>Ga0070739_10000692_pt1 | contig 59678 bp, 45 predicted proteins | sample Coa_R1_7_FD_66445 | JGI IMG/M metagenome (GOLD analysis project Ga0070739, IMG submission 66445) | Surface soil microbial communities from Centralia Pennsylvania, which are recovering from an underground coalmine fire - Coalmine... | ecosystem: Environmental > Terrestrial > Soil > Unclassified ...
GGTAGGGGCGGCGACCGAGACGGAGATGAAGGAGAAGAAGGCGCGGGTGGAAGACGCCATGCACGCCACGCGGGCGGCGGTGGAGGAAGGCATTGTCCCGGGCGGCGGCGTGGCTCTGGTCCGTTCCATCCCGGCGGTGAAGAAGCTGAAGCTCGAAGGAGACGAGCAGACCGGCGTAGACATCGTCCTCCGCGCCTTGGAAGAGCCGCTGCGGCAGATCGCATCCAATGCCGGCTACGAGGGCTCGATCGTGGTGGAGAAAGTCAAGGCGGAAAAGAATCCCAATTTCGGGTTCAATGCGGAAACCGGCGAATACGAGGACCTGGTGAAATCCGGAGTGATCGACCCGGCGAAGGTTGTCCGCTTTGCTTTGCAGAACGCCGCTTCCATCGCTGCGCTCATGTTGACGACGGAAGCGCTGGTCAGCGAGATCCCAGAAAAAGAGCCGGCCGGACCTCCTTCAGGACCTCCCGGCGGCATGTACTAACCAAACTGAAGCAGCAGGTGGAAAAAGCGCCAGGGACGGAACGTCCCTGGCGTTTCTCTTTTTTGTGGAGCACTGTCTGAAAAACTGCGGCCCGGCGCGGCGCCCGGGAGCCAGCGATCGGCGTCCGGGCCTAGAAGTGGTCCCCAAAACAGCTCGCGAGATGAGCGCAGGCGGCGTTAGAGCGCTCAAGGCCTGATAATCGTCCCGTCGCTCTTTCGGGTATTGCCCCAGTTGTAGTCAAAGGGAGTATCGGCCTTTGGCGGGAATTTTGCCGCGAGCTTCTCATCCAGATCGATGCCCCATCCGGGCGCCTCATTGACCCAGTAGTAGCCGTCTTTGATTTTCGGGCAGCCAGGGAACACCTCTTGCGTCTCTTTGGGGAAGACGGTTTGCTCCTGGATGCCAAAATTACGGCAGGAAATGTCGAGCGCGATGTTGGCGCAGTGGCCCACCGGAGAAACGTCGCCCGGGCCGTGCCAGGCCGTGCGGACGTTAAACCATTCGGCCAGAGCGGCGACCTTGCGCGCCGGCGTCAGGCCGCCAATCTGGGAAATGTGAATTCGTATGTAGTCGATCAGCCGCTCGGAAATCAGCCCTACAAACTCGTGGGGACTATTGAACAGTTCTCCCATGGCCAGCGGCGTCGAGCACTGCTGGCGGATAATTCGGAAGTATTGAATGTCTTCCGGCGAAAGGGCGTCCTCGACAAAGAACAGGCGGTATTTTTCCAGTTCTTTGCAAAGGCCGATGGCCTCGGTGGGCGTCACGCGCTCATGGACGTCGTGCAGCAGCTCGACGCGATCACCCAGCTTGCTGCGCAGATACTCGAACAGCTTGGGAACGGTGCGGACATAGGGAGCGGAATCAAACACGCCCTGCCGCGGCGGTCCCGCCGGCGGAAGCGGGCCGGCGCTGTCTGCCCCTCTGCCTGCGCCGCGCCCCGCCACCCCGTACGTTGCCTGACCCGGAATCGCCACTTGCGCCCGCACATTCCTGTATCCCTGCTCCATCCACTTGCGGACGTTGTCTTCCACCTCCTGGAAGCTGTTGCCGCTGGCGTGGGCGTAGAGACCTACGGCGAAGCGCGATTTGCCTCCTAGTAGTTGGTATACCGGCATGTTGGCCCGCTTGCCCTTGATGTCCCACAGCGCCTGGTCTACGCCGCTGATGGCGTTGTTGAGCACCGGGCCGTTGCGCCAATACGAGCTGACGTAGCAGCTCTGCCAGATATCCTCGATCTGGTCCGGATCTTTCCCGGTGAGGAACGGTCGCAGGAACTCGTCCACAGCCGTGACCACCGCTTTGGCGCGCTGGGTGAAGGTAGCACAGCCCAGGCCGTAGAGTCCCGGCTCGCTGGTCAGCACTTTCACCACGACCAGGCGGATGCCGTTGGGCGCGGTCAGGAAGGTCTTGATGTCGGTGATCTTCAGAGGCGGCAATCCTCTGCGCGCCGCGGCCTCCTGCGGCGAAGGCTGGGCGCGCAGCCGGCTTTGCGGCAACAGTTCCGTCCAGTTCAGAGCCGCCCCGGCGGCCAAGGTTTTTATCCAGCTTCTGCGATCCATCGGCGAAACCTCCAGCGGTGGAATGGATCGATTATACGCCGCCAGGCCGCGCTTCCGGTGCGCTTGCGCCGTTTGCAGCCGCTCAACTACTATGAAATCTGTTTTGCGGAGGAGTGATTGCGAGTTCTGGTGTCCGGCGGCGCCGGATTTGTTGGATCACACCTGTGCGACCGGCTCATTCAAGATGGACACTCGGTAGTGGCGGTAGACAACTTCCTGACCGGACGGCGGTCGAACGTCTCGCACTTGCAGAGCCATCCTTCGTTCCGGCTGGTCGAGCACGACATCACCCAGAAGCTCTCGGTCGACGGGCGCTTCGACTGGGTCTTCAATCTCGCTTCGCCCGCCAGCCCGGCCGATTATCTCAAGCATCCCATTGAATCTCTTCAGGCCGGCTCGGCGGGAACCAAGAACATGCTCGACCTGGCTTTGGAGTACGGCGCTCGCTTCCTGCAAGCCTCGACTTCCGAGTGTTACGGCGATCCCCTGGAGCATCCGCAAAAGGAAACCTACTGGGGTCACGTGAATCCAATCGGGCCGCGCTCGGTCTACGATGAGGCCAAACGTTTCGCCGAGGCGTTAACCATGGCTTACCACCGGGAATTCGGTTTGGCGACTCATATCGCACGTATCTTCAATACTTATGGCCCCCGCATGAAGCTTAGCGACGGCCGCGTGGTCCCTACGCTGGTCGATCAGGCGCTGAAGGGCCAGCCGCTTACCGTCTTCGGCGACGGCAGCCAGACCCGCAGCTTCTGCTACGTCTCGGATCTTGTGGAAGGCCTGTGCCGACTGATCGAATCGGACGAAGCTTCCCCCGTAAATCTGGGAAATCCGGCGGAGATCACCATTTTGGAGTTCGCCCGGCGCATTCAGGCTCTGACCGGCTCGGGTTCGCCGATCGAGTTTCGTCCCTTGCCGGAAGACGACCCCAAACAGCGCCAGCCGGAGATTTCCAAAGCCCGCCGGCTGCTCGGCTGGGAGCCCCGCGTCGGATTGGAAGAAGGGCTGCGGCGCACGATCGACTACTTTAAGAACCTGCAATCGAGCTAAATTGTCCCAAATTTCGCACAGCCCCTCCGGCAGGTTGCCCCGCCGCTGGCAGTTCAGTACAATTCTCCCGGGGGGCGAATTTTGGGACACTGCAAGGGGATCACCGCACACTTGCCTTTCCGTCCCGCCCGCCAGAGAGTGAACTATGGAAAAGCCGGCGCAGAACATCCAAGATGCGTTCCTGAACAATGCGCGGAAAGATAAAACCGCCGTAACCATTTATCTTCTCAGCGGAGTAAAGCTCTCGGGAAAGATCAAAAGCTTTGATAAATACTCCGTGGTGATGGAGACCAACAATCAGGAGCAATTGATTTTCAAACACGCTATTTCCACCGTAGTGACCCTCCGTTCGCCCCACGCCTCCGGATCGGGAATGCCGGCTACCGCCGTATCTTCTGGAAACGCTCCGGCCCCCCGCTCATCCAATAATGATGAAAAGGAGGCATAAGCCATAACGTCCGCCAATCGCCAGGGCAGGGAAGGGGCGATCCTGGTCGGATTCGAGTGGAAGAAAGAGGCGTTCCGCGAAGAAATCACCGGCGGCCCCGAGGAATCGCTGAACGAATTGGCCGAATTGGCCCGTGGCGCAGGGGCCGATGTGCTGGACCGTGTGGTGCAGTCGCGCGAAACGCCCGAAGCGGCCACGCTGATCGGCCGTGGGAAGACAGAAGAGCTGCGCGCCCGCATCCGGGATCTCCGCGCAGACATGGTCTTGTTCGACCGGGATCTTACGCCGACCCAGCAGCGCAACTTGGAGCGCGAGTTGGGCATAAAGGTTATCGATCGCACCCAACTCATTCTGGACATCTTCGCCCGCCGCGCTCGCACGCGCGAAGGCCAGTTGCAAGTCGAGCTGGCGCAATTGAATTACCTGCTGCCGCGCCTGGCGGGCCGCGGCGTGGAGATGTCCCGTCTCGGCGGCGGCATCGGGACCCGAGGCCCGGGCGAAACCCAGCTCGAGACGGACCGCCGCAGGATTTTCCGGCGAATCCGGCACATCAAGGAGCAGCTCGAAGCGGTTCGCACCAGCCGGGGCCGGCAGCGCTCGAAGCGCGTGGCGGTTCCGCTTGATACGATCGCCCTGGTCGGCTATACCAACGCGGGAAAATCGACGCTTTTCAACGCTCTGACGTCGGCCGGCGTGCTCGAGAGCTCGCGCTTGTTCGCGACGCTCGATCCGACGGTTCGCAGCCTGGAGTTGCCGTCGCACCGCCGCGTGCTCGTCTCTGACACGGTGGGCTTTATCCGCCGCCTGCCTACAACGCTCGTGCAAGCCTTCCGCGCAACGCTCGAAGAAGTATGCGAGGCCGCCCTGATTTTGCACGTCGTTGACCTCTCCTCACCGGCCCGGCGCGAGCAGGAAGCGCAGGTGGAAAAGGTTTTGGCGGAAATCGGCGCGCAGGACAAGCCGCGTGTGCTGGTGCTGAACAAGATCGATCTGGTTCCACAAAGCGAGCGCGCCGCGTTCACCGAAGCCGAGAAGCAGGCTTGGCCTTCGTCTCCGGTTGTCGCAGTCTCGGCGCTCACCGGAGAAGGGTTGCCCAGCTTGCTGGAAGTATTGGACCGCTCGCCCGCTTTGGAACCTATCACCCAGGCGCGCTTTCATTTCGATCAGAGGGAAGGGGACAAGATCTCCTATCTGCACGACCACGGACTTGTGCTCGAAACCCGCTACACTGATTCCGGCGTAGACATCCTGGCCACGGTCACCGATTCGGTCCGCCGGCGGCTGCAAGAAAATTTAAGCTAGAGACGCCCTGGTTGCGCCGGCCGGCATCCTTCCCAGAAAAACCTTTTTCGCAAGCAATCGGCTTCTGCAATTTGAGAGTATGATGCTGTTGCCGCTGGAGGCGCCAAACGACGGCCCGTCCGGACGCTCGAGGCAGGCGCATGAATTTCCGCATACCCAAATTTCGATATGTCATTGCAACCCTCCTCCTGCTTTCGACGACCATCAACTACGCCGATCGTCTCGCCCTCTCGGTCGTCTCGCCGTCCATCCGGCGGGAATTTGGCATGACCGAACAGGATTACGGTCAGATTCTGTTCTTCTTTTTGGCCGCTTACGCGATCATGTATGCGCTTTCCGGCCCCATTATCGACCGCCTCGGCACGCGGCGCGGTTTCGCCGCCACAATTTTGGTTTGGTCGTCTGCGGCCATGTCGCACGCTCTGGCGCGGGGCAAGTGGTCGCTCGCGGCCTGCCGCTTCCTCCTGGGCGTGGGCGAACCCGGTAATTGGCCGGCGGCGGCGAAGACGGTGGCCGAATGGTTCCCCGCCGACCGGCGTGCGCTCGGAATGGGAATTTTCAACTCGGGAACCTCGCTCGGCTCGGCGCTCGCCCCGCCGGTGGTCTCCGCTCTCACCCTGGCTTACGGCTGGCGCTCAGCCTTTCTGTGGACCGGAGCCGTCGGTTTCCTTTGGCTGGCTTTATGGCTGGCTCTGTACCAGCCGCCTCACCTATCCCGCTGGATCACCCCTGCGGAGTGGGGCTTTCTGAAAGACAGAGTCCGTCCCCCAGAAGAAGCCGCCCCCGCCCGCCTGCCGAAGGGCGAATGGATCCGCGTGATGGCGCGTCCCGAATGCTACTCGCTCATCATCGCGCGTTTTTTCACGGACCCGGTTCTCTATTTCATTATTTTCTGGCTGCCGGAATATCTCAGCAAAGAGCGGCACTACGATCTGAGCATGATCGGCAAGTACGCCTGGGTGCCGTTCATTTTCGGCGATCTCGGTTACCTGCTCGGAGGCTGGGTCTCGAGTTGGCTGATCAGCCGGGGGCGGCCCTTGCCCCGCGCCCGGAAGGTCGGCCTGATCTGCGGGGCGGCGGTGATGCCCGCAGGCATTTTCGCACCGCTGGCCTCCGGAGGGGCTTCGGCGATCGCCTTGACCTGCTTTATGACTCTGGGCCATGCCGTATTTGTGGCTAATTTGCAGACCCTTCCCACCGATCTGTTTCCGGGACCGCAAGTCGGTACGGCGAGCGGTTTCACCGGCATGGGGGGCGCGGTGGGCGGCATGATCGCCAACCTCTGTACGGGCTATGTTGTCCAGAAATTTTCTTACAAACCGATATTCGCCATCGCTGGCCTGATGCATCCCCTGGCCACCTGGATCATTCTTTGGCTGCTGCCGGACTGGCGGTTTACCCGGCGCGAGGCTGGCGCCCCCGAAGCGTTGAAAGCCTAGCCTTTCTCCCGGCGCCTCTCGCCGGGAGCGGCTTGTTTTGAACTAGAACATGTTGCGTGTAAGATGTTTCGCCAGAAGAAAACGCTATTGCGCCAAAACATCGACTTTCACAGACGTTTTCGACCCGAGTCGGCGGCTTTCTGGGGAAGCTCGCAGCGCGCGAAATCCGGGCCAGCCGCTATGCCTTCAGGTAGGGCCTCAAATAAGTCTCGAGCGCCTCCCGGATCACCCTTTTCCTCTCCTCGGTGAGCGGCTGTTGCCGTTGGCCCCCGGGGCCGCCGCCCATGCCAGGCGTGGGACGTGCTCTGGTCGTCTCTTTGAACACGCCGCGAGCCGTCAGGATATAGTTCTGCGCCCCGGGAATGGAGCCAAATGCGAGAATGCGGCCGAACATATCGAACGCCTCCCGCCTTTTTCCGGCGTGCCACAGATCGAACGCCTGTGCATAGATGTCGGCCAGCCCCGTGGTGGGACAGTGGCCCGCGAACCCCAGGCGCATCTCCTCGATCATGGTGCGCACGCCTTGACCGGAAAACACCGCCAGCTTGTCGCCGGTCCTCTGCCGGATTTGGGTTACACGCTCCAGCGGGTTGCCGGCCTCGTCCTTGACCGCCTTCATGGTCGGAATCGCTTTGTACATCTCCACCAGCAGATCGATGCTGATGTTTCCCGCGGTCTGTACGATCAGAGGCAGGTCTGTCGCCGCGCCCAGCATTTTGTAGAACTCGAAGTAGTCCTTCTCGCCGCCTTTCTCGGGAGGCAAAGAAATCACTGCGTCAGCCCCGTGCTTTGCCGCGTGTTTCGCGTACTGGATCGACCTGGCCAGGTCGGCGCCCTGCACCTGGCATCCGATTACCAGAGCGGTCTTTCCTCCTTTGCCGGCCGCGAGAATGGCTTCCGCACCGTCCAGGCGCTCTTTGTGGGAAAGGTTCGACCAGCCGCTCGCGATCTGCGGCCACACGAAACCGTGGACGCCGCCGCGGTTGCAAAACTGCACCTCTCTCGCCAGACACTCAAGATCGAGCTTGTCGTCTTCGGTAAAAGGAGTCTGGCCGATCGGAAAAACGCCGCGCAATTGCTTGCCGGTGCTGCCGGCCGCAGCCCCCGCGCGTCCCGGCCAAGCGAAGCTCAGCGCGCCGGACGCCAGTGTTTGTAGAAATTCTCTCCTGGCGGATTGTGCGATTGCCATGTGGTCCCCCTTTATCGGTCGATGCGCTTTAGCATGCGATCCAGAGCGTCACGATCTATTGGATAACCGAGTCCCGGTTCGGTAGGCGCGTTGACGTAACCGTCTTTATCGATGCGGAACCTGTGCTTGTGGTACGGGCGGTCGGCGAGGTGCGCCGGGTGCGGCATCTCAAACCAGTAGGCGTTCGGCAGCGCCAGTTCCAGATGAAAATGCACCGCCAAATCCATGACGTTGCCCCAATTGTGCGGCGTGCATTCCAGATTGAAGGCGTCGGCGAGCAGGCCCACCCGCATCGCGCCGCTGATGCCGCCTACGTTGTCAGCGATAAGCCGTACGACGTCGAGCGCTCCGCGGTGAATGTACTCGGCGAAATCCGAAATCGACGCCAGAAACTCCCCGACGTGCAACGGCAAGCTAAGGGCGTGGTTGAGCTCAATAAGTCCTTCCACGTCGGTCGTCTGAATCGGGTCCTCGAACCAATCGTATCCCAACTCGTCCAGCAGACGGCCGACCTTGAGCGCCTCGAATCGGTTGTAACGCTGCACCGGATCATGGGCGAGGATGAAATCATCGCCCACCGCCTGGCGGACCTGCCGGATCTCCTCCATGTGCCCTATGTAGGCTGGGATTGGCGGACCGCTCGAGCGTTGTCCGCCGCCCGGATGGATCTTATAGGCCTTGTATCCCTCCTCCTTTGCCTTCAAGGCGTCCGGAACGTACTCTTCAACGGTAGTCAGGTGGAGGGAACTGGCGTAGGCGGGGAGACGCTCCTTGACGCCCCCGAGCAGCTTGTAGATGGGCCGGTTGACCGCTTTCCCCAGGATGTCCCATAAACAGACATCCGCCGCCGCCGCGTAGTAGTCAGGCCACGCCCCGCCACTGCGGCTGGGGACCGGGTTGAAGCCGCTGGCCCGCTGTAGCGGACGAACCGCTGCCCCGCCGGGGCGGGAACCACCCATCCCTCCGCGAGCGCCGAAATTGGGGCCGAAGCTTGCTTTCTGCCCGGAAGTTGCGGTGAGCGTCGGCAGGATATCCAGAACGTTTTTCCCCACTAGCGCCGGTTTCGCCCAACCGAGCCAGTTCTCCGTTCGTGCTCGATTGCCGAGCGTGTAATTGCCCTCGATGCCACTGTGGGTAACTACAGAAACAATCTCTCCAGTTTCCGTACCATTCAGGCGCCGTAGTTCGCCTAGATCGGTGACATAGATCTTCACTTCCTTGATGGTCAGGTCCGGCAGGTCGCCGGATTTGACTCCGACCGACTGCGCAGCCGCCAAACCCGGATTCGCCAAAGCAAACTTCGTAGCGCCGGGTACTGCGGCCGCTGCCGCCGTAGCCGTTAAGAAATTACGCCGGGAGAGTGAGCGGCTTCGCATGGTCCTCCTCACCCAATAGTCAAAGTGGGGCCACCAACCCGATCCACCGTCTTGCGGGGCCGCGGATCCTGCCTATTTGAACGATGATAGATCAGTTCCGAAGAAGCGTCAAATTTTTCTCCGGCCGCCCCCTGTTTAAGCCCGCCGCTCGACTCCTTGCCCATGACGAGGGATAGATGATAGAGTGTACGGCGCCCCATTTCTGTTTTTGGGGACTCGGTGAAAAGAAAAAAGAATGACGGTCGCGGCTGGGACCAAAAGAGCCTGGGCAGATCCAACGCTGTCACCGATGCCACGGCCGCCTCGTGTGGGTGCGCTCGGCCTCGCGATAGCGAATAGGGCGGCGGCATGGCAGCGCAGGGGCGATTCGTCGCAGGCCTTGAGCACCGCCGGCAGCACAAACCGGCAACAGAATTCGGACACTGGTTCTCGAAACACTTGCTCGGACCATGACGTTTGGCCATGAAAGGCGCCTTCTCTTACCGACTTCGAAGGAGGTTCTCCATGCGTCAATGCCTGAGAACAGCGCTCGGCATTATTTTTCTGTGGTCTCTTGTGCGGGGCCAGTTGACCACTGCCGAATTTACCGGGACGGTAACGGATTCCTCGGGCGGCGTGGTTGCCAACGCTACTGTCACGATCACGAACGTGGCGACGAATGTGCGGCGCACCGTCACTACAAACTCCGCAGGCGTTTACGACGCCCCGGCCTTGCCGCCCGGCGTGTATTCTTTGCGAATCACGATGCCCGGATTCCGCCCCGAGGCGCTCAATAATGTCGAGGTCCAGGTTGGACAAGTGGCGCGTCTCGATTTCACTCTCCAGGTAGGCAATGTGGCGGAAACCGTTGAGGTGACCGCCACCGCGGCCGCCCTCCAAACGGAGACCGCCAGCGTGGGCACCGTTGTCGAAAATCGCCGGATCGAGGAACTGCCGCTCAACGGCCGCAATTACCTTCAGCTCGCGTCACTGGTGCCCGGCGCGACCACCTACGGTCCCTCCAATTCGATAGCACAGGCGCGCGGTGGGGGGGACCGGAGCAACTTCCAGCTCAACATGGCCGGCCAGCGCCTGGAGAACAACCATTACACACTCGACGGCATCGAGAACACCGACCCGAACTACGGCACGTATTTGTTTCAGCCGTCTGTCGACGCGCTCCAGGAATTCAAGGTCGAAAGCGGTACCTATAACGCCGAATACGGTCACAATCTCGGCCAGATCAATGTCGTCACTAAGAGCGGCGCCAATCAGTATCACGGCTCGGCCTGGGATTTCCTGCGAAACTCCAAGCTCGACGCCAAGAATTTTTTCGATAGCCCTACGATGCCAATCGTACCCTTCAAGCGCAACCAATTTGGCTTCACGCTCGGTGGCCCTGTGACGGTTCCCAAGATTTTCAGCGGAAAGGACCGGCTATTTTTCTTTTTTAACTACGAAGGGCTGCGCCAGCGCAAGGCTGTGACCAGCCTCGCCACGGTGCCTTTTCCCAATGACCGCTCGGGCAACTTCGCGGGTTCGAGCACCGTCATTTACGACCCCGACACGCGCGTGCGGTCAGCCGATGGGACCCGAATCGTCTCGGTGAGTCCCTTCCAGGACAACGTGATTCCCGCCTCCCGCATCTCACCGGTTTCGGCCGCCCTCATGCAGGTTGCCGTGCCGCTGCCCAACAACATCACTCGCGGCTACGCCAACGACTTTCTGAACAACGAAGGCGCCACCGCCGATAATGACCAGGAACTGGCCCGTGTAGACTGGGCGGCAACCTCGAAACAAAACTTCTTGTTCCGGTACAGCCACGGCTACGAACCGCAGTACATTCCCGCTGCCATCCCGCAGCAAGGCACAGTCAACACCACCGTGACCCACCAAGCCATGCTGGGCCACACCTGGGTGCTCGGCCCGAACAAAGTGAACGATTTCAAAATGGGAATGAGCCGGCTGGAGGCCAACAATGGAAACCTCCATTCCTTCAAGCCGGAGTGGGACTATGTGGGCAAGCTCGACATCCCGGCGCTCACCCGCGTGCCGATTTTCTATGGGATCCCCTTCTTCACGATGAGCCAGTTCACCGGAGTGGGCGATCCGGCGAACGGACCCTACACGAATTGGGACACACTGATCCAGTGGAGCGACGGTTTCTCATGGAACAAGGGCAAACATTCTTTTAAGTTCGGTGCGGAAATCATCCGGACCCGCTTCAACCTCACCGGCAACGACGTGGCGCGAGGACGCTTCACCTTCAGCGGAACCTACACCGCGGCGCCCGGTGTTGCGCCCGCCGCGCAGAACTCGGTCGCGGACTTCCTGCTCGGCTACATATCGAATGCCGAGGGACAGCTTGGGGAGGTCGTCGCCAATCTGCGCGGCATTTCCACCGGCTTCTACTTCCAGGATCAGTGGAAGCTGACGCCCAGGCTGACGATCAACTACGGCCTGCGTTACGAGATCGAGCCGGGGTATCACGAAAAGTACGACCACCTGGCCCATATCGACTTCAGCTACACGAATTCCTTTTTCCCCACGTGGGTCCGCGCCGGGAAGGGCGATCCTCTCGAAGGCAATCCGCCCTTTCCGCTGCCCGCGAATATCCCCTTTGTTCGCGACGGACGCTTCGGACGCAATGTCTTCCGCACCGACTATCACAACTTCGGTCCGCGGGTTGGCTTCGCCTACAGCCTGAACTCCAAGACCGTTCTCCGCGCCGGCGGCGGTTTCTATTTCATCCACGACATCGGCAACACGATGTTCGACATCGCGCGGAACCAGCCGTTTACCCTGCGCATTCAGATCCCGTCGGATTCCCTGACGCCCAACGAAACCTGGAGTCGCCCATACCCCGTGCTGGGCGTCTCAACGCTGGCGCCGGACTGGGAGTGGCAAGACCCGACCTCCTACGTGCCGCAGTGGTCGGCCAGCTTGCAGCGGGCTCTCACCAAAGATATGTCGCTCGAGACGGCATATGTTGGCTCGGCGGGCGTGCACCTGTATCGCACGACATATTACAATGAGCCGCCGCCCGGGCCGCCGGGAGACTTGAATCTGCGGCGGCCGTTCCCGCAGTTGGGTTTCGTGCAGCTCGTCAATGCTTCGAGCCACGCCTCGTATCACTCCCTACAGGTGCGTTTGCAACAGCGGTTGGCGCATGGCTTCACGCTGCTAAGCTCTTTCAGCTTCGAGAAGTCGATCGACAACGGCAGCGGGATCCGGCAGGCCACTGGGGATGCATACGTGCCCTCTAATGTCAATGATCTGCGCGCCGAGCGGGGACCTTCGGCCTTCAACTTCGGCCGCCGCTGGACCACGTCGTTCCTTTATCAATTACCGTTCGGAAAGGGCCGGGCGCGGCTCGGCAATGCTGCCCCTGTCGTGGACGCCTTGCTTGGCGACTGGCAAATGGGCGGCATTCTGACGCTGCAAGGCGGCTTCCCCTTTTCCGTCGCCTGCCAGAGCAATACTACCTACCAAAACACGGACACCACTTGCCGTGCCGATGCTGTCGGGATCGACCCGCGGCTGGCGAATCCCGATCCGGCTGCCTGGTTCAACAAGGCGGCGTTTGTGAATCGGCTGGGGTTCGTCGCGGGAGTGGGTCCTTACCGCTTCGGCAACAGCGGCCGGAACAATGTCGTCGGACCTGGCATCGTGGCGCTCGACTTCTCCATGGCCAAGAGCTTCCAATTGACCGAGCGCGCGCGCCTGGAGTTCCGTTCCGAATTTTTCAACCTGCCGAACCATCCGATCTTCGGCCAGCCCGGCGCCACGGTCAGCACGGTGAGCTACGCCGTGATCGGCTCGACGCGCCTCGACTCGCGCCAATTGCAGTTCGGTTTGAAGCTTTCCTTCTGATATGGGGCGACGTTATCGAGAGGTCGGGTGAGGATCGGTTTGGTAAGGCACAGAGCCGGTGACGGGTGAGAGGCCAATGTGACGGTTGATCACTCTAAGATGGCTCGCCCAGATGCGCGCCAGTGATCGGGAAGGCATTCCGGTGGGAGCGCCTGTCGACCCGCGTCCCGGTTGACAGTTGTCGCGCAGGGCCACTAGAATCAAGAAAACAACGGACCTGGCCAGGTAGCTCAGTCGGTAGAGCGCAGCCCTGAAAAGGCTGGCGTCGGCGGTTCAATTCCGTCCCTGGCCACCATGTTTCCGATCGATTACGAAGCCTCCGACGGGCGGTTTCATTCCATTTCACTTTAAAATTTCGACGCGCGGCGGTCGCTTTTGCCGATGAAAACCCCCTTCGGAACCCTCGCTCCCGGAGCATCCTGCTTGCTAGACCGGCTGCCCTAGGCCGGCCGCGCGCAGCCTCGCCTCCTCCGGGCCGCGGCCCGCCGCGCCCGCGCCCTGAACCCAAGAGCGCCGACGGCGATTATCAGGAACGTCACCGTCAGCGGCAGCATCCAGTCCCGCTTGAGCAGGAATCCGAGTCCGAGTGAACCCAGAAGCCCTGCATAGGTGGGCCAGCACGCCGGACAGATGAGTTTTGGCAGAAAGGAAAACGCAATCCCTTGGCACAGCGGCTGCGGAGCTTTTCCACTCCCCGGAACGTCCGGCACTGCCGCCGCAACGTGACCGAAAGAGTCGGCACGACTACCTTCCTGCTCATCGAAGGCATCAACGACGCCTTGCAGGCTTGGGACCCGCCACCGCCTTTACAACCTGGTCCTGAAATCGACGATCCGCCTCTTCGAAAAGCATTTTGGAGGTCGAGCCTCAGCTCGGCCGCTCATTGAACCCACGCCCACTCAGGATCATTGGCACGCACTTTTCCGCCCGCGCTGCTCTGGTTTTTGCCTGCTTCGCAGATGAGATGTGGAATATGTATGACTTCCTCCGGCCTGGTGTGAGTGTTGCGAATGCCGATCTGAGAGCCGCGTTGTCATCCAATTTCCTCTGCAACTCCTCAGGAATTGGGTAGTCTGAAGGCTTCTTGAGCTTCATCTTCTTGCCGGATTCCTCCAATTCGATGGCTTCGCAGAGGTAGTCCTTCAGGGTCGATCGCAGGTCCGCAATCTCGCGAACCGAGGTGAATTTAATCCACCGCCCGGCCTGCGCTTGCCCAACCCTTTCGAGAACGTGCTTCGGATCTTTGAGCAGTACGCCCTTGAAGAACGAGAACGCGCACGACTCTTTGAGCGGGATCACGATCGCCACGTTTTTCTTCAGAAATGTGAAGCACGGTTTGCCCCACTTGAGTTCTTCGGTCAGGCCGCAGTCGAGCGCGATCTGGCGTAGCTTGTCTGTTTCCTTCTGCCATTTCTTCGCATAGGGAATTTTCATCGTTCCAGGCCCTTTTCCAGGATTGCTGAATTCATTCAAGTCCGCCAGAAAACTACGACGGGATTCTATCGCCGACTTGTGAAAAATGCAAAGAGTGTCAGCTTGATTGTGATTCGTCCTCGTCGCGTTGGGGCGCGGGATGGCCTCTTGCAGTTCAAGGGAGCAGGCAGGTACAGATCTGGCGATCCATATACAGGGTGTGGAACGTCATGTCAGACGCGAAAGACGACATCGAGACGATGAGCGGGGGCAAGCCGCTGAGGTTGCCTTCGGGCAACGCGCCATTCGGACTGCTAACACTGCTGTGATCGCGCCAGGCCGACATCGTTCATCAGCGCAGCTTCGACGAGTACCGCCTTAAACTCTTAGGCGCGTCCACGCACCGTTTCATGCTCTATCCCGGCCAGAGCGCCGAGGAGAAGCGCCGGATCGAGGGAGGTAGGCAGCACCGCCGGTGGGACGAGGCCATGCTAGACATCCAGCCCCGCAGCGACCGCATTCTCGCCGACACCGAATTCCGGGAGTGGGAGAGATCGAGGATCGGATGTTGCGGCCGCATGACGGCCGCCCGAGCTATACGTTCACGGCGCTCACCGCAATCCCGCCCGAGCCCCGTGCAGCCTATTGTGTGTTCACGCGGCGCTGTTCGCGGTATTCACGAGGCGTCATGTGGACGAGCTTCCGGAATATATAGCCGAAATAGCTCTGGTCGCAGAAGCCGACTTCCTGGCTGACTTGTGCGATCGTCTTATTTGTCGACGCAAGCAGCGCTTCTGCCTTCGCGATGCGGAATCGGTTCAGATACGACATCAGCGGTTCGCCCGTAACACGGCGGAACAAACGCATGAAATGCGAGGGACTCAAATGCAGAATCGCCGCCGCCTGCTCCAGCGTCAGGCGTTCGGAATAGTGACGCTCGATAAAGTCCAGAAGGGGCTTCAGGCGCTCAAAATCCCTCTCCCGCCGATGCAGAAATGTGGTGGAACTCAGCGCGGCCGCATAGTAATTCATCAACAGGACCAGGATCATCTTGAGATAGGTCTTGGCCACCACGCGATTCCGGTCGGATCGCACGGGAAGCTCCGAGCGAATCCTTTCCATCAACTCGCGAACCTGAGCCGGAACGCCGGTGGCCGCCGGCACGACGTGAGAAAATTCCTCGTTCTGCACCAGAAACGGCGTCAGATATTCGATATCCTCATGCGTCATATCTCCGGCCCGGATCAGCTCGGGAAGGAAATGCAGCGCGATTCCTCGGGCGTCTTCGCAAACATAGGTGCGCACGCGGTGCAGGAGCGCGCTTCCCATAACAAACAGATCGCCCGCCCGCATCGGGATCAGCCGGCCCTCGACCTCGAAAACAATTTCCCCGACTTCGAGAAACACCAGCTCAAAATACGCATGCCGGCATAGCTCGGCGTGAAAATCACGAGCCAATGCCGTCTGCACTTCCAGGGGAAAGCTCTGGTCGAACGGCCAGGATAAAATTTCGGCTGCCGCTATTCCGGCCGGCGCGGCGGCGGCCGGAAGTTCCGAAGCGCTCTTCTTGCTGTATAGGGCCCCCACGAATCACCCCCGATTCGTATTTATGCCCCTTTCACCCCGGGGAGACAACGCTGGTATTTTATAGCATCATCCCCGAGCGGATACAATAGGCATTTTTAATTTGGCGCCGCTCGTGGTAGTCTTTACGGCGGCGCCCGCCCCGCCGGAGTTCGCCATGCCCGGCCCTCAGGGAGCCTCTTGGTCCCGTGCTGGCCCGGGGGCGTCGGCCCGCACAGCCGGGCAGGCCGATCGGACGGGTTCGCAAGGTGGCTCAGGAAGCCGGTGAGCGGGAAGTTGAGCCGCCGCGTCGGCGCCACCCAAGGCCGGCCCCTGCGGTTTATTCAGTGGCTGTAATTGTTCGCAATCTGATCGATTTTGACCACGCGCTGGACTCGGTCTGAAGGAGGGAAGGTGGACAACGTAGATCGACGAGACTTTTTGCGAGGCGCCGCCGGCGCATTCGCGGCGGCTTCGGCCCTTGCGGCTCCGGCCGGAAATGAAAAGGTTCGAGTGGGTTTGTACGGCACCCGGTATTCGCATTTGATCGGAAAAATCGGAATTATGAAACGAGCCTCGGATACGTTCGAAATCGCCGGGGCTTATGAACCGGAAGGGAAGCCGCCGGATAATCCCGCTTTTAACGGAATCAAAATGGTTAGCGAGGATCAACTGCTCAACGATCCGAGCATCCAACTGATCATCGTGGAGGGGCAAGTCGATAAAACGGTCCCCTGGGCCCGTAAAGCGATTGCCGCCAACAAGCACGTCCACCTCGAGCGCCCTCCAGGCGTCGAAATGGAGCCGTTCCGCCAGCTCGTCGAAGAGGCCCGCCGCCGGAAGTTGTTGATTCAGGTCGGCTACCCCTGGAAGTTTTCGCCGGGAGTCGTGGCCGCCTTCGAGGCCGCGCAGAAGGGCTATCTGGGCGACGTTTACATGGTTCGCGCCACGGTGAATACCGATATTGACGCCCGCGCCCGCGCCAGCATGCAGCGTTTCAAAACAGGCATTTTTTACGATCTCGGCCCCTATATGGTGGACCTCGTGGTGGCGCTGCTCGGCAAGCCCAAAGAGGTGAAAGGCTGGTTCCATCATGACGACTCGGGTTTTCAGGACAACATCATCGATAACAGCCTCGCCGTTTTGGAATATCCGAAGGCTTTTGCCGTCGTGAGCTGCAACGCAAGGCAGGCGGGGTCCCGGGAGCAGCGGCAGTTTGAAATCATTGGAACGGATGGCTGGGCCAACTTGCAGCCGGTCGAGCCCGGCAGGTTGCATCTGCATCTGCGCGAAGCTCGCGGTCCGTATAAAGCCGGACCTCAAGAGGTGGCGCTGCCCACGCCGTCGATCCCGCGCTGGACCGGCGATCTTCTCGAAATGGCTCGGGCCATCCGCACCGGCACGCCGCTCAAGTACTCCTACGATCATGAATTGCTTTTGCAAGAGACCGTGATGCGGATTACCGGCGGGCGCGGATAGCGGGGGCGTGTCCCGATTCGGAGGCGCTTTCCAGCCGGAAGGGAACCGCGGCTTGGACCGCGGTTCCCCTCTTCGGATGCGGTTTTCGAAGCCTGGCCTACGCGCGGACGGAGATCCCCGGCGAAAAATCGTGTTTCTCCCGGCCCAGCCAGGGCTGGATCGCTGCCAAATCGCCGTCATTTCATCGCACAGCGCGCCACGGGGCTCGAAAATAAACTTGCTGGCGGCCAATAGCTTCCCTGCAAATCTGTGTTAGACTGAAAGTGCGTTTGAAGCTCTTGGCTTTCGTTTTGATCCGATCTTGACAAGGCCCGCGGCGCAAGTGCCGCGCGGTTTCTTTTTTGATCCTCAGCCGACCAGCAGGAGTTCGAATAGCTCTAACAAAGGATTTTGTGTTTCATGAAAGAAAAAGGTACCGTCAAGTGGTTCAATGCGGCCAAAGGTTTTGGCTTCATTCAGCGAGACAACGGAGAGGACGTTTTCGTGCATTTCTCCGCGATTCAGGCGAACGGCTATCGCAGCCTGGACGAGGGTGCGCAAGTAGAGTTTTCGGTCAAGAAGGGCCCCAAGGGCCTTCAGGCCGAAGATGTAGCTGTTGTCTGATTGTTTCGAGCCTTTCGCTCTCGGGGCGCGCCCATGCGCCCCGAGGCTCGGGCAATGTCCTACAGTTCCCGCCTTCCGTAAGCCGCATTGCCTTTTGCGGCGGACTGTCCTAATCTAAAGGCTGCTGATCCCTCCATCGCCATTATCCGGGCGGCCTTGCTGAGATCAACGAATCCATCAAAGCAACGGGAGTGTCCCTATGAGTGGAACGATAAAAAAATTGATCGCCGAAAGAAACTTCGGCTTTATCCGCGCCGAAAACGGCCAGGACGTCTTTTTTCACGCCTCGGCGGTGCAGCAAAACGGCTTCGCCTCGCTGGCCGTGGGGCAGTCGGTGAACTTCGACCTGGAGCGCGGGGAAAAAGGGCCAAAAGCCTCGAATGTGCGGGCCCGGCGCGAACAGCCTTTGTCATGACCGTGGCAAAACGGAGACGGCTATGCAACTACAGTACATAGGATTCACCCAGACCGAAAACACTCGGGAGTACATTTTCCACGGGCTGGTGCACGGCGAGGCAACCCGGGTTTTTGTCATGAGCGCGGATATGGCATTGTTCCTCAAACATCGTGTCGGCGTGCAGGAAGGCCCCGTACTGTGCTTGCGCACGCTGACCGCCGAGTTGGGAGCGCAAGACCAGACGCAGCCGCCGCCGCTTTCGCTTCATCGCGTCATAACCGATCACGATATGGTCGTTTATATGGCTGCTCCAGGCCCGTATACAAGTCCTAAGCCCGGGGTCAAGCGCCCGCGCCTGCCGGGAAAGGAAATTGTTCCCCGCTGAGGACGGCCGCCGGGGGGGTCGCGGAGCAGCCGCCGCGGCTTTCCAGCCGCCGGCCTAACTTCTTCTTGACGGCTCAGAGGGTGAATGTCCTTGACGGCTCAGAAGGTGAATGGCGGAAAACGGCCGCGTTTACGCGGGCGTGGGGAGAGCGGCGCGGCTCTCGTAAGGCATTTCGGTTTCTCGCCCCGCCTGGATCAAGCCTGCTTCCATGGCGGCGTCTCGGGCAGCAGCCTTTCGAACTCGGCGATGCGCTGCTTTTCGTAGTCTCCCGCAAAGGTTCCCGCAAAGAACCGGTCGAGGCCCTCCTCGAGCAGCCGCTGCCAGCACTCCTCCTCGTAGCCCGGGTTGATGGGGAAGAAGAGAAAACCGTTCGCGCGGGCCGCCTTCAAGTCGCCAGGCGCATCGCCGATCATCAGCATATGGTCAGGTTCGTATTTGCCTTTGGCCATGATCTCCAGATGCTCTTTCTTCGTGCCCATCTCCTGCCCCGCGATCAACGCCGCATAATGATGGATTTTGTGCTCTTCCCATTCGCGTTGCAACGCCTCGCCGGGGGTGCCCGAGACGACGGCCAGGTCTGCCTTGGCGGTCAATTTGTCCAGGCACTCGCGCACGCACGGAAACGGCGGAACGCCCTCGACGATCTCGGCAACCGCGCGATTCACCGCCTTACTCCAATCGAGGGTCAGTTGCAGCACGGGATCGCCGGTTCGCCGCACAAAGTCTTCCAGCGCCGGATTGCCCTGCGGAACTCCGGAATTTATAAAATCCTTGAGCGGAGAAATGTCGGGAATGGAAATGCCGCGCCGCATCGCTTCGGGCCATTCCCGCAGCAGATCCAGCACCTTGGCCAGCGCGGGAAAGCGGTTCGCTCCACGCCACACCGAATACAGGTTCACAAATTCCCAGGCCTGGCGGGCGTACTTCGACGCAGGCTGGAGCCGCCAATAGCGGATGAAGACGGGCGCAAAACACTCTTTGTGCTTGATCTCCATCGAGTCGAAAACACAGCCATCGGAATCCATCCCGATGAAGAACTCGTGGCGCGGCTGAAACGCGCGCAATTTTTCTTGAGACATAGTCGTTGCGGCGGCCGGCGGTCAGGCGGCGAATCTGGCAGCCCGCTTGGGGAGACCCGACTCGCGGCGAGCAGGCCGGCGTCCTAATTTTTCCCCCACTCCGTGTGGAACGTCCCCTCTTTATCGATGCGCTGATAGGTGTGCGCCCCGAAGTAGTCGCGCTGGGCTTGCAGCAGGTTCGCCGGAAGAAATTCGCTGCGATAGCTGTCAATGTAGCCTAGCGTCGCGCCGTAGGCCAGGGCGGGCACGCCCGCTTTCGCGGCCGCCTGCACTACTCTTCGCAAGCCGCGCGAATACCGGTTGACCAAGCGGCTGAAATGTTTGCTCACCAGAAGATTGGGCAGTTCCGGGTTCTTGGCATACGCCGCCTTGATCGGGTCCAGCAGCTTGGACCGAATGATGCAGCCGCCCTTCCAGATGCGCGCGATTTCGCTGAGATTCAGGCCGTAATCGTATTCCTTCGAAGCCTCCTTCAGCAGCGTGAATCCCTGGGCATAGCAGGCCAGCATGGCCAGATAGTAGCCTTCCCACAGACTCTTGAGAAATGCCTCGCGGTCCCCGGTAAAGCGGGCCGCCGGCCCCTTGAGTACTTTGGCTGCTTCCACTCGCTCTTTCTTATAGCCAGAGAGGATGCGCCCTTCGACCGCGACGCTGAGCGTAGGGATCGGGACGCCCACATCGAGCGCCGATTGCGCCGTCCATTTCCCGGTTCCTTTCTGCCCTGCGGTATCCAGCACCAGGTCCACCAGCGGCTTGCCGGTCTCGTCGTCGATCTTTCCCAGCACCACCGCGCTGATTTCCATCAGAAAGGAATTCAGCTCGCCTTCGTTCCATTTTTGGAAAATTTGCCGGATCTCGCCCGCGCTCATCCCAAAGGCCTTGCGGAGAAAATCGTAGGTCTCGCAGATCAACTGCATGATGCCGTATTCGATGCCGTTGTGAACCATCTTCACGTAGTGGCCCGCGGAGCGCGCACCGACGTAGGTGGAGCAGGGGCCGTCCTCGGTCTTGGCGGCGATTTTGTTGAAAATCGGCTCGATCTGCTCATAGGCCCGCTTCTCGCCGCCCGGCATCAGACACGGTCCCCACAGCGCGCCTTCTTCTCCGCCGCTGATGCCCGTGCCCATGAAATGCAAGCCTTCATTCGCCAGTTCCCTGGCTCTGCGGTCGGTGTCCTGGAAATGCGAGTTGCCTCCATCGATCAGGATGTCTTCGGACCTCAAGTATTGTTTTAGGTCCCAGATGACGGAATCCACCGCCTGGCCCGCCGGCACCATGATTAAAATGCGCCGCGGCGGCTCCAAAGCCTCGGCAAACTCGCCCATCGAGCTGGTAACTTGAATTTTCTTTCCGGCCACAGTCTCGGCTACTTTGCGCGACTTTTCCGCGTCCACGTCGAATCCAGCCACGGCAAAGCCGTTCCGTTCCGCATTGAGAGCGAGATTCCGCCCCATCACGCCGAGCCCCACTACGCCCAAATGACTCTTATCCATGGAGGCGTCCTTTCTTGCCTGGAATCATTCTGAAACGAGCCGCTAAGTCCCGATTGTAACTCGCAAAACGCCGCTTTATCTGGGTCGAGGAAAGCAAGCCGAGCGAGCATGGGAAAGCTCTGCTTTTCGGCGGGCCGCGCGATCCGATGCGTTGCAGGCCCGGCGCGAGATCCGGCGGGCGCGCCGGCCATGGGTCCGGCGGCGCCAGTTGTTGTAGTCTGTACAAATGCAGCGAAAACCGTATCTATACCAGCACCACACCTGGCCGGAGCTGCGCGAAGCGGCAAAATCGCAGCCGGTCGTCATCTTGCCTATCGGATCAGTTGAGGATCACGGGCGTCATCTGCCGCTGGACACCGATAATTTCCTGATCTGGTCCATCTGCGAGGCCGCCGCTCAGGCTGCTCCCGGGGAGATCCTTCTTCTGCCGCAGATTCCCTTCGGTTACGAAACGCATCACATGGATTTTCCCGGCACGATCGATATTCGGATGGAGCATCTGCTGCACTTTGTCCTCGACGTTACGAAGAGCGTGGCTCACCACGGCTTCCGGCACATTCTTATCGCCGACGGCCACGGCTCGAACATGCCCATTTTGGACCTCGTGGCCCGGCGTACCATCCTCGAGACCGAGGCGATGTGCGGCTGCTTCATCTGGCCGAGCCTGGCTCCCGACGTGATTCACCAGTTGCGGGAATCCCCCGTGCCCGGGGGCATGGCCCATGCCTGCGAGCTTGAAACTTCGGTCTATTTGCACCTCGATTCCGCCCGCGTCCAGATGGATAAAGCAGTCAAGGAGATGAACCTGCCCACATCGAAGTTCATCTGGCTCGACCTGATGAAGGGTTCGCCGGTGCTTTACATGGACCATTGGACCCGCTTTAGCCGCAGCGGAGTGGTCGGAGACCCGACCCTGGCAACGGCCGAGAAAGGCAAGAAAATTTTCGAGGCGGTCGTCGCGGCCCTGGTGGAACTGGTGCGGGAATTCAAGTCGCGTTCGCGCGGCGAGCGCGCGGATCTGCACTGAGCTGCCGGCCGGGCCGGTTGAAATCGCCATGCCAGCCGGACGGTCAGGCCCCGAGGAGAAGATCAGGCCTGCTGTGGAATCGAGGCAACCTCAGCCGGAGCGATCTCGTCTCCTAGAGCGGGTTGCACTTGAAAAAATCAAGCCGGATCCAGCGGGACGGCGAACCATGCGTGCTCGGCTGGCTGCCTGTTCCCTGTACCCGATTTGTTTTTTCAGGCCTATTGTAGCCGGTAAACTGCTGTGTTATGTTTCACTCGGAAGCAACTCAGGTGAGTAGAAATGGCTCAGGTTAGTTCCAGGCCGGTCGCGTTGACCGTGGCCGGCTTCGACCCCTCTGGCGGAGCGGGCATTCTCGCCGATTTGAAAACTTTCGCCGCGCACGATTGCTACGGCGTCGCCGCCATTGCCGCGATGACCGCGCAGAACACGCGAGAGGTGCGCAACGTAATGCCGGTGGATCCCGAGATGCTGCGCTTGCAACTGGACATGTTGTTTGAGGATATCAGCATCGCGGGGATCAAAGTGGGCCTTCTCGGCGGCAGGAAAAATCTGGAAATCGTAGCCGCCTGCTTGAGCGCGCACAAGGAGCTGCCGATCGTAGTGGATCCGGTTTTGCGATCCACAAGCGGAACACAATTCCTCCCCCCCCAGGATATTGAACCCTTCAAGCGTCTGCTGTTTCCCCTGGTTCATGTTCTGACGCCCAACGCCGAAGAAGCCGGACGCCTGCTGGGCGCCCCTGTTTCCACGCTGGAGGAAATGAAAGGAGCAGCCAAGCTGCTGCACGAGCAGGGGGTCCGGCATGTAGTGATCACCGGCGGCCATTTGGATAAGCCGACGGACGTTTACTATGGAGGCCAGGAAATTGAGGTTTTCACGGGCCACCGCATCGAGTCCCAAAGCACGCATGGCACCGGGTGCACCTTCTCCTCGGCCATTCTGACTAACTTGATTCACGGCAAGGCGGCGATGGAGAGCGTTGTTCTGGCGAAGGCCTACGTGACCCAGGCCATCAACCGCGCCTATCCTATCGGCAACGGGCGGGGTCCGCTGAATCATCTGTTCCGCTTCGGCGAGCCAACCGCGCCGGTGCGCGTCGGCGGGCCGGACCCCACGCACGATAGCTCGCACCAATAAACGCGATCAGGGCCGGCATTGGGCAAGTGCGTGGCCCTCCCTGCTCAGGGATGCCGCGCAAAGCGCAGGCCGGCGCCCGCGGCCAGCCCAATTCGGGCGTACTGTCTGCTCGCCTCTATTGTTTTATCGCCAGAATGGAATCCTGCGGGTCGAGCTGCACGCGGGCCGGGCGCTCCCGCAAGGTGACGCTGAACGGGGTATCGCCGTTCGCGGTTTGGACGCGTGTCTCGATTTTCCGGCCTCCGCCCGGAACTTGAATTTCCACCGGCGCGGCCACGCTGAAATCCTCCGGCACGCCCGATTGCCGGATCACCCCGGTCACTCGCACCTGCGGCGCTTTACCCGTGACCTTATATTCCATTTGCAGAACGGGAATGCCGGTGGAGTAGACCCACTGCGAAAAAAAGCTTTCCAAGTTCGGATCTGGCGAGTTGGGCGGCAGGAATTTGGCCGCCAGCTCGCGAAATTGTTCCGTGTTTACGCTCTTATATTCATATTTGCGGCGGAGCTCCGTCAGCATGGCGAGGAAGTTCCGGTCTCCCATCCGGCGGCGGAGCATGTGCAGCACCCAGGCGCCTTTTTCGTATGTAATCGTTTCCCGGGCCCGCGGCGAGCGCGACGAGCGCAGGCGGTTGCCCAGCACGATCGCCCCGGCGCTTTCCACCGTCTGGCCGGACTCGGTCTTGCTGAGCAGGTTGCTCTTATACACGCCGAGCACCCTTTCCAGCACATCCGGCCCCTTGTGCTGCTCGAGAAACATCAGCGCCGAATAATCGGCGAGCGACTCCATCAGCCACTCGTCATGATAGTCGAGGGTAGTGACGACGTTTCCCCACCACTGGTGCGCGATTTCGTGAGCCCGAAGCTGCTCGGCGTAAAACAGGCGGTCTTCGGCGCGAAGCTTTTCAAGAGGTTTATCTTGCGCTTGGTAATAGCTCAGCGTCGAGAGATAGATCAGCCCGGGAAAGCCCTGGCCGAAGCGGCCGGGGATAGGGGAAATTGTCAGGTGCCGCAGCGGCAAGGGTCCGAAATGCTGCGTGAAAAATTGCAGTGCTTCCGCGCTGTCCTGCGCCACCTGCTCCAGGCGAAGAGTTGGACTGGGCGGCGGTTCCGGGGGCGGAAGGTCGGGCGCTATCGACGGGTTTCGAAACGGCGACCGGCGGCGCGGCGGAGGTAGCGGCGGCGGGGCGACTACCGGCATGGGCTGCAAGGCGCGCTCCAGGGTCTTGTTGGCGCAGACGTCCAAAGTGTAGCTACCCAGTTTCAGGCTCGCTCGTTCAAAATTCCCCAGGTTGAATCCCGCGACGCGAATCGGCGCATCGGGCCGCCAGTGCGACGTCCGGACATCGCCGTCGACCTTGGATTCCAGCTCCCGGCCCGTTGCTACCATTTGCAGGCGGCTGGGATAGTGGAACCAGAGGTCGAAGTCGGTAAAATGCAGGCCGCGGCTCGGGTACCAGTTTCCGCGGTCCCCCACGAAATACACTCCCCCGCCTGCATCGGCGATGACGTTGCCTTCGTAGCGAAACTCGATTTGATGATGACTGCCGGGCTCGAGCGGCGCTTCGCTGATCACCAATACCCAATCATCCCCGCGCCGGCGGGATGGGCTCGAATCAAGAGCCCCGCCTTGCAAAAATTCCACCGGGCGCCCGTCGAGCTGCACCTGTGTGACCTTCATCTGCGCCGAAATTTCAAACAGCACCGCCCGCTGGCGCACGCCGCTTGTGACAAGCGTCGCGCGGGCGTCCACGTTCATGCTCAAATCCGGCGATAGCCAGGCTTCGATGCGGTAGTGCTCCAGCGCGCCGGGATCGATGAGGAACTGCGTTCTTTCGGCGTCGTGCGAGCGGAGGCTCCGCTCCGGAAAGCTGGCCCAGATGTCGTAGTATCTCTGCCCCCCTTGCCAGACCACCTGGCCCAGAATGGCCTGTTCGGTCCGCAGCGGATCGAGCAGAATGTCGAACCGGCCCAGCTTGACGCTGCTGATTGCCGCCGCAAAGAACCCCGTGCGGGGAACGCCCGACGCCTCCGGCTGTGTGAATGCGTCCATCAACATGCGCGCATCGTAATTGGTGATCATGTTGCGCGTCACGGCCTGCCAGTCCGGGGCCAGCCTTTTGCCCGCCTCCACATCCCGGTGGTTAAACTCGTTTTCGCCCATGGCGCGGCGCAGGACTTGAGCGGTATCGTCGGTGAAAAACATCAGCGCCGTGCGGACGCTTTCCTCGAGCACTGGCGCACCGGCAAACCGCGCCAGCGACTGGCGCTCGCTGGGTGACGGCGGCATGACCACAATCTCCGCTTCTCCCGTGTCTGTGGCGGCCAGAAACAGGGCGGCCAGGGATTGGCCTTCCACAGGGTTGGCGAACAGAAGATATCCGTCGGTGAAGTAGAGCTTGAAATCCTCCCGCTCGAGCAGCAGATCGCGAACGCGATAACACTGCTCCGGCGAGAAACTGATGGCGCGAATCTTGCGCAGGCGCTCGGCGCCGGTGTCCGCCTGGAGCAGCGAGGAAACCAGCAACGCCGCCAGGATCGTCAGTCTCCCCGCCATGCTCTTGATGATATCAGTTTGCCCGGGCCCCGAAGTCGGCTCCTCCGCAGCGGCGCCGCTTCGCGGCTGCCGCCGGGCTTTATGCCCTACAATGTCCCCATGCCCGATTCCCAATCGTCCGCCCCCCGGAGAGCCGGATCGAAGACAACCCGGACCAGGCGCATCGCCGTGCTGGGGGCTGGAAATATTGGGGCGGCGTTGATCGGGGGCATTTTGAAAGGCAAGGTCGCCCGCCGGGAACATTTGATCGCCACTGTGAGGACGCTTGAGCGGGCGGAAGAGCTGGTGGCGAAGTTTTCGATCAAGGTTACGGCCGGCGGCAACCGCGAGGCCGCCCAGGACGCCGACCTGATTATTCTGGCCGTGAAGCCCTCCACGCTGCCGAAGGTGCTGGAAGAGATCCGGGACGTGCTGCGGGAAGACCAGATTCTCATTTCCCTCGCCGCCGCGGTGCCGATCAGCCTGATCGAAAAGTTGATCGAAAAGCGAATGCCGATCTTCCGGGCGATGCCGAATATTCCGGTGGTGGTCGAGGAGGGCGCGACCGCCGTCGCGTCCAACGCCGCCGGAACCGCCGCCCACCGGCGGCTGGTGGAGGATATTTTTCGCGCGGTGGGCGTCGTGACGTTCGTGGAAGAGGAAATGATGCACGCTGTGACCGCTTTGTCGGGCAGCGGCCCGGCTTACGTTTATATGGTCATCGAGGCTCTCATCGCCGGAGGTCTCAAGATGGGGCTGTCGCGCGAGGTTTCCACCAGACTGGCAGAGCAAACCGTGCTGGGAGCTGCCAAGCTGGTGCGCGAGACTATGCTCCATCCCGCCATTTTGAAGGATCAGGTAATCACTCCCGGCGGAGTCACGATTTCGGCGATCCATGAGCTCGAAAAACACGGCCTGCGCTCGATGCTGATTTCAGCGATCGAGACCGCCACCCACCACTCGCAAAATCTGACGCGGTCTCTGCTCGCCAAATTCGGGAAGGAAGGACAATAGATCGGATGATTCGCCGCGCAATTTTGCTCGGATTGCTTCTTTGCGCCGCTTCCATGGGGCCTGCGCGGGCGCAATCCCGGCATACGCTGAGCATCTCGGGCGCATCGTTTTTGCTCGACGGCGCTCCTTTCCCTTACACGGGAATCAGCTTCTTCAACGCCGTCTATAATCCCTCGTTCAATAAGAGCTCCGAGGAGCGCCGGCGCTGGCTGGAAAAGTTCGAGCGTTACGGCATCAACGCCCTGCGCGTCTGGGCGCAGTGGGACACCCGGCGCGGCTACGCAGATACATGCGACGCCTGCACGCTCTACTTGCCCAACGGGCGGCTGAGCGATCAGAACGTGGCCCGGCTGAAGGAGATCGTTGCTGACGCAGACCGCCTCGGAATGGTGGTCGAACTCGTGCTTTTCTCGCAGGAAAGCTGGCATGCGAATATCCGGCTGGGGCCCGAGGAGTCCCGCCGCGCCGTTACTGCCCTGACCCGCGAGCTGCTGCCCTACCGCAATCTGACGTTTGAAATCTGGAACGAGTTTTCCGAACGGGTCCTCGATCACCTGAAGATCATTAAAGCCATCGACCCCGGACGACTGGTAACTAACTCTCCCGGCGGGGCGGGCATTCTCGGCGATCGCGAGCAAAACGAGGCCCTGGACTATTTAAGCCCGCACACCACTCGCCAAAACGGAGGCCGCAACTGGGAGATTGCGCCGCGCGAAATCGCCTACCTGCTTAGCCGTTACCGCAAGCCGGTAGTGGATGACGAGCCGGCCCGGACCGGAACTCCGAATTTTGGCGGCCCGCGGGAGACAACCAGCCCGTTCGACCAAATCGTCCAGATCTACCAAGTGTGGCAGCTTGGCGCCTACATCAATTATCACCACGATATGTTTCAGACCGGCTATGGCTCCCCGGCCGTGCCTCCCAGCGGAATTCCCGATCCGGAATTCAGCCCGTATCACCGCCGGGTGCTGGAATTTATCGCCCTTCGCGACCGCTACCGCCCGGCTCCTGCCGGAAGCCTGCGCTGACGAACTTGCGCACCGATTTTCTCCGCCTGCCTGCCGCCATGCGGGCTGCCGGCCGCGCGGACGCTGGGACATCGAGTTTCATGTTCTCGACGCCAGCCGTAGCCGCTGCGGCGGGATTGTCCCCCTTGGTGAGTCTTTTTCGCGCCGGCGCCAGGCGGGCCCTGCCGGGATGGCGTAGCCAATTTCGCTGTCAGCCCCAGACGCTGTAGGATGCCGGCCGGTATCTTCCTTTAGGCGCGAACACCCATAGCAGAATCGCCCCGCTGACGAACCCGCCCACATGGGCCCACCAGGCTACGCCCCCAGTCTGGTATGCGGGGACACCCAGGCTGGCCGCGCCATAAAAGAACTGCTGCAAAAACCAAAAACCCAGGAAGAACAAAGCCGGGATTTCCACAATGGGAAAGAAAAAGAACAGCGGCACCAACACCAGCACTCGGGCCCGCGGAAACGAGATCAGATACGCGCTCAGCACGCCCGCGATGGCTCCGCTCGCTCCCAAACTGGGCAGCCGCGATCCGGGGTTGAACCAGATATGAGCCAGGGCGGCGGTGATGCCGCAGAGCAGATAGAAAATCAGATAACGGCCATGGCCCAGGCGGTCCTCGACGTTGTCGCCAAAAATCCACAGGTACCACATGTTTCCGATCAGGTGCAGCCAGCCGCCGTGCAGAAACATCGACGTGACAAGCGGTAGAAGCAGGTCGGCTGTCGTCACCGGGCGAAGCCCGTGCGAGGTTACATAGACGGCGTGAAAATACCGGTACGGAATCACGGCATATGCGCGCACGAAGCTTTCCAGATCCGGGCCGAGCATCAGTTGATACAAGAAAACCACGACATTCAGGATGATCAGGGTTACGTTTACGACCGGATAGCGCCGCGAAGGGATGTTATCGCGCAGAGGAATCATGCCGCCGCCTTAAGACGCTCCCCTGCCCAGCAGAATGTGCGGAAATGAGCGAAGCAGGATTTTCAGATCCAGCAGCAGGCTCCAGTTGTCGATGTATTTCATGTCAAGACGCATCCACGTCTCGAAATCCAGATGATCCCGGCCTTCGAGCACCCACAGGCACGTCAGCCCCGGCTTCATCCGCAGCCGCCGCCGCTGCCAGCCCTTATATTGTTCCACCTCTGCGGGCACGGCGGGGCGCGGCCCGACCAGTGACATGTCTCCTTTCAGCACATTCCACAATTGCGGCCATTCGTCAATCGAGAATCGCCGTAAATACCGGCCCAGAGGCGTGAGGCGCGGGTCGTTGGAAATCTTGAAGGCCGGACCGTCGCGCTCGTTCAAGGCGGCCAGTTCCGCTTTCTTGAGCTCGGCGTCGTGGCACATCGAGCGCAGCTTGTAGAAAGTGAATCGCCGGCCGTTAAGGCCGCAGCGCACCTGCTTGAAAATGGCCGGGCCGCGCGAGGTGAGCCGAACGGCGAGGGCGAAAATGGCGAGAGGCAGGGCGAGCACGATCAGGGCGATCAGGGCAAAAACGAAGTCAAATACACGTTTGATCAGCAGGCGGATTTCGTCATGAGGCGTCGCCGAAAACGTCAGCAGCGAGAACGAGCCGAACTGATCCAGATAAACTTCGCTGTTGACGTGCGGGAAAAAGTCGAGCAGCACCCGGGTTCGCACTCCTTCTTCGTCGCAGAGCAGGAAAATTTCTTCCAGCTTAGGCAGCTTCTCCCCGCCGACGGCGAAGATAATCTCGTCGATGACCTGGCTGCGCAGCAGAGCCGGCAGTTCCGGCAGCGGGTACGCCGGATACGCCTTCTCGAGCGCGATCTGTGCGCCGCACGGCTGTTCCGCCGGATCGATGTAGGCCAGAAGCCGAACGCCGTGCTGCTCCGCCTGTTCCAGAGCGCGGCCGACCTCCCGGGCCGCCCGGCCCGTGCCCACGATCACGAAATACGAGACGGCGCCGAAGCGCTTCCGCAGATAGCCCCGCACGGAACGCGCGCTGACGCGATAGACGACCAGCGCCAGAAGGTTGAATGCGCCGAACAGGCCGATAAAAACACGGCTGATATCGAGCTTCATCGCGAACAGGAACGCGACCAGGAGAAGCAGACTCGCCGTCACCTGCTGGATCGAGTCGCCGAGAGCGGCCATCGGCTCGCCGGTCTCCAGCCGCTCGTAGACCCGGAACAGAAAGCCCATGCTCACCCAAGCCGCCAGCGCGGCGCCCAGCACGAGCGCCTTCACCGGGACCGTCATGAAGAAGACGTGTTCGAGCGGCAGGTACACGCGGAGCTGGTAGGCCGCCCCAAAGGAAAAGATCGTGAGGATTACATCGGCCAGCGCAAAGAGAAAGACAACCTTCTTCTTGTGTCGGCCAAACAAGGGTACTTACCTTTGGACAGAATACCAAAACGAAACCGATGGGCTATTGGAAGAATGTTAGACTCAACGCGTGCTGCTCGGTCTGTTTTGTTTCTTTTCGGCCGCCGCGATCGCTTTGGGCGCCGCTTCGCTGCGCTCCGGACGGCGTCAATGGAACGCGGTACGGTCGCAAATGCAGGCCCCGCCGCCCTCGTGGACCCCGCCGGCGACCCTCATCGTTCCGATCAAGGGCCTCGAGCCCGGGCTGGTGGACAACCTGCGCTCGCTGCTGGAGCAGGACTACCCGGATTACGAACTTCTGATCTCGGTGCGCGATTCCGCTGATCCGGCGGTCGCGCGGATTACACCCTGGCTGAATTCGCGGGCGAAGCTGGTGGTGGCCGGCCGGGGCCCGCGGGATGCCAGTGAGAAAATCGGGAATCTTCTGACCGCCCTCTCCCAAGCCCGGATAAACAGTGAGGTCTTCGCCTTCGCCGACTCCGACGGGCGCGTTGGGCGCGGCTGGCTGCGCGGCTTGATTTCTCCGCTCCACGACCCGGCCGTGGGAGCCGCTACCGGGTATCGCTGGTACTTCCCCGATCGCGGCGCATTTTGGCCTCTCGTTCGAAGCGTTTGGAACGCGGCCATCGCCGGGATGTTCGGCGCCGGCGATCCACCCTTCGCCTGGGGTGGAGCAATGGCTATCCGCCGCGAGACTTTTGAAAAGGCTCGCGTCGCCGAGTATTGGCTGGGCTCGGTCAGCGATGACTATCAACTGACCCGCGCCGTCCGCGCCGCCGGGCTCCGCATTGCGTATTCGGCTCATGCTATGGTGGAAACCGGCGGCGGCTGCTCGGCGCGCGAGTTTCTCGAGTGGGCTGTCCGGCAGTTGACGATTGCCCGGGTCTATGATGCCAAGGCATGGCGGCTGGGGTTTGCCGCGCATGCTGTTTATTGTGCGGCGATGGCGGCGGGCATTGCGATGCTCGCGGAGCGCCGTTTCTGGGCCACGCCGGTTTTCTTTCTGACCTTCGCTCCCGGCATGTGCCGCGGCGCCTGGCGGGAACGTGCAGCCCGCTTGCTGTTTCCAGCCCGCAAGCCGTGGTTTGATCGCCGCGGTTGGGTCTACTGCTGGCTCGCGCCGGCCGTGACCTGGATCTGGCTTTGGGTTTTCCTGGCTTCGCTCTTCCGCCGGCGCATCGAATGGCGGGGCAACGTTTACCGGTTACTGGGTCCGTCGCAAACCGAGGTGGAGGAATGAGATGCTTTGCAGCGAGCGCAACCTGGCGCGCCGCATGGAAACCGCCGAAGCGCACGCCGCGGCGGAATACGTGCGGACCCTCGCCCGCCTGCGGCCCGAATCGGGCGCAGCCGTCCTGAGCCTAGCCGGCGGCGCGGCTGTTTATGCAGGACCTGGTTCGCCGATCACCCAAGCGATCGGACTTGGGCTGGACGGACCGGTCAGCGAAAGCGATTTCGACCGGTTGGAGTCGTTTTTTCGCACTCGTGATTGCCGGCCGGAGATCGAGGTCTGTCCCCTCGCTGATCCTTCTTTGCTGGATCTTCTCGGCCGACGCGGCTATCGGGTGTTGGAGTGGTCCAATGTTTTGGCGCGGCTGATCGATAGCCGGGCCCTCGCTCCGGCTCCCAGGACAATGCTTCAGATCTGTAGAGCGGGCCCGGAGCATGCGGCCGGCTGGGTCGCGATCATGAATCGATGCTTCCTGGAACAGGAAGAGGTCACGCCCGAGGCGCGGGACCTGTTGGAACCATCTTTTCATGTTCCCAGCTCAGCTTGGTTTTTGGGAATCGTGAAGGGAGTGATTGCCGGCTGCGCGGGTGTCTTTCTCCACGGCGATGTGGCCGTGCTCGCCGGCGCCGCCACCTTGCCGGCCTACCGCGGCCGCGGCATCCAAGCGGCGCTCTCCCGCGCCCGCATCGAACACGCAGTTTCCTCCGGTTGTAACCTGGCCGTCAGCATTACCCGGCCCGGAACGGCCTCGCAGCACAACGCGGAGCGTCTGGGCTTCGAAATCGTCTACACAAGAGCAAAAATGGCGCCGGGCGCCTGAGATTTGGCGGACGGCCGCCGGCAGCTCATGTCGATTTTCCACGATGATTGGTGTGGCGATCTTCCAATGGCGCTTTGCATCGAAAATCCCAAAGACTCGCGGCAGTCAGCGTTAGGTTCTCGCTGTCTGCCTGTCTCTGCGAGTTTACTGTCGAGTGCGGAGGGCCCACCTGTGGGACGCCGGCTCGGATTTCGCGGTATGCTTAGAGGGATCGAATCGGAGCTCGAATGGTCAACGGAACGCGCACCTGGCACGTCGGACCGCGCGAGCACGCGCCCGGTCAAGCCCCATCCGGCTTTTTGGCCGAACGGGTTTCGGGCGCCTTTCGCAGACTCTTGCTCGGATCGCGGCCACTGCCTCACCGGCCCCCGTTTTGTTGATCTGGGCGCGTAGCTCAGTTGGTTAGAGCGCCTGCTTCACACGCAGGAGGTCACAGGTTCGAGTCCTGTCGCGCCCACCACGCCTTTTCATAGACTTACGGGCCATTAGTTTACCCCTTGCTGAGACAAGGGGCTCCATCTTGGGACTCCAACTTCGTCCGCAGCAGGGCCGCCCCTGCCACGGAGTACATACTGCTCAATTCTACGGGCCGCGTCCAGTTGCTCGCGTCCAACATGCGCGTACACGTTGAGCGTCGTGGTAACCGAACTGTGGCCGAGCAGGTCGCGCAGCACTTCGGCGCGGATACCCTCCTGCCTGCCCCAAGTGGTAAAGATGTGCCGCAAGGTGTGCCAGCCGATGGGCGGCACCTTCACCGCCTTGCCCGCCGGCTTGATATACCGCGCCATCGCGTTATGCAGGTCGATGGTGGTGTTTTTCCGCTGCCCGAAGATGAAGCATTCGGGATCGCGGCGGTGCGGCCCGTTGAACCGCCGCGTGAAACGCCTGCGGCGCATTTTCATGAGGCCAGCGCGATGCAATAGAGGAGGCGTTGCACAAATATTTTCCCGCCACGCCAGGTTTGAAATTCCTGAGGACGGCCTCTCAATGTGGATCTCGCGTCCCACAATTGCAATTTGGTGTTAACAACTATTCCTATATGAGTACCAGCCCTCTGAACTGGAACAAGGGTTTAGCCCGGATCGATCGGCGCATCGGGACTGACCAGATCACCGTTCATTTCATCGTTCAGGACTCCCCGACGCAGTGCGTCAGCGCGATCGGCATTCCCGGATACAGCTATGCGCGGGCCATAAATGCTGGGGGACAAGGGATAAAACGGATAATATGTTACCGATGCGCTGTTTTCGCAGTTCCTTGCGGACGATCATCTCGGGTCGTCCGGAAGGATCGGGATGCTGTACGGATTTGCTGGCGTCATGCTGCTGATCATAGGTTGAGATGATGAAAATCCTTTCGGTCGAAGCGATTCCAGTGCGCCTGCCCCGAGCTCGCGCGCAGGCGACGGGCACCGCGGGATCGCCCACGCCACTCGCCGGGAACAGCGGCGATTATCGTTGGTCAGACACGGTCACCGCCCTCTACTCCGTGCATTTTGAAACCGCATTGGTCAAGATAACCACCGATAGCGGACTCACGAGTTGGGGAGAGGCGCAGGCACCGCTCGCGCCCGAGGTCGCCTGCGAGATCGTGCGCCTGTTGCTTGCCCCTATATTGACCGGCGCGGAATTCGATGGTTCCATAGAGGCCATCCGGCATCTGTGGCGTCGCATGTACGACTCGATGCGGGTGCGCGGGCAGACCGGTGGATTCATGCTGGATGCCATTAGCGGCGTCGACATTGCCCTGTGGGACCTTGCCGGCAAGGTCCAGAATCGGCCGATTGCCCGAATGCTCTCGGTTAACGCGAGCGAATCGGTGCCGGCCTATTACAGCGGATTGCCGGGCACGACTATCGAGCAGTGCGTCCATAATGCAACCCTGGCAGCGGCTTGCGGATTTCAGGTTTTCAAACTTTTTCATGATGGCACTGAGAGAGACCTGCTGGCGCGAATAGACACTCTGGCCCGTTTACTCCCCGGCGAGGCGCGCTTCGCGGTCGACGCGTTGTGGCGTCTCGATCCGGAATCGGCGGCCGCATTTGGAAGGGAGTTGGACGGCAGACAGGCGTTGTGGCTGGAGGCGCCGCTGCCGCCGGAAGATGCCGCGGCACATCGGCGATTAGCACGGGCCATTCGCACGCCGATCGCTTTGGGTGAGAGCTATCGGACCCTTTTTGAGATCTCGCCGTTCCTGCGGGAACGCACTGCCGGCTTCGTGCAGCCTGATCTGGGAAGGTGCGGAATTTCGGAATTCCTGCGCATCGCTGAAGCTGCCCGGCGCGCAGGGGCCGAAGTCGTGCCACACCTCAGCGTCGCGCTCGGTCCGCAGATCGCCGCGGCCGTGCATGTTGCTGCGGCGACGCGGTGTCCGTTGCTGGAGTACAACCCGGATGTCCTGCGAATCGCGAATACGTACCTGCGCCACCCTTTGAAAGTTGCCGTGGCGGCGTATTCAGTTCCCGGCCTGCCGGGCCTTGGGATCGAGATAGAAGAGAAAAAACTGCGGAAGGACATGCTCCCGGCGCGGGCTGCTCACATCTGAAATATTGTATTTCGCCGCCCGATATGCCATACTTCTTGGGCAGGACCCCGATAACTTAGATGCGACAACTCGAAGGCATTTTCCCGATCCTGAATACGACTTTCCATGATGACGGTACGCTGGATCTGGACAGCCAGCTTCGCCTGGTCCATCATCTTCTGGAGGCCGGTGCCCACGGCTTGGGTCTGTTCGGAAACGCCAGCGAGGGCTATACACTGCTGGCCGAGGAACGAACCAGGATCCTGCGTTTGGTGGCGAAGGAAGTGAACGGCTGCGTGCCTCTGGTTGTGAGCACTGGTCATACCGGCACGGACGCCGCGGTGCTGCTAAGTAAGGAGGCTGAAGATCTCGGCGCGGATGCCTTAATGGTTTTGCCGCCTTATTACATGAGGACTGACGGCGAGGGGCTACTGCATTACTTCGGAGCGATTTCGCGCGCTGTCCGTATACCAATCATGATTCAGGATGCACCCCTGATGACGCAAGTACAAATACCGGCGTCGCTCGTCACCCGCCTGTCGGCCGAGTTCGAGCAGGTCCGCTACATCAAAATCGAAGCACCCCCCACCGCACCGAAGGTAAGCGCCATCGTGGACGCCGGTGGTCCGGTTGTATTTGGCGGGTTGAACGGCCAGTTCATGATTGAAGAGATCAACCGAGGAGCGCGCGGGGTAATGCCAGGCAGCGATATGATTCCGGTGTACGTCGAAATCTGGAACCGGCTTACACAGGGGGACCAGGCGAACGCCTGGAGGGTATTTGCACAGGCACTGCCTTTGATCCGTTATGAATTGCAGCCCGGTATGGGGGTCTCGGCGATGAAACACAACCTGCTCGCCGCCGGAGTCATTCGCAGCGCGCGCGTCCGCCATCCGACGGCCGCCCTCGACGTCCGCTGTCTGAGTGAACTGAAAGTATTGCGGGAGCTGGCACAAGACGCGGCCCGTGTTTCCGCGACCGCCTGACTAAAGACGCGGCTTTTCGTATGAAAGTGCCTCATCTGCGCTGGGTTATCGCCGCGCTGCTTTTCACCGCAACCGTAATCAATTACATCGACCGGCAGGCGCTCTCGGTCGTAGCTCCAGTGCTGACCAGGGAGCTTGGCCTCACGCCCATCCAATACGCCGGAATCCTACAAGGATTCCTATATGCGTACACGATCATGTACCTGGTTTCGGGAATCCTGGTGGACCGCTGGGGGACACGGCGGGCGTTGGCCGCGTTCATGGCTTGGTGGTCGATGAGCAACGTGTTGCACGCGTTCGCGCGCAGCGCCGGGGCACTGGGCGCGTTCCGGATCCTGCTTGGTATCGGAGAGCCCGGGAATTTCATGGCGTCGGCGAGGGCGACCTCGGAATGGTATCCCCCGAAAGAACGCGCGTTTCTGAACGGTGTCGCCAATTCCGGCGCAGCGGTGGGGGCCATCATCTCCGCTCCCCTCATCGTGTGGCTGTACATGCGCCTGGGGTGGCACTCGATGTTCGTCGTCACCGGTTGCATGGGATTTGTTTGGCTCGTGGCTTGGTTGCTGCTCTATCACTTGCCCGAAAAACACCCTCTCATCACCGCGGCGGAACTGCGCCTGATCCAGGATTCAAACAAAGCCCAAAAGCCCCTGCAAGCGGCGAAGACCCGTTGGGTCGACCTGCTGCGCTTCCCCCAGACGTGGGGACTATTCTGGTCCCGGTTTCTTTCGGATCCGGTCTGGTGGTTCTACCTGTTCTGGCTGCCGAAATACCTCGTCGAGCAGCGTGGTTTCACGATAGCCGAAATGGGAATGCTGGCCTGGCTGCCGTACCTGACCGCCGATATCGGGTCGGTTTTCGGCGGGCTGCTCTCCGGATATCTGGTGAAGCGCGACTGGCCGGTGCTGATGGCGCGCGGCGCGAGCATGCTGCCGTTCGCGCTGCTGATGCCGCTCAGTATCGCCATCGCGTTCACTCCCTCAACAGCAGTAACGCTGCTGATCATCTCGATCGTCACATTCGCGCACATGGCCTGGAAGACGAACCTGATGACGCTGACCAATGATATCTATCCCACGCGCGTAGTCGGGTCGGTTTCAGGGCTGGCTGCGTTCGGCAATGGGTTGGGAGGCGCTATTTTCACCTGGCTGACCGGTCATATCGTGCAGCGCTTTTCGTACGATGCGATTTTTATCATTATGGGTTTTCTGCATCCCGCCGCATACGTCGTTTTCCTGCTGTTAGTGCGTGGACCGGTTTGCAGCCTTGCCGCCGAGCCGGTACCGTCCCTGAATCGCGCCGCTACTTAAGGAGAGAGCTATGCGCCGCAGAGACATGTTTCGCATTGCCGCGGGCGTGCCCGCTATTGCTCTATCGGCCCAGGAGACACTCAGCCGGAAGCGCACAGGCGTTGGTCCGGTTAAGATCACGTCGGTGGAGGCATTGGTGATACGTACGCCGGGCGATTCGACGCCGCCGGGCCAGTTGGTCACGATGCCACCGGTGGGCACCATGACCGGAGGTGTCGGGCTATGGAACCGGCTGGACTTGGCCAGCCCGTCGCGGACAAAGGGCCATACGCAGGCTGTGCTGGTGCGCATCCGGACCGCTCAAGGAATCACCGGCTGGGGCGAATGCCACGCGCCGGAGGCTCCGCGCGTGCACAAAACTCTGATTACCGATCTGTTCGGACCATTGCTCATCGGCCAGGATGCGCTCGACGTGGAGCCGCAGTGGGAACGGATGTACTCCACTGAGCGGCTGCGCGGTTATTCGACCGGGGTTTACACCGAAGCGCTGGCCGGCATCGACCTGGCGTTGTGGGACATTCTCGGCCAGTTTGCGGGCCTGCCCGTTTACCGCCTGCTCGGCGGAAAATTTCGCGAATCCGTCCCGACCTACACGGGCATCGATGGAAATTCCACCTCGGAACTCAAGGAAAATGCGGTGAAGGCGATCGAGGAAGGCTTTACCGTCGTAAAGATGGGGCTGTCGAAGGGCCGTGGCACGAGCGATATCGGTCGCGTGCTTGCGGTCGCTGGCGCGATCGCGGGCAAGGGTCAGGTCTCCGTCGACTCTCTGGGCGCATACAAGCTTTATGAAGCGGTAAAGCTGGGCCGCGAACTGGATCGGATCGGCAATATAGGCTGGTGGGAAGATCCGCTCATGCCGGACGACCTTGAAGGCTATCCGAAACTGGCCGAGGCACTGGATGTGCCGATCTGCGCTGGCGAAGAGCTATGCAACCGCTTCCAATTCCGGGACCTGCTGGTCTCGAAGTCAGCAGACATCATCAACCCGGATGTATGCCGGGCCGGCGGCATTACGGAAACGCGCCGCATCGCCGCCATGGCCGACGCGCATGGAGTCCTGTTGGCTCCGCATGTCAGCACCGGCACTGCACTGTACGTCGCAGCCTCGGCACACTTGGGCTTGTCCACTTCCAACCTGGTCATCATGGAAGGCGGACGGTCGCTCGCAGGCCCCCTGGGGAATCGGTTGCTCCGACAGCCGCTGCCGTGGAAACCCGGCAGCATTACTCCTCCGGACCGAGCTGGATGGGGAGTGGAATTTCAGGAAAGCGAATTGAACAAGGTAATCGCCGGCTGATGCCCCAGGCCTTAGCGCTCGGCTTCCGCGCTACCGGGCTGCAGGCGCTCGAGCGCTCCGATCATGGCATCTTTCGCCCGGAAAATGTGCTTGCGCAGAGCAGCGGTGAGGGCGGCCGTATCGCGGGCCTCGAGCGCTTCGACGATAGCTTCGTGCTCGGACTGCTCTTCATTCAGGCGGTCCGGCCACTTCGCCTCGGCGGCATGGATCCGAACAATCTGAATATGAGCATTCAGTGCGTCATACATCTCGCGCAAGCGACGGTTCCCCGAGGCTCGCACAATGATCTGATGCAGCTCCGAGTTGCTCTGTTCGTGCGCCTTCCGGTCCGCTTCGTTCCGGACAGGCTTGCGCAGGGCTTTTAAGAGCTCTTTGAGGCGCCGGATCTGCTGCGGGGTGATGCGATGGATGGCGTCCTCGCCGGCCAGACACTCGAGCGCGCAACGGATTTTGAACGTTTCTTCCACATCCGTGGTGGTGAGGGTGGTAACGAAGGTCCCGCTACGCGGCCGGATCTCCACCAGGCCTTCGGTCGCAAGTTGTTGAATCGCGCTCCGCACGGGCGTCAGGCTGACGCCCAGCTTGTTGGCGAGTTCATAAACATTGAGGCGCTCGCCGGGGCGCATCAGGCAGCTCACAATGCCCTGACGCAACGCCTGGTAAACCGCGTCGACAGCCCGTTCCCGCTGGATCCTGGTGAACTCCATTTGCCTATCACCTTAACCCAAACGACGCGTCCGTGTAAATTATATTGTTTCAGGTTACAACTTCAAATCTGAAATATTTTGCTTTACACGTTTTTGGGGTTGTGCCATAATGGCGCGGAAGGTGGGCAAATTCGAGGTGGCACCATGAGGTGGCAGCGTTTCTTTGTTATTCCCCTGGCAGTTCTCGCGATGACAGGCCTGGAAGGCCAAGGTCTGCAAAACACAATTACGGGCCTGGTCCAGGACTCGAGCGGCGCCGTGATCGCGAACGCGACGGTCACGGTGACCAATATCGCCACAAACGTATCCAATTCCGTGCAGACCGATGTGGCGGGGCGGTACACGGTTCCAGGATTGGTCGTCGGCGAGTATACGGTGAAAGCCGAAGCCGCGGGGATGCAGCCGGTGATCCGCAGCGGCGTGGTTGTTCAGGCGGACCGTACGCAGAAAGTCGATTTCACTCTCAGTGTCGGGCAGATGACGGAATCCGTTGAAGTGAAATCGAGCGCGAGTGATGTGATCATGCGTACCGAGGATGCCTCGACCGGAATAGTCATCAGCTCCGTCCAAGTCAACAATCTACCTTTAAAAGGCCGCGATTTTGTGAGTCTTGCGCAAATCGCCCCTGGCGCCAACGAGGGCCTGCCGGGAATTCAGAACTCGCTCGCCCGCACGCAGTCGCTCAACCTGTCCGCCAATGGCCAGCGGATATTTGACAACAATTACAGACTGGACGGCGTGAGTATGATCTCCGGCTACGTCAATGGGAGCACGTTCGTGCCGTCGCTGGAGGCACTGCAAGAGGTCAGCGTGCAGACCGGCCAGTATTCGGCCGCTCTCGGCACCTTTTCCGGCGCGCAGGTCGATATGGTGGTCAAGTCGGGCACGAATCAGCCGCACGGGAGCGCCTACGAGTTCCTGCGCAACAACGACCTGAACGCCAGACAATTCTTCGACCGGGTGTCGCCGCCCCCTTACCGCTTTAACCAGTTTGGCGCAACCTTTGGCGGCCCCCTGCTGATCCCGAAAATCTATGATGGCCGGAATCGGACTTTTTTCTTTTTCGCTTATGAAGGAGACCGGACGCGGCAGCTATCCACCGGGCAAGGGACGGCGGCCACCGCCGCCATGCGCAACGGCGACTTTTCGCAATTGCTGCCGGGTACGGTCATTAAAGATCCGTACACGAGCCAGCCGTTTCCAGGCAACATCATTCCCGCTAGCCGGATTGCGCCGCAGGCGGTCAAGCTGATGCAGTACATCCCGCTGCCGAATCGTCCCGGGCTTTCTCTGAATTTCATCAATACGGGCAGCAACATCGACGACGAAAGCCAGTATTTCGGGCGCATGGATGAGAAGATCTCGGCTAGGGACACCATTTTCTTTCGTGTCGCGATGCGGGACACGTATTTCCGCAACGTCACCATCAACCCGAACTTCGGCAGCTTGGGATATCCGACCAATGGGAATTATGTCCTCAGCGAGACGCGCGTGTTTTCGCCTCGCATCGTGAACGAAGCCCGGCTCTCCTACATGCGGGAGTCGATCCCCACGCTGACCGGCCGCGAGGGCGCTGACATCGACCCCCTGCGCGACTTCGGGATCAGCGGCTTGAACTTCTCCGACCCGTTGATCCGCGGCATCCCGACCGCCAGCATCACCGGATATATGGGCACCGGCGAGAACTTCGCCAATCCGCGGCTGCTGTTCTCCACCCCCAGCATTCAGGATACTGTTCTGGTCCAACTGAACAAACACTCGCTTCACCTCGGCGGCGATTTCGCGCGTTGGCGGGACGATGTGTACGGGCTGGGTGCTACCAATCAGGGCCAGTTCAATTTCACCGGACAGTTGACCGGAAACGCCTTTGCCGATTTCGTGCTTGGGCTTCCCTACTCCACCGCACTGACGCAATACCTGAACGAGGATCAGATCCATCAGAAACATGCGTCCGCATTCGCGCAGGACGACTGGCATGTTCTGAAGAACCTGACGCTGAACCTCGGGATCCGCTATGAATATGCAGGTTCCTACACAGACCTCCTCGGCAATGCCACCAATTTCGATTGGAGTACTCTTTCGCTTTATCCAACCCTGGGCAAGGCGGCGCCATTAAATAATCCAAGCAGCGGCATTGCCCCGCGATTCGGATTCGCTTACAGCCTGGAGAAGACGGGAACGGTATTCCGCGGCGGATACGGCATCTTTTTCACTCAGCCGACGATCGCCAATATCGGACTGCTTTCCCGTAATCCGCCTCGCAACTCTTCAAACGCCTATTACACGGATCTTTCTAACCCAAATCTGACGCTGGCGAATGGCTTCCTGTCATCTGCGCTTTTAAACTCTACGCCGACTCCGCCTTCGCTGATAACTGTTCCAGTCGATTATGGCCCGGGGTATGCGCAGGAGTGGTCATTCAACATTCAGCAGAAGCTCCCGGCCAACTGGATAGCCGAGGTGGGATACGTCGGGTCGCACACCCTGCATCTGGATAGCGAGCACACGGCGAATGAGCCTCCTCCCGGTCCCGGCGCGGCGCAGCCGCGGCGTCCCCTCCCACAGTTTGGCGATATCCGCGTCTTTGGCACTGATGGCGTCTCTTACTACGAAGCGTTGCAGACCCGCATCCAGAGCGCCTACTGGCACGGATTGAACCTGATCGGGAGCTACACTTTCTCGAAATGCATCGATACGAAGAGCTCAGCATCTACGAGCGCGGTCGGCACGGATCTTTCGGAGCCGCAGAATGAGAGCGATTATCTTAAAGGAGAGCGAGGCCGTTGCGTAATCGACTACCCGCAACAGTTCAAGATCCACACTGTCTACGAACTGCCATTTGGGAAAGCGATGCACAACTTTGCCGGTGCGCTCATCAAGGATTGGCAGGTCAGCGCGGGCGTCGTCGCTCATTCCGGCCCCGCGCTGACCGTGATCGAGTCGGGCAATACCGCGAACACGACGCGGGGGACGATTCGGCCGAATCGCATCGCGAACGGCAACCTGCTGTCGTCCCAACGCACTGTGCAGCGTTGGTTCGACACCAGTGCGTTCGTCGCCGCGCCGCCCTATACGTTCGGCAACAGCGGCCGGGGAATTATCGACGGGCCGGGCACGAAACTGCTGGATATCAGCCTGCTGAAGCGCGTGATTTTTAAGGAGCGGCAGAGTATCGAGATCCGGGCCGACGCATTCAATGCCTTGAACACTCCGCAGTTCACAGCTCCGGGCCTGACGTTCGGCGCGCCTGACTTCGGCAGGATCTCCGGCACTTATCCGGCACGAAATATTCAGTTTGGGCTGCGGTATGCGTTTTAATCGCAGAAAATTCGCGAAGCGTCTGGCGATACTGGGCGCTGCGCCGATGGCTGCGGCACGTCCCACGCCGGCCGCCCGGGATGCCGAGTCCGAGTGCCTGCCGATCCACGAACTGAAGCTTCCCCCGGACGTTTTTGCCGACCTCAAGAGTTATGCCCGACCGGTCCTGGCCCAAGCGCGCTATCTCGAACAGCTCCCGCTCCAAGGCGTCGAGCCGGGCTTTGTCTTTGTCCCGAGGTGATTGGCCGGGGAGCATCCGATGCAAGATCTCTGCTATCTCACAATCGCCGAAGCAGCAGGCTTGATCCGCAGCCGCAAGCTTTCGCCGGTCGAGTTGACGAAAGCGCATCTGGACCGGATCGCCAAAGTGGATCCCCTATTGCGGAGTTTCATTACCCTGACGGCCGATGTGGCGATGCGGCAGGCCGAGGAAGCAACGCAAGAGATCGCCGCAGGAAAAATAAGGAGTCCGCTGCATGGCATTCCCATCACGTATAAGGATGTGATTGCCACCGCCGGCATTCGGACCACCGCCGCGTCGAGGGTATATGAGCATTGGGTGCCGGAGACAGATGCGCACGTCGTCGTGAAACTGCGCACCGCAGGCGCCATCACTTTGGGGAAGGTGCATCTCAGCGAGTTCGCATTTGCCGGCGGTGCTACCGAGGCGGATTTTGTCAAGCCCGCGCGAAATCCCTGGAATACGAAATATTCTCCAGGCGGCTCCAGCAGCGGGTCGGCAGTGGGTGTGGCGGCGGGCCTCGCGATGGGATCTGTAGGCAGCGATTCCGGCGGATCGATACGTATTCCCGCCGCATATTGTGGCGTGACCGGTCTTAAGCCCACCTACGGCCGCGTCGGCCGCACCGGCGAGATCCCGTTCAGCTATTCAGTAGGACACCTTGGTCCGATCACACGCACCGTAGAAGACGCCGCGATCATGCTTGAATATCTAGCCGGATTCGACCCGGGAGACAGGGCCAGCAGCAAAGCTGAAGTGCCTCCTTTCAGCCGTCTCCTCGGGCATTCGCTGCGGGGGGCACGCATCGGCATCAGCCCGTCCTACATGGATGCGGTAGGGAATGAAGAAGACTTGATGTCAGCCTTCGAATCTTGCGTGCGCGTGTTCCGATCGTTCGGTTGCACGGTGCGGGAAGTAGTGGTTCCGCATCTGAACTATGCATGCGCAGCCAGTTACAACTGCATTATGCGCATCGAGGGCTTTCGGGCGCACCTCGAGAACCTTCGCGACAAGCGGAGCCTTTATGGCCGCGGCGCCTTTCGCAATATTGCGAGAGGCGGTTTCCTGTCCAGCGTCGATTACCTCCGGGGCCAGCAGGCCCGCAGCCTGATCTCGGGCGAACTATCGAAGATCTTTGAAGGTATCGATATCCTCCTGATGCCGACGACCCCGACTACTCCCTCCGGCGGCGCTTATCGCAGCAAGGGCACGGATCCAAAGATCAACCGTACGAGCTTCACACACGAGGCTGCGTATACTTCACCCTTCAACCTGACCGGCAGCCCCGCGTTGTCGGTTCCCTGCGGGTTCAACTCGATCGGGCTGCCGATCGGCATTCAGCTTATCGGCAGAGCATTTGAAGAACAGTTGATTCTCGCCGCCGGGCATCAGTACCAACAGGTTACGGATTGGCACCGCCGCCGGCCCCAGCTCCTGTCCTAAGCGGCACCGTCGGGCACATGTCGTTGGGAATCACGTGCGCACGATCGCTACCTTATACGGACGATCCACTCGGGAGACATTTACCCAGCCGTGCTCCTCGCTCATGTTATGGAACACTGCTGCGCCGCCTCCACGAGTATCCATAGCCCCTGCCGCCGATGTAGTGGTCACCCGAGAAGGTTTTCGAGCCGCCATCGATGATCATCTTCCCTGTCACCCGCGCCTTCCGGTCCGCATCAACCACATCCTTTCAGCTTGCGATCCTCGATTGTGAGCTACTCCAGCAGAAGGTCCCACGGCTCGGTACCGAGCATCACCTCCGCTTCGACGAACTTGGCCACCGTCCGGCCCACTGCCCCAAACTCGAGTTGCACCGGCCCAGCGCGGGATTTGTGCGTCTTCGTGTGCGGGCGAAAAGTATTCGGCGGCTCGACGCAGATTCTGCTCCATGATCTCCAGATCGATTGCCAGCGCTGGAGCTTCCAGGTCAGCTACCAGCGTCATGAACCCCCACCGTGGCTGGTCCATACAGCACACGTCCGGGCCGTTCTCCAGTCATTTTTCCATTCTTCAGTACGATCTTTCCATTCACGAGCACGTACCGAAATCCCTCCGAATACTGGTGGGGATGCTCGTATGTTGCTTTGTCCGCCACTGTGGCGGCATCGAACACTACCACGTCCGCCTTCATTCCCTGCCGGAGCAACCCCCGATCGAAGATGCGGAAGCGCATCGCCGGCAGGCCGGTCATCCGCCGGACGGCGTCCTCCAGCGTGAGCACTTTGCGTTCGCGCACATATCGCGCCAGCACACGCGAGAATGTTCCGTAGTTCCGCGGGTGCGGCATACCCTCTCCCAGTCTGGGAATCCAGCCGTCGGACGCAATCATCGTGAATGGAAACCGCAGGACACGGATTAAGTCCTCCTCCGACATGTAATGGTAGAGCACTTCGCAGTTCCCTTTTTGCAAAATCGCGGCCGCGGTCTCCGCCGCGTTCTGAACGGTGACGGGCACACCGCGCGCTGCCGTCAGTTCCGCCAGGTTCTTGCCCGCTAGCGATGCATCGAAAGGGCAGAGCGCAATGACGGCGTTTTTCGGGTCTCCGGCGCCACGATCGTTTTCGATTTTGTCCGCCATGGCGGCGATGATGCGCGACCGCTGATCGGGCGCCCTGAGTCTCTCCAGCAGCGCCGATCGCCCGCCTTCAAGCGCCCAGCGAGGGAGTAGTCCCTCCAGGCTGTTGCTCGACGCCAGATAGGGATAAACATCCACTGTTACGTCCACGCCGCGCGCCCGCGCTTCCTCGATTAATCGCAGCGTCTCCGCCGTGCGGCCCCAGTTCGGCCGCCCGATCGCTTTGTGATGCGTCACCTGGGTCGGCAGCCCGCCTTCTTCGCCGATCCGGATGCACTCGCGCACGCTGTCGACTACGCCGGCGCCCTCATCCCGTATGTGCGAAGTATGCACGCCGCCCATCGCACCCACGACTTTCGCCAGTTCGATCACTTCGCCGGTCGGCGTGTAAGCCCCCGGCACATAGAACAGCCCGGTCGATAAACCGAATGCGCCGTCCAGCATGGCCTGACGCGCTAGGTGTTTCATCGTCTCGATCTCAGCCGCCGTCGCCTTGCGGTTCTGTAGTCCGATGACTTTTTCCCGGATCGACCCCTGACCCACCAGGGTTCCGAAATTGATCGCCAGAGGTAACGCCGCCACTTTTGCCAGGAAGGGCTTCAGAGGCACTGCCGATCTGCCGTCAGGCCCGTCGATAATTGTGGTCACGCCATCGCGGATCTTGTTCTCTGCCTCAGGCGAGTCGAAAAGGTTCCTGGCCGCGTGGCTGTGGGTATCCAGAAAGCCCGGCGCCACGATCAGCCCTTTAGCGTCCAGAACGATCTTGCCACGCGCGAATCCCTGTGGCCCGACAAACGCGATCGAATCGCCCTGGATCCCGACATCGCCCGCGAACCAGGAGTTCCCCGTCCCGTCCACGATGCGTCCGCCGCGGATCAGCACATCAAAGGTTCGCGCCGGCGGGGCTGCCGTCCGGGCAGGGCCGGCCGCCATAGCCCATACCAGCAGAAACAGATAAACGCACCGCTTCGAAACCTCTATTTCGTCGTGCATTTCTTCAGTCGCAGAAAACTGTTGACAAAACGCCAGTCCACGAGAATAGCACAATCCCAAGCTGAGATCCTGGATAAAATATTTCAGATTTTTTATTTTCAGACCACGCCGCCGGGCGCGTCCGCCCGACGATCTGGCCGACGCCGGTGCTCAGAGCATTTTACCGATCAGCAGTACAACACATCCGCGTGGGGTTGGTCGGCTCTGGTGGATGGTGAATTTCTGTTACGTCTACGCGAGCACACCGAGGATGCCGCGCTCAAAGCTCAGATCGATGACAAGTGTATGGGACAGAACGCAGCGATTCTGCTCTACCTTGAGCTGAAACGGCAAAATGCAATCCCCGCAAGTGTCGAACTCGAGTACCGGCCTCGGATCGAGAAGGCACGGAGCTGGTTGGTCGCCCATACTGCTCCGGATATAAATCCGCCGGACGGTTACATCCGGTTGGCCGTCGCGGAAACCACCCGAAAACCTGCTGTGGATGATAGCGTGGACAGTTGAGGTCCTGCTGAAGCACCCCAGGAATTCGGCGCCTAACGCGCCGCACGCCAGCAGAAATTTCTAGTATACGTGGCTGCTCGTTCATAGGAATTCCCTCGGTGTTTCCGCCAACCAATGGACTGTGCGCGCTTCCGGCTGGTCTTTGCCGGAGACGGAATAAAGCTCGACGGTCCCCCACGGCCCCACCTGCCCACGCCGCCTGCTTTACCGTGCGCCTGCTGCCGCTTGCAGTACCGGTTCAGCGTGTCCAGCGCCAACCACCCATGAGTGCGGCAAAACTCTACTTGCCCCAACCCACTGGCCTCGTTTGCGCAGCGAGCTTCTCAACGTCGGCTCCGCTTCGGGCGCAGCCGGACCTGCTACACCTGCTCTTCGCTCACCCAGCCAGCGGATCATGGAGGCCGGACGCCCGAACAGATGGGCTGCTCTAACGCTTACGGTCGACCAGTGCCACCCCTTGAATCTGTTGCAAGGATGACTTGGGGTTCAGTTCCGTGAGGGTCTCAGTCTTGCCGCTTGAACTCGACGTGGATCTTCGTAATTCCTTCTGCCGGGATCTTGATCAGCATCGCGTCTTCGATGATGTAGGCGAGCAGTCGCTTGCGTTCACCGTTGGGCGTGTTCGGATCGTCCCAGAGGTTTTGGATGCCGCCGTCGCACTGCGGAGATCAGCGGCGCATACGAAAGACAAACACACGGCTTGGGTAATCTTCGGGCAGAACGTACAGCAGGTCGCCGCGGACCGCCATCCCTTCCCGTGTGTACACGACGCCGCGGTCCGTCCAGCCCGCCCTGATGCGGCGCGTCATCTTCAGCGACGGATACTCCAGCCAATCGACCGCCCCGGTCCCGTCGGGCAACAATCCGGAGGCGACCAGCCGGCCGGACACAAACTTCAAATCCTGATAGTCGTTGTCGGTAGGATTTGAGACCTTACGCAGTTGACGCCCCTTTCGGTCCCACACATAGAAATCGCGGCTGTCCCAGTTCCCGCCAATCAATCCCGAAGGAACCACCGCCACGCACCCAATGTGGTCTGGCACCTCGAACTGAAACTCTACGGCGAGCGTGCGCTTGCTCCTCTTCTGAATCACTGCACTGCTCGTGTGGCGGTACTCGGCCAAGGGAATCCAAAGCGAATCGCCATCCGCGGCCATCCCTCCGGGATGAAACCGGGCGCCTTGCTGGATCTCCAGTCTCCGCAGCAGCGTTCCTTTCGTCAAGGAAAATTCCAGCAGGAAGCCCTTCCGGAGCGACGCATCTACGGATGTGACCCAGAGCTTTTCCCGATCCAATTCGATCCCCTGCACGTGATGGGTTTCCCCCGCCAGCGCCAGCGTCCGCTCTAGTCGGAAATCGGCAAGCGATTCCACTACAGCAGTTTGCGGGACAACCGGCCCCGTTGAGATTATCAACCACGCACAGACGAGGGCAGTTCTCATTCCGCCTATTTGGGTTCAGTGATCGCTTTGTAGAGCTCAGGCCTCCGGTCCTTGATGTGGTTGGTGTCAGTCACCTGTGACAGATCAACATCGCACACAAGCATGCCGGGAACGTTGGATTGCAGCTTGGCAACGATCTGCCCTTGCGGGTCGGCCACGAACGCCACATTCGGATGAACGAAAGCGACGAAGTTCTCGTTTTCATAGGAACGGGTGCGCATCCACCATTCGTTTTCCAAGTGCCACATTCCGTAGGAGGGAATCAGCGTGATTTCGGCACCTTTCAGGCGCAGGACGCGGGCGGTTTCCGGCCAGCGGCGGTCGGCGCAAATAAGAACCCCGGTCTTGCCCCACGCCATGTCGAAGACGGGCAGATCTTCGCCAGGACTGAACCGCAAATCCTGATTCTGGAGATGCGTCTTGTGATAGTGGCCCACAATGCGGCCATTCCGGTCCACCATCAAGGCGCAATTATAGAACCGGCTGCCGGCCTTTTCGGTGTATCCGAAGAGAATTGCAGTCTTGTACTTCTGGGCGAGCGCTCGCACGTGGGCAGTGTAGGGACTCGTAGCAACGTCTTGCGCGATTTGGGCAAAGTGCTCCGGCGTCCAGTCTTTCGCGGAAACCGCGTAACCATCCAGAAAGCACTCCGGCGTCACGACCACGTCGATCCCTTCATTCGCATGGGCCAGAAACGTGCGCTCGAAAGTCTGCCAATTCCGATCTAGGTCCCACTTGACAGGCATGGCCGTGAACAGGCCGAGCCGCACCTTCTTTGGCGTTTTCACGGGAACCTGCGCTGCCGGGGCAAGCACCGCGAGGCAGGCCAGCGTAGCAAGCGGGCGGAGTTTCACTGCGACTCCTTTCTGATTTGGTTCAGTCTGTTCAAGTCGAACTTCTTGTAGAGATCAAGGCAAAAAAGATCGGGGGCTTTTTCGTAAGTCACCGGAACATCCAAGAGGTACTGCAAACTCGGCATCCCTGCATGAACCAAAACCTCCCTGAATAAGGCCGGCTCGAGGGCCGCCGCGATGAGCGAAATCACCTGGCTGCGAATGCCTGTGCTGATCAGGCGCGCCTGCCGCGCCCCCGACGTGTTCTGGAGCCAGCGTGTTGCCGCGATCAGTTGGGCGGCCTCAATTCCCAAGGGACGCTCGCCGATCGCCGCGACCAGTTGCGCGTAGCGCCATCCGGGTGAGGCATCGCCCATAAAGAGCAAGTCGAGCGCCAGCACCTGCTCTCCGCGATTGATGCAATCAGAAGTTTCAGCCGCCGACTCCTGCTTGCCATTATCGTTGAGCACAACGGCGATGGGGGCGTCTGCGGGGGTTGTAATGGCTTTCAGCCAGACTCCGGTGGCGGACAAGTCGTCGCTGAACTGGAAACGCTGCGACCGCGTTTCCACGCCCTTATTCTTGGTGTTAGCGACGCCCCAGGAGCGCATCACGCTCAGTGGCCGGTAGCGGACCACTTGCTTGAGTTCTGCTCTTGAATGGTCCTCTCGCCGGATCTCCCCAGCCAACTGGCGCGCCAGCTTGAGGATCGTAAGGTTGTCCGGCGATAGCCCCACGCGCAGTTCCTCCGGGCGCTTGATTTCACGGTCCACTGGGATCTCGTCGCGCACCACCGCAGGCAGGCCCAGGTGTCGGCTGAAGAATTGATAGGACTGAATGCGGTTGTCGCGTTGATAGTTGTGCGTGCTTGGGTCGGTGTTCTCATGCCAGGCAAATTCCGCAGCCGGTCCATAGAGCCGGAAGAAGGGTATCACAGCATCGAAGATATCCGGTTTGACCAGTGGAGCTCTAAAACAGCAGTCATCTTCGGCATTGTAGATCAGCAGGGTCGGACGCGGGGCACGCATCGCCGTGAGGGCGGGATAATCCTGGATGGTCAGAAAATCGGTCGGGTTCTGCTCGAAGTCACCGATCTCGTTGGGACGCGCGAGGCGAGACTGCAACCCGGAATAGCCCGCCACCGGAACGGCAACGCTCACTCGCTCGTCGAGCGCACTCAAGAGAATAGTCTGCCATCCGCCCCCCGAGAGACCGGTCATACCTACGCGACTCCGGTCGACGTGCGGGTGCTCGCAAAGGTAGTCGAGGCCCTTGCGAGCCGCCAGATAGAAGATCCCCACGCCATTCACCCCTACCAGGTCTAGCTGAGCGCCGAAGTGATGTTCATTCTCGCGGCCGCCGAGTTCCCCGTATCCCAGAAACTCCAGGTTCAGCGCCACCATTCCCTGCCTGGCCTGATTGATGCAGCGTTTCTGCTTATACTCGATGGCTTTGCCTTCGACGCCGACGTGACCATTGACGTCCAGGATGGCCGGGACTTTTCCCGTCAAGTTCTCTGGCTCATAGAGAACGGCCGCCGACTGAAAACCAGGCACGATCTCGTAGCGGAGCTTCCGCATCCGGTATCCCGGGCCCGATGCGAGGATTCCAAGATCTTCGAACCTGGGTGGTGCATTTATCCATTCCTTGGGCCAGCCGTAAAACACTGCTTCGAGCAATCTTTTTCGCAAACGTCGCGATTCCTCAGTCCACTGGGTCGCAGTGGCGATCCGCGGCAGCTCGGGAGCACGATGGAGGAGGTATCGGCTCATCTGATCTGCCGCCACATCCGCCGTCTGCAGCCGCATTTTCAGAATGGGGATCAACTGTTCAGGCTGGCTTTGTGCCGCGCCGTGCCTCAACGTAACCAGAGCGAGCAATGCGAGCAGCTTCCCCAGCGTCATGGGCACCTCTGATGTCCGGATAAATCCCCCGACCCTCAATGCCAGTCTAACTCCCATCGGTTGCGGCTCGAAATGCGTGCGTCGTGCCTACTATCCGAGCCAAGCCCGCCCGAGAGCGGTCCGATCCGCCTCCTACCATGTCACACGGAAGCCCATGCGCATCGACCGCGGACCTATGGCGTCGATGTAATTGGTATTGTTGGTGCCGACGCCGCTGATGACTCCCACCTGGGCCAGCGAGGTGATATTGGTTCCCGGGTTGGCCCAGTTCGGATGATTCAGGACATTGGTAGCCGTAAACTCCCAACGGAACCGCACGCGCTCCCATACGGTGAAGCTTTTGTACAGTCCGCTGTTCAAAATCCACGAGCCCGGACCTTTGATCACGCCGGGCGCCGAGGTTCCGAATGAACCCGGCTCGGGCGCCGCAAAGGCCCCCGCATCGAACCAGTGGGTCACGGAGCGCTGGCCCGGCGGCAGGTTCGGGCTGCGAAGCTGGTCGGGCCGGATCGTCACCACCGCGGGCGTCGAGCTGCTGGTGAAGGCGGTGCCGGTCGGATCGGGTCCCGACCATAGTGGTGTCAGGAACTGTCCGGAAAAACTTTCGAAGATGCTGCTGATCTGCCATCCTCCGGCCATCAGATCAAACAGGCGGCCCCGGCCGGACAGGAATCGCTTGCCTTTGCCGAAGGGGAGCTCGTAAATGAAGTTTCCGGTAAGCCGGTGCGTGGGGTTGTCGACTGTGACGCCCCGCTCGCGCACTTCGTTGTAGGCGTCTTCAGGAGTTCCATAGCTAATGTCGCGCGACCATACCCAGGCTGCCTGGTACGTGAAGCCGCCGCGGAAGCGCCGTTGCGCCTCCAGGTTGAACGAGTGGTATTGGTGTCCGGCGCCGTTGCGCACGTAATTTATGTTCGGGTAATTCGGAAACGGGCGCGGCTTATTGATATAAAGCTGCCCGTTCGCCACCGGCTGATTGAGGTTGGCGGAATAGAATCCCTGGCGTGTACCGTTGCCGATGTAGGAGATCCGGAATCCGTTGCCCCATTGCTGGCGCTCGATCGTGAAGTTGTACTGCAAGCTGTAAGGCTGGTGGGGGTGGGGCGACATGCCGGGAGGGATGTTGATGGTGGTCGGAATGATGCTGGCCGCCGGGAAGACGCGAGGCAGAATGACCGTGGGCGCATCTGCTGGATTGGTATAACTGGGCTCCGAGATGATGAACGGTATGTTCGCCACTTGGACCTTCGGCGGCACGACGTCGTAGTAGACGCCAAAGCCGCTGCGGATCACCGTATTCGGTCCCCAGGGCCGGTAGGCGATTCCGATACGTGGCGCAACATTGTTGGTGTCGGCGTGCAACAGGGTGGATTTGTCCCAGACCCCACCGGTCTGGCCGGCCTCCACCACGCTTATGTAGGAACTAGGCAGCAGGGGGCTGACCAGCTTCAGCGCGCCATCCGGCACCACAATCTTGCCGAGGTTGGGGTCAAAGACTGCCATGTAGTTTGGTGAATTCTGCCAGGGCAGGTGGAGTTCATAGCGCACGCCCAGGTTAACGGTCAGCGAAGGCAAGACCTTGATGTCGTCAGTGGCGAAGAGGTCGTAGTACATCGAGGTCCTGTTTTCCAGGATGGGAGCCGGCCCGCGCGAAACCGTAGTGGGGATTCCCAGCAGAAAATCCGCATACGGGAAGCCAGTGAAACGGTTGGAGAACGTGGCGTTTCCATAAAGACTCCCATTCACCCCCATGTTTTGGGCATTCACGTATTCGATCTGTCCGCCCATCTTCAGATTGTGGCGGCCCCGAAACCAGCTCACGTGGTCCTGAAACAGAATGGGCAAGTTGCGAAAGCCAGGCTTGGCCATGTCCGGCTGAGAAATCCCCGTAAGGCCGAGTCCACTGAAGGATACCTTAAAAATACCGGGGTAATCCGGCAGGTTGTCCACCAAGCCCACCAGGCCCAGAGACTCCACCAGCGGCTTGCCCATCACCGGACCGGTTTTCGGGTTATTGTTGAAGTCATACCCTACGCGAAACTCGTTGATCAGGTTCGGCCGCAGCGTGAACGTGAATGAACTGGCCAGGGCGCGATCATTGCGGTCGTTCCACTGCCTGCCGATGGTGGGCAAGTTGCCCTGAAAACTCGTGTCGTGCTGTCGGTACCAGGTGTAGCGAACGAAGAACGTGAGTTTATCGGTGAAACGGTGGTCGATCCGGCCGAACAAGTAGGTTGTCGGATCAAACGGGCGCACCGCCAGTTCGCGGTAATTCTGGCTCGCCAGCACCGAGGTATCCCCATAGTTGGGCAACGGGTAAAAGCGGTCTTGAATTTTGAGGGCAACCGTGTTCAGGCGCGAGGCCGGGATGCGATTTCCCGGGAATGGGCCTCCGCCCGCCAACGGATCCTTAATGACGGTCCCAGGCAACAGGCCGGAAAAATCTCCCGTCCGCCAGGGGGCCAAAGGTACAGTGGGATTCAAGAGTTGCTGAACATCGCTGCCGCGCCCGGTCTCCAGGGCAAAGAAGAAGAATGTCTTATTGCGGCCGTTGTAGATCTTTGGCAACAGGATCGGTCCTCCTACCGAGAAGCCCGGGACGTGACTGATTCCCGTGCCGCGGCTGCTGGCGAACGGGTTGCGCGCGCGAAACATAGGCGTGCTGTAGTAATCGTAGGCGCTGCCGTGCACCTGGTTGGTACCCGATTTCGAAATAAAGGTGATCTGACCCACCCCGCCGAATTCAGCTGAGTTGCCAGAAGTGTCGACGCGATACTCCTCAATGGCTTCATTGGGCGGCATCAGCGGCCCAATAGTCCCTCCGTCTGCCCCGTTCATGTTACTCACACCGTCGATGGACATATCGTATTGGTTCGACCCGCCGCCATTGAACTTCAGGTTGAAATTGCCATCGGCAGTGAGCAGGACCCCAGGGGTCAGGCCGAACCTCTGCGAGTTGCTGTTGGCGTTAATGGGCAGGGAGACCAGCGCGCTGAACGGCTTGGTATCGCTGATGCGCGCAGTCTCGCTTTCGATCAAAGCGGCGCCGGCGGTGACTTCCACCTTGGTTGTGAGTGTGCCGAGCTCGAGCTTGACGTCGAACCGGCGAACATCGCGCGCGACGAGCGAGATACCCGTTGCGACGTACTCCTTGAAACCGGGAGCTTTGGCGCTGAGAGTATACACACCCTCCCGGAGCTGAGCCACCGTGTAGTAGCCCAATTCGTTGGATTTCGCGGCGTAACGGTAGTTGCTTGCCACGTGGATGGCGGTAATGCTGGCTCCAGGCACCACGGAGCCGTTGGGGTCCGTTACCATGCCAGTGATCGTGGCGAACGTCGTCTGGCCGAATGCACGGGGTGACGCAGCCATTACAAGAACAGAGAGCAGCGCCAGTGAGCGCAACTGCTGGGCGCGAGCCATTGAGCCCCTCCTTAGCCAAAATTACATGCCCCGACGGCAGCGCACAGCCATCAGAACCCCGCTATGGGTTTTCCCCTGATTTTGCCCCGAGTTCTGCAAACGTGTGTACTGTCGCTAGCTTTTATAAGGGACGTTCCCTGCCAGTGTCAAGCAAAAAATTCAAACATCATAGGCTTGATCTCGCAGGTCGTCACGGCGTACACTGTTCTGTGCTTTGAATACGAAACGTGTGCAATAATGGCTGTTTCAATTAAGGATATCGCCCGTCTGGCCGGGGTTTCTCATTCGACGGTTTCGCGAGCGCTGAGCTGTAACGAGTTGGTCAACCACGAGACGGCGGCCCGCATCCGGCAGATTGCCCGGGAAACCGGCTACCGCCCCAATTCCATCGGCCGCAGCCTCGTGACCAAGAAGACGTTTGCCATTGGAGTCGTGGTGACGACGGTGGCAGACCCCTTCATCGCCGAGGTAGTCAGCGGCATCGAGGAGGTCGTGCACGATGGCGGCTATGCCGTATTTCTGGCGAATAGCAACGCGAACCCGGAGCGTGAGATTAAGGTGGTGCAGTCGTTTCATGAGCGGCGGGTAGACGGCATCCTCGTCATGGCCTCCCGCGTCGGCGCGCTCTACTTGCCGCTGCTGAGCGAATTGAACGTACCCATCGTCCTAATCGACAACCAGTATCCCGGGGAATTCGTTCACTCCATCTGCATCGATGATCGGACTGGTGCCCGCCTGGCGGTCAACCACCTGATTCAGCTTGGACATCGCAGGATAGCCTATCTCGGGGACCAGTTCGGGCTTGAGTCCGACAAAAATCGGCTCGGTGGTTACCGGGAAGCCTTGGAAGCTGCGGGAATCGCCTGTCCCCCGGAACTCGTGGTAAACGGTGATGGCAAGGCGCCAGGTGGCAGGGTGGCTATGGACCGGTTGCTTGCGCTACGCGACCTCCCGACCGCGGTGTTCTGCTATAACGACATGTCAGCCGTTGGAGCACTCCGCTCCATCTATGATGCGGGCTTGCGGGTCCCGCAGGATATTTCGGTCGCCGGTTTCGACGACCTACCCATTGCTTCCTACCTTCAGCCGGCCCTGACCACCGTGCGCCAACCGAAGATCGAAATGGGGAGACAAGCCGCGCAAATGCTGTTGGACTTGCTGGCAGGTGAGCGCGTGGAGTCGAAAATCGAGGTACAAGGTGAGCTGATCATCCGCGCATCGACAGGGCCGCGTTAGCCGTTTTGGGAGTTTGTGGTTCGCATTGGCGCGTTCTTCCTCGGATACCGCCCTCGCTGATTGAGCTGCTCGCCAGACGGCGAAGTTCAAGCAGATGTCCGCTACTACTACCGAGCATGGCCCGCTCCTGGAATGTAGCCAACGGCAAGCCCAAGGCGGAAAAGGGGATTCTACGTCGTGCGCGATAAGCGCCGAGGAGACGAATTTGGGACCGCGACGATCCGGCCCGACCGGAAGATAACGCGCGGGCCGATACGGTACCGCAGGTCATACGATGAAACGGGGTGAGCCTAAACTTCCGGCATGCCCATGCGTAAGGTGAATCGCAGAGCCGTTGGTGAGGTCGAAGCAGCCAGTCCCTTAGTGGCTCCACTCCGTGGATCCTTGCAGTTCGTACTTCACTCTGGGCGATCTCGGCCGGGAACCGACCGTCTACCTGGTGCCGGAACGCCAGAGCGGCGAGGAGTTCGCCGATTGCCTGCGCAAGATCTTCACCGTGGCCGTGGCCCTGGAGGTTGCGCAGGTCGTAGCGGAGTTGGCGCCACTGGCGGATAGCCGGAAGGTGGTGAGGACCGTTTCGTGGAGCTGTTTGGCACTCCATCGGCCAAGGTTGCTGCCGGTGTGCAGCAGGGCCTCCAGCAGCCGAATGAGTTAGGTGTCGTGGATCTTGATGCTGGGATAGCGCACCAAAGTGATGGTGATCGGCAAGGCGATGCGCAGCGCTGCTTCCGAGGCTGCGATCGCTTCCCGACTCACCGTCGAGCGCGACACCCCGACGGTGTCCGCCATCTCGGGGATGACTCTTTGGTAGCGCCGGGTCGAGACACCATCCAGCAGAATCCCCAGCATGCGCTGGCCGGTGGTGGCGTTCCGGCGCAACGCCTCGTAGGCCGGTATCGGCACTTCCTTGTTTTCTCCACGCCCCTTTTTTCGCAAGCGTGGCTTGCTGACCCGCAGTTTGCGTTCTTTCATGCAAACGCGCCCCGCTTGCCTTCCGTGCCACACCACGTCGCCCTCGCGTGCCTTGCCTCGTTGTGGCACACCAGCCACCTCCCGCGCCGACAGCTCCAGCACGGCCTCCACACTTGCCCGTCCCATGACGTCGATCAGCTCGTCGATCGCCAGGCGGCTCTGCTCGATCAGCTCCAGCATCGGCAGCAGCGCTTGGTCGTTGCGCACCAGAAACTCGGCCAGCTTCCGCTCGCCAACCTTTCCCTGCTTGTCAATCGTATGGTAGTTTCGTCTCACGGCGGTTTCTCCTTTTATGGTTTGGCCACCTCGATTCTAAGGAATCGAAGGGGTTACCGCCGTTTCAACTTCCCACTACGGGTTAGACACCGCCCCGGGCGAACCAGGTTTGCTGAAGGATTTGATTTCGGTATTCTGAACTGGCTCAGTTCGGCAGTATATTTTGGCCCACCCATAACTGAACGGGTACTCTGGTTCGGGCTTAGGCCGAGCGGAGGGGACTCGTTGGACTGAAGAGCCAAAGTGCAGCTGACCTGGCCGCTCAAACGGCAGGCAACGCTCATGGCCCGTGGTGGCTGGCGCACAGCCCGGCGCTCGCATTCGCGCCGCCCAAATGCTTACTTCGACTCACATGGTGTTCCGAGTTGACTGGCCGCCAATAGCTCAACCCGCCGAACCGCCCAGTACGGACCCGCACGCCGGGTGGCGGCCTCTCCGGGGCCTATGTCGAGACGCTGCTCACGCTCGCCCGCGAAGGTTGTATTTCTGCGACGGCCATTGACAAGGGAGAGCGGGCGACCGCCCACCTATGTCGATTCCAGAAATCACCGGCGGCGATCCATCTGCAATTGGACTTGTATTTTCAGGACAAATGGCAAGTGACCCAGAAGCTTACGCTTGCTCGCCGCTGCTTGATGTTGCTAAGCCAGAATGTTGAAGTATTCCTGTTTACGTTCCGGTGGGTGTCTGCGCGAGGCCATCGGGCAGCACTGCGAAAGCCAGCGCCACGAAAAGCAAGCGGACGGTAATACGAGACATATCTTCCCCCCCCCGAGCGGGAATTCCCTTGCTGGTTCCTGACTGCGATGGATTATACTGCAAGACTCAGGGCTGTCAACCACTCTTGTCCGAAATAGGCCCATCGCCTAAAGACCTCTATTGATCTCAAAAGACATACCGGTGATGTCCCGCTTCTGAACGCAGGTCTGGCCGACACCCCATCCCGATTAAAAACTCAAACTCTTACGGGCGATTGTCGGCGGCGTCCGGAATCTCTGACGAGAGCTCAAAAGTTTATGTTTCAAACACTTCTACGTAAAACGTTTGTAGCCAACGAAGCGGTCTTGGGAAAGGCAATGATCCTGGCATGGAAGAGGAGCAGTTGGCGGGACCAAAACCGGCTCGAATGCCCCTGCCATGAGGGCTACTTCTCGGTGCATGACGGATCGGTGATCCAGGGACCGCCGCCTCGCCCGCTTGCCCGCGTCGTGCTGGAGCGCCGAGGCGGTGAACTGGTCGCGACGGGAATGCTACAGGGTTAGTATGCAGCCTCGTAAGCCGCCTCAAAATCAAAGCCTGACCGCGATCGACGGCGCCCTGGCGCTGATAATTCTGTTGCTGATCATCCAGATGTGGCTGCTTTCAGCGGCGATGGAGGCCTTTCTCGCTGGCCACCGCGAAACGGCGCTGCCGGCTGGAATTGTTTCCGGCGTTATTTTTCTGCTTTGTCTGGGACTTTACGGCTTTGTGCGCCGCCTCGATGCGGAAGCGCGGCGGCGGCGTTAGCAACGCTGCCGATTCCCAGTTCAGGAGGCCGCCCTTGCCGGGTGGGTCTGATTGTCAGAAGTCGGTCAGGTTTTTGGAAGGAATGGCGGCGCGCAAGGCGTTAAGGACAGCGGCGATATCAATCACCTCCTGAGTGACCGCCCCGGCGACCGGCGGCAAATGCCCGGTCGCGGCGATGATCATGCCGGCGATGCTCAAAGCCATCCCGCCCACCGCACTTTGCAGCGCGATTTGGCGCATGCGCCTTCCGATGTGAATCAACTCATCCACCTTGCTCAATGAGGCGTCGAGGATGACGGCGCCGGCAGCCTCGGCAGTGACGTCGCTATGCTGCCCCAACGCGACGCCCACCGTGGCCGCCATCATGGCGGGCGCATCATTGATTCCGTCGCCGACATAGAGCGTCTTCGCCGACCGCGTCTCCCGCTCTACAATGGCCACTTTTTCCTCGGGGCTCTTGCCGGAGTACACCTCGGTAATCCCGATCTGTTCCGCCACATAGCGGACCTCGGCTTCCCGATCACCGGAAAGCAGGATCACGCGGTTCACCCGATGGTTGGGCTTCAGATGACGGACGAAGGGAGGCCCTTCGAATCGGGGCGCGTCATGAAACTGGAAGGTCGCGGCGTAAGTATTATCGATTAACACCTGACATTCCAATCCGGCTGCCGGAGGCGGAAGATTCCATTGTCCGGCGGGAAGCCTGGCACGCCCGGTAATCTGAACCGGCCTCCCGCCAACCAGCCCGCGCAGCCCTTCTCCCGGCTTCTCGCTGATCAGGCTGACGGGGGACAGAACCGCCCCGGCTTCCTCGGCAGCCCGCAGTACAGCTTGCGCTAAGGGATGTTTCGAGTACCGCTCCAAACTTGCCGCAGCGGCCAGGACTTCCCCGGGTGAAAATCCAGGGCCGCAAATTATGTCGGTGAGAACAGGCCGGCCGTAGGTGAGGGTTCCCGTTTTGTCAAAGATGAATGTGCTGCACCGATCAAGCTGCTCGAGAATGGCCGGATCCTTGATGATGATGCCACGTCTGGCGGCGATCGAGATCGCGCCAATGATGGCTACAGGAATTGCAATGAGTAAGGGGCAAGGGGTGGCGATGACAATCACGGAAAGAAATCTGCGAGGGTCGCCGCTCCACCACCACCCGGCCGCGGCCAGGGCCAGCGCCGCCGGAGTATACCAGGCTCCGAGCCGATCCCCGATACGGCGAAGATGAGGACGCTTCTGTTCGGACGCCTGCATGACTTGGACGATTCTGGCGTAGCGTGAGTCGACAACCAGTTTCGAAGTCACGATCACGAGCGCGGATCCTCCGTTGATTGCACCAGAAAGAACCTCCGACCCTGGAGCCTTGGCAATTTCGAATGGC
>Ga0070739_10000695_pt1 | contig 59608 bp, 51 predicted proteins | sample Coa_R1_7_FD_66445 | JGI IMG/M metagenome (GOLD analysis project Ga0070739, IMG submission 66445) | Surface soil microbial communities from Centralia Pennsylvania, which are recovering from an underground coalmine fire - Coalmine... | ecosystem: Environmental > Terrestrial > Soil > Unclassified ...
CGGCGCGATCGTAGGCACCGCCTTTACGAGCGGCAACGCGCAGTACACCTTCGTCGCAAACCCGACGGCGCAATCCGCGCGATAACTTTACGCTTTCACTTGCCGCCAGGCGTTATGGGCGGCCGGCGGCAGGTGATCCATGTGTTTCAAAAACAACGTCAACTGCCAGATCTGCGTTTCGTTTAAAGAACGATCGAACGCCGGCATTCCCGTCCAGCGAATGCCATGCGCTACCTTCCAATACGTCACGCCGTCGGGGTCATCTTCAACGCCGTCTTTTGCAAGCTGCGGCGGCTTTTGATACAAGCCTTTGGCAACGTTGGTCGCCTTGCCATTTGCGTCGCCGTGACAAACCGCGCAATTCTGCGCGTACAATTTGATGCCGGCGATCAAATTCTCGCCGGTAAGCGGCAGGGGCGCATCAACTTTCGGGGCGCTGCGAGTGACGGTCGCACGGAGCGAAGTGCGCGCCGCCCAGCGCTCAAACCCCGGCGGCTTCTCGTCTGCGTTTGCGGGAATCGTTCCCGTACGAATCATTGCATAACCGGCGATTGCCGTAGCGAGCAAGGTAAACAGAATGCCGGCAATGACGCCCTTCATCATGTGCTTCACCTTAAAAACGTTCTCTGGGGCTGCGCTGAGGGAGCAGCTATTTTAACTGCGTTATCAGGTATTGTGCGACGTCGTGCCGGTCGCGCTGCGAAAGCTTCCAGCGCGGCATCACCGGATCGAGCGGTTTGCCTTCGTTATCGATTCCGGTTGTGATTGCCCGTTCGAGCAGCGCAAGCGTCCACGGGGGCCTGTCGTGAATCATCGTGCGCCGGCGCAAGTCCGCGCTGACCGCTCCGTCAGGGAAACGCCGGCCTCCTGATCCATCGGGCTTGTGGCACGCCGAACAATTCTGAAAAAGCGGCTTGCTGCGCGCAATAATGCGCGCTCCATCGGCGTCGCGTCCGGTTTGAAAGATCGCGCGTCCGTTTGCGATCGCATTTGCAGCGGCGTTTGGCGTCGCGCGCGCGGTGACGTTCGAAGTTTTTTGCAGCGAACCGGAGCACGCGGTAAGAAGCAGCAATGCGATCAGCGCGGCAGCTCCGGAGAGGGTGGGATTCGAACCCACGGAAGGCTCAGCACCTTCAACGGTTTTCAAGACCGCCGCATTCAACCGCTCTGCCACCTCTCCGAAGCGGCTTTTACGAGGCATTGCGGGCGTGACCCTGGCGCACACTACGGCATCGCCGGAGGATCGCTCGCCGGAAACGAGTCCGCAACAGCCTTATCGTAATCGTCGAGAGGCTGATCGCCTTTTTGCGCGTCCTCTGATTCCTTCCTGATCTCGGCTTTTTCCGCAGGTTTTGGGGCTTTGACGACCTTATCTTTCTCGTCCATGCCGCCATCTATACCCGGCTCGCTCGTGCTGCCCACACCGCTCGGCGTCGCGCTGGCCATCCGGGCCGACGATCGCGCAATAACAGCAAGCGATTTCGTTCGAACGACGCGCGTGTCGAGCGGGCGAATCCGCGATGCGCTTCTGCGTGAAGCGGCCGCACAGGTGAAAGCGTATTTCCGTAAGCGGCTTGCGCGCTTCGACTTGCCGTTGCACATGGACGGCACGGTGTTTCAGAAAACGGTGTGGAACTTCGTGGCGACGCTCGAAACAGGCGAACTGATCTCGTATAGCGACCTTGCGCGCGCAATTTGCGCGCCACGCGCCGCCCGGGGAGTTGCCGCGGCCATGGCGCGCTCGCCCCTGGATCTATTCATTCCGGCTCACCGCGTCGTCGGTGCCGATGGAACCGTCCGCGGTGCATCGCCGCGTTCGCTGCGCCGCAAGCTGCTCGAGTTCGAAGGGATTATTTTGAAATAACGATGACGGCGAGCGCCCAGCCGCGTTCGGTACGCATGCGCGCCAAATAGCCGTCACCCGTTTTTCCGTAAATCTGATATCCCGCTTGCAACGCTTCGCGTACCGACCGGAACACGACAATGCCCATTGCAGCCTCCCCACCGTGACCCGCCGCCGCAAGCCCTTAGAAAGCGCCGTGCTGTGAGTCCCTGTGAGTTGAGGTGGATAAGCTCACGAACTTGCGAGCTACCTGAGGATAAAACGGCGCCATTCGATGACGATCCCCGCACCGTTGTTGCGATCGCCCGCTTCGCCGGTGAGCACGTAGCGCGCGGAAAAATTAATGCTGCGCAGTCCAAAAATCAGCTCCGAATTTTCGTGCGTTACCCCCAGCGCGATCATGGCGTCTTCTTCCGCTGCAACTTCCGGTTTGTCGACCTCCGGATGCGCAATGCTGTAGGTATACCGATCCGTTCCGGTCAAGTGCGGCGCCGCACCGACGACGGCCTCGAGAAAACGAGTCGTACCGATGGGCGCCCGGTAGTACAATTCGTAGCGAACTCCGGCAAGTCTTGAAGCGACGACTTGGCTAAGATTCGGCAGCGGCGTGCGCTGGTTGACGATCGTTTCACCGATTCCGGCCCAAAGACGCGCCGCGGGATCGACCGCAGCGCGGACTGCGCCGTTAATCAGACTCAACTGCGGCGTAGCAGCCCCATAAAACGCGGAAGGCTTTTGCGGCAGCGATACCGGTGGAATACCTTCGACATGAATGCCGGCGCGTTTTGTTTGCGCGCCAAACTGCAGAATTGCGCCGATCGCAACGCCATTCTGTTTGCCTGCAACGTCCGTGTGCGCGCCGCTTGCGAGCAATCCTTGTGCGCCCAAATATACGGAGGCGAGCAGCGCGCTAACGCTTAACGGCATCGAGCACGACGATCCCGCGCGTATTTTTGTGTTGCAGCTGGTCCAGCGCCGAAAGCGCCGCGCCAATCGGACTGTCGGGCTGCGTTGCCTCGGTGATGGACATGCCGATACGCGCCTTCGCTTCGTTATCGATCGGCGCGCGCATGACCTCGGGCAACGCGCGATACTTCGCAATCATACCGAGAATGCGGCCGAACTTCGCGTTCACGCGCTGCGGATCCATGACGATCACCAGAACGCCGCGGGTCTGGGAACCTTCTTTCTTCTTGAACGATGCATAGTCCAAACCGTACCGCTGCGCTTGTGCTTGCTCTTGCGGGTTTTGACCGGTTTCCGCGGGCGTGTACCCTTTTGGCGGCGTTGTGGAAAGACGATCTACCCAGGACGACAGATCGGAGAACGACGCGCTCGAAGATGCAATCACTTCGCGTCCCGAATACGTCCCGCTGCCCGCTTCAAAAATGGAGCCGTTTTGCGGGTTCTGCACGATCACTTTCTGCGTAAACGCTCGCGAGCTCACCACTCCCGCGCCCGGATACAGTGCAAAATCGAGCGGATTGCGCAGCGAGGCGGGCGGCGAGGGCGATTGATTCGCGTTTTGCTGCGCCGTGCATCCGGCCGCAAACAGCAGCATGGACGCCAGCGCCGCGAAGGCTCTGTTGTGCATAGCGCACAGGCGTTCGAGGAGAAGGCGGCTTTGCCCCGTAAGGCGCGGGCATGACGTTCCGGGAATTTTGGCCGCGCTATCTGGAGGCGCACCGCGATCCGCGCACGCGGCTGTTTCACGTTGCCGGGACGCTTACCGGCACGGCAATGGTGATCGGCGCGGTGACGCTGCGCAAACCGTGGCTAGCCGCCGCGGGGCTCGCCGCCGGCTACGGCCCGGCGTGGTTTTCACACGCGTTTTTCGAGCATAACCGTCCCGAGACGTTCCGCGCGCCCTTTTCGTCGCTGGCCGCCGACTTCGTCATGGCGTATCACGTCTTGCGCGGGACCATCGATCAGCAGCTCAATCCTATTCCGCGAGAGGATAACGTTCCATGATTCTAGCTTCACTCGCAATGCTTCTCGCTGCTTCGACCGCATCGCCGGCCGCGACAGCTCTTCCGTCACTCCCGCCTGCAATGACGAAGATGGTGATGCCGTCATACGCGGCAAAAGACTCAGCGATCTCGGTCAAGGTCAAGCAGCCGTTTCAAATCCGTTTGAACGTTGCGTCCGGCACCGGATACACGTGGATGCCGCAAGGACCTATAGCGCCGGGAATTACGCTGCTCGGCGTATTCCAGCAGCCGCGCGGCAAACTCATGCCCGGCGGTCCGGGTCAAGAGGTCTTGGTGTTTCGCGCGGATGATGCCGGCAAAATGGAGTTGACCTTACAATACGTTCGCCCGTGGGAACGCGGCGCCAAGCCGGCAAAGATTCAGACCTTCACCATCACCGCACGTAAGTAGTTCATGCAGCAACAACATCGCCTATCATACGGCTCCTATCTCCACGTCGACGACCTGCTCGAACTGCAGCGCCCGCTTTCATCGCCTGCGCATCACGACGAGATGCTCTTCATCGTTATCCATCAAGTCTACGAGCTGTGGTTCAAGCAGGTTCTGCACGAACTGGGTGCGGTGATGCGCGATCTCGATGCCGGCGAACTCTTACCGGTGGCCAAGCACTTCCGGCGAATCCACACGATTCAGCGGCTGCTCGAGCAGCAAATCGACGTCCTCGAGACCATGACGCCTCAAGAGTTCAACGCCTTCCGCGATCATTTGAATCCGGCGAGCGGCTTTCAATCGATTCAGTTTCGAGAACTGGAGTTTCTATGCGGCATGCGCCGTACCGATAAGCTGCAATACATCGAAACCACGCAGCAGCATCGGGAACGTTTGCAGCAACGACTCGCCGAACCGTCATTATACGACAAAGTAAAAGGGCTGCTCGGGCGGCGGGGTTTTGCAGCCGGTTCGCACGACGATCTCATCGAAACCTTCAAAAAGATCTACACGCAGCCGCAAGCAAACTACGATCTCTACCTGCTGCTCGAGGATCTCATCGAATTCGACGAGCGGTTATTACTGTGGCGCGGGAGGCACGTCCGCATGGTCGAGCGGATGATCGGTGCAAAGAAAGGCACCGGCGGTTCGCTGGGAGCGGCGTATTTGGCAACCACCTTGGATCAGCGTTTGTTTCCCGAACTGTGGGAAGTGCGGACGTATCTCGGCAAAGGGTATGGTGAATGATCGCTACGACAACCGCGAGGCTGCGCGAGGTGTTTCCAATGCTGGCCACCTCGACGTACTTGGTGAGCCACTCGATGGGCGCGGCTCCGCAAGCTGCAAAAGACGCGCTCGAGGCCTATTGGAACGATTGGGCAACCGACGGTCCCGAAGCGTGGGAACGGTGGCTGCCGCGCATTGCGGAGATCGCGAACGGCATCGGCGAGATTATCGGCGCGCCGGCCGGCAGCATGTTTCTAGGCCCGAACGTTTCGGTGATGCAGGCAGCGCTCGCGTCGTGCCTGCGCTTTACTCCCGAGCGCAATGAAGTCGTTTACGAAGCATTGCAGTTTCCGTCGCTAACATATGTTTGGACGGAGTGGCAGCGCTTCGGCGCACAGCCGCGCATCGTGCCCTCGGATGACGGCCGAACCGTCGCGACCGAACGCATCATCGGTGCGATCACGGAGCGCACCGCGATCGCGGTGCTCTCGCACGCATACTATGTTTCGGGCGCAGTCGCCGACGTGCGCGCGGTTCAAGCGCACTGCCGCAAGACCGGAACGCTGCTTTGCGTCGATGCCTATCAAACGACGGGCGTATTTCCGTACGATGTTCGCGAATGGGATTTGGACGTCGTCGTCGGCGGCAGCCATAAATGGCTGTGCGGAGGGCCGGGCTGCGGCTGGATCTACATCCGGCCGGAGCTGCACGACATATTTGAACCGGCAGTAACGGGATGGATGGCCCACGCGCGGCCGTTTTTATTCGAACCCGCGCCGATGACGTGGGCTGCGTCGATGTATCGGTGGGGAAATGGAACTCCAACGATTCCGGGATATGTCGTCGCCAAGCCCGGGCACGATCTTATCAAACGGCTCGGCGTGGCTTCGATACGCGAACATAACGTGCGGCTGACCACGAAGATCGCCGAGATGGCGCTCGAGCGAGGATTGCAAGTGAATACGCCGCTCGATCCCGCAAAACGCACCGGATGGATCGCGATCGACTTCGATGGCTCCGACCGCGCGTATCGCGCGCTTTTGGATCGGCGTGTCTTCGTCGATTACCGTCCGGGGTGCGGCATCCGCGTGGGTCCGCATTTTTATACGACCGATGACGATGTTCTGGCGTTTTTCGGAGCGCTCGACGTCATACGAACATGACCGCAAGCGCTATGATCGTCGATCACCGCAATGTAGGCGCCGCATTCCGGCGCCTTTCTCTTCCTACTGCGGTAGCGATGCTGGGAGATCAAATACTTAGCATCGTCGACACAATCGTGATCGGCAGTTTAGGCCCGGTCGCGCTCGCCGGTGCGACGGGTGCGGTAACGGTGTTTACCGCAATCGTCTTCGGCGCCATCGGCTTCATGAACGGCTGCGGCATCATTGCTGCACAGCGTGTAGGAGCGCACGACTTGGACGGCTTCGGGAAGACGGTGCGCGCCGGCCTAGTGGTCCCAGTCGGCGTTGCACTCGTTGCGGCAATGGTGACCGTCGCCGTCGCACACCCGCTCATCCACGCGATGGTTGGAAAGCTCGCGAGTGCCGATGCCAGCGCGTCGTATTTGAGCGTGCGAATGTTCTCCCTCATCCCAATCGCAATCTCCGGCACGTTAATCACCGGACTCGGAGCCGCGGGAAACCGCAAGCTCGGCGTCATCATCTTGGCGATCATCAACGTCGTGCATATCCCGCTGCTGCTCGTCTTGGCGCTCGGCTGGGTCACCCATCACCCGTACGGCATCGTCGGCGCCGGCATATCGTCGCTGCTCTCGGAAGCGATCGCGGCCGTCTATGGCGTGATCTACGTCGCGCGCCGGCCGGTCTACCGCGTCTTCACGCAGCTCGCGGTGGATTTGCGTTTGGCGATGCAATGCGCTCGGCTCGGTTCGCCGGAGGCGGTCTTCCTGCTTGCCGTCATGACGCCCGATGCGTTCATCGTCGCAATGCTTGCACCGCTCGGCGCACTGACGATATCCGGGTTCCGCGCGCTGAACGTTGCGTCCGACTTAACGTTCGTCGTCCCAAGCCCGCTGCAATCGGCCGTGCAAACCGTCATCGGGCAGCGCCTCGGCGCGGGCGATGTTGAAGGCGCGCGATCGTTCTTCCGGCGCGCGCGCGTCGTGGCATCCTGGATTAGCGCCGCGGCAGGCATCGGTGCGGCGCTGCTTGCATGGCCCGCCGCTTATGCGTTCACCCTCAATGCTACGGTCGCATCCGTCGCTGCATGGCCGCTCGCGGCGCACATGGCGACCCTGCCGATTAAGGGCTGGTCGATGGTGTCGATGGCGCCGATACGCGCATCGGGCGATACGCGGTTCTCGATGACGATCGGCATCGTTACCAGCTTGCTCGTTTTTCCCGCAAGCTACATTTGCATTCGCGTGCTGCATATCGGACTATGGGGCGTTCCGGTCGCGTGGATGTTCGCATGGAGCGCCCGAGCGGCGATTACAGCGTTCAAACTGCGCGACGAATCATGGACCCGCCGCCGGTTGATTACCGCTTAGGCGAGGGATTGCGTAACAACGCACAGGGGGTGTAGAGTGTATAACGTGACACGATATACTGTCTCACGATATAACAGGTAAACGTACGCATGCGAGGCGACATGCCGTCCTCGGCGCTCAATGAGTTTCGGTTCCTCACCGATCCGGCGCTACTCATCATGGTGAGTCTTGCGGACGGCGCCAAGCACGGCTACGCCGTCATGAAAGACGTCGAACGGTTCAGCACTTTTACGATGAGCCCGGGAACGCTTTATGGCGCGATAGCACGCCTGGATGAACGCGGTTGGATCGAAGAGATACAAACAAGAGATTACCGCCGGCGTCCGTTTCGCCTTACAAACGCCGGTTCACGCGCACTTCGCGATCATTTAGAATTCTTGGATACGCTCAGCACTTTAGGATTGCGCCGGCTCCGGCCAAGGTTGAGCACGAGAAAAGGAGCGGCCACAAAATGACTGCATCATCGGAAACGTCATTGTACAACACGGGTCTTGTCACGATTCTGGTTCGGGACATGGACGAGGCCGTTTCGTTTTACACTTCCACGGTTGGCCTGCAACTCAAAAGCCGCTACGGCAATGAATTCGCTATTCTTCAAGGCCCGGGTATCACCATCGGTTTGCATCCGGCGCAGCCTTCCGAGGCCGGAAAGGTTTCGATCGGCCTGCACGTCGACGCGCTGGAAGAAGCGATTGCGGCCCTTTCAAAGAGAGGCTTGGAGTTCGCAGGCGGCATCGTGGATGACCCGCCGATGCGCTTTGCCTTCTTTCGCGATCCGAACGGCGTCGAATTGTACTTGGCGCAAGAAAGCCGGTGGCGCTAAGAAATATTTCGAAAAAGCGAACGCAGCTCGTCGTGAATCCCGCCGTTTGACGCGAGAACCGATCGTCCACTAACCGAAAAGGGCGAGCCGTCGATGGCGCTTACCGATCCGCCGGCCTCGCAAACGAGCAGCGCTCCCGCTGCCGTATCCCATGGCGCTAGATCGAACTCCCAGAAACCGTCGTAGCGGCCCATCGCCGTATACGCAAGATCCAGCGCCGCAGCACCGTCGCGGCGTACGGCCTGGGCGCGGTGCGATGCGATCGCGAAGTGGCGCGCGTTGGTTTCATAATCGAACGGCTTAAAGCCCGTGCAGACCATGGCGTCGGGAAGGCGTTCTATGGACGAAACCCGGATACGCTGCCCGTTGCGCGTTGCACCGCCGTGCAACTGCGCCGCGAACAGTTCGTTCATCATCGGCGCGTAAACGACTCCGGCAATCAGTTCGCCGTCGGACTCGTACGCGATCGAAACGCAGAACAACGGATAGCCATGCGCGTAGTTCGTCGTGCCGTCGAGCGGATCGACGATCCACCGCTCTTGTGAGGTCCCTTTGCGTTCGCCGCCCTCTTCGCCGAGAATCGTCGCCGATGGATACTCCGCGCGCAGACGCGCCACGATTGCGGCTTCGCTCGCCTTGTCGGCTTCGGTCACGAGATCGGCGCGCCGCGCTTTCTCGGTAATGCGCAAAGGCCGGTGCAAGTACTCCATGAGCACCGCACCGGCCTCTCGGGCTGCAGCAACAGCCGCTTGTAAGGGATCAGGCATACGAGCCTGATTCCCTAATTCGATATAAACGTGAACGTAATCGTTCTGGTTTGTCCTGAGGTCGTTCCGCCGTTGATATTGACTTGATAGCTCGTGACGATATCGAACGGTTGCCGGCGTGCCGTGTTGCTCGATGTGGTGTTGGCAATTTGCATGCCGGGATTGGCCGTCGGCATAACCGTAAAGGCCGCGTTATTGAAGAACGTCATGCCCGCGCCACCCGTCGATTTTGCCGAATCGATCTTCGAGAGAAATTCGTTGGTCGGCGCGCCGGTATTGGCGGGATTCTGATCGATACTCTGGTAGAGGCTCCAGCCGCCGTACGGCGATGCCGCGTCGGTGAACACCTGAATCATCACGATGTCCGTGCCTGTTGCGGACGAAAGGTTCGGCACGGTTCCGAAATTGATCTGCGGCGGGTTGCTCGCCATGTTATACGAACACGGCGCGCAAACCGGCGCAGGGTTACCGCCGTTTGCCGGATCCGCCGCCGGATCGACGTTGACGATCAAGCTCGCGCCGAGCAGCAGCTTCACGTACGTGTCGCCGCTCCAATTTTCCGCCGCCTGGATCGTGCCGTTGTTCACCGTCGCAGGGAATTGGAACTCGCTGTTCGGCAAGTACGGCATCTTCATGTAGAACTGAATTTGCCAAGTCTCGCCGGGCTGCAGCGTGCAGCCGGAAAGCTTGATGTATCCGTTGCCCGAACTGGAGGGATCCAGATAGTTCACCGTGCATCCGGATGCTACGCCTGCGCCGCCGCCCGACGGGATCTTGAGGACGGTGATGGTCGGCGCCGCCGCGGGTTCGAGCGTCCAATAGACGTTGGTGCTGTCGTAACCGGCCGAACCGGTGTCGGTTTGATACGGCAGCGTAATTTGTGCCGACGTAATGTTGTTGCCCGCGCCCGCCGAGCTCGTATTCTTGACGATGTACGTGAATGCGTTGCCGTTGGTCGTGCTGCTGTCGCCGGCCAGAGACGGCTCGTTGGGCTGCGTGATGGTCGAACCCGGCAAACTCGCACCGCCGGCATTGGTGAAGCCGGACACGGCGGAGATCGGCGTGACCGTCAGCGGGATCGTGCGCGAACTCGACCACCCGTCGACGTTTGCACCGTGCGCCCACATTTTGAAGTTGATCGTTTGCGCGGTGGCCGGTGCTTGGGCGTTCGCGGTAAACGTGAACGAACCACCCGGCGCGATCGAATTGTATTCGCTCGCCGCGGTGCTGCACGCCGGAAGCGACGGATTGACCGGAGGTTGACCGCTGGTCGGCGGTCCGTCGGCCCAATTGAAATTGCCCGCGCAGACGCCGAACCAGTACAGCGTGCCGCCGTTGCCGTCGGGTTTTGACGCAAGCAGCGACCATCCGGCCGGATTGGGCGCGGGGTTCGGTACGGGTAATGTGAGCGATCCGCCGTTCAAGACGTTGCTCGGATCGTCGATCACGATCGCGTCGAGATAATCCGGATTCACATCTTGAGCGGTGGAAGTGTTTTTGATCGTAAACGTGACCGGATAGTTCGTGCTCGTGCCGACACTCGATGGTGAGATGTAACCGGACATAAGTGAGGCGTCGAGCGAGTACGCAGAGAGCGCGAGGGAATCGATCGTGTACGGATTCACGCCGCCGACGGGAAGCGTAATGCCGCTAACGGCCGCAGGCGCATTCACGTTCGACGGATTGTAGGCTTGGACCAGCACTTCTTGTGCGACGAAGGAACTCGGGGCCAGGCCGGTCACATCGACGTAGACCGTTTGCTGGCCGCCGCCGCCTGCAATACCGGTGTTGCCGCCGGTAACAGCCAGACAGATCACGTTGGTGTTCGCACATGCCGCGGGCACGCCCGCGCCCGCCGTAACCTTTGCCCATTTCGTCGGGCTGTTCGGATCGACGCTGAGCGTCGTGGTCGAAGCCGACGGTATGTAATACGTCGGGAACGTGATCTCCAGGCCCTTGAATGTAACGGAACTGCCGCCGCCGCCTTGCGACGAGTTGTTCGTGACCGTAAACGAGTACACGTCGGTCGTTCCGCTCGTCGCATTGTACGGTTCGTTCAATGCATACAGCGCCTGCGTGGTGAACGTTGTTCCGGACACGGTTTGCTGCTGAACGAGCCCCGGCTGATAGCCGTGGACTTCATAGCCGGTTTTGGTTCCGGCGCCGCCGTAGCCGGTGCCCGTCGGAACCGTGCCCAGATGCGTCATGCTGGACGTGGCAGACCACGTGTCGCCGGCAGCGTTGGTGAAGTACACGGGATTCGAAGCGGCGGAGCTGTTGAAACCGGACCACGTGCGTCCGTCAACCGGCAACACTTGCGTGTATCCTTGGCAGCCGGTTTGACAGCCGCTGTTACCCGCCGTGTTGTTGAACGTCAGATTCGAAAGCGTAATGGACGCGCCGTTCGGCAGCGTCGTCGAAGAACTAACCGGTAACAACAGCAGATTGGTGTTCGAGTTGGTTCCGCCGCCGGACTGCGTGATGGTAAGATTCCATTGGTTGCCGTTGGAATCGCTGACGACGCACGACGCGCCGCACGGATCGGTGAAACTGATGCCGCTGCTGTTTGTGGTGAAATAGATACCGCGCAGATCGTCGCCGTTCGAGGCGCCGTACACCGAATCGCCGTCGTTGACGAATTGGATGCCGCCCGGAACGCTGCTGCTCTTTGGAATCGTCATTGCCGTACCGGTCACGGTCGTTCCGGTCTGGTCGGTAAATTGCGTCATCGCATTGTACCCGACGATTTGGAAACCGGCGGATCCGACGATGCTGTTCGCACCCGCTTTAATCGTATTGACCGTGTAGGTGTTCGGGGCGTAGTTTTGCGGCTCGGTGGTCGCATCGAACGTCAGCGTGATATTCGCCGCGCCGGCGCCGCTGGCCGAAAACGTCGCAAAATTGACGGGCGCCGTATAGCCGTTGGGATCGGAAATATTCAGTGAGTACGTGCCCGACGGCGTCAGACCGGTGACGGCGATCGTTGCGCCGGCATCGGACGCCTCGGTCGGATTGTCGAAAGCGAAACGCTGCATCGGCGGAGCCGGTCCTGATATCGGAGTCGGCGTCACTTGCGGCGCAGGTGTCGGATTGTTTTCCGTGCCTGCAACCGGCGTGAGCGCTATCGAGGCATTTGCTCCGCCGCTCAACGGATCGAGCGACACCTGACGCTGCGCCACGCGCTTCTGCGCGGTTTGATCGAATACGACGATGGAATACGTTCCCGGAGCTTGCGTCGAAGGCACCGCCCACGTCAGCGATCCCGAAAGCTGGTTGGCCTTGAACCCCGTAACGGTGTTGGGATCGCAAAGCTGGTTCTTTTCTTGAGCACCGGTCGCGGCGCCGAACGGGGCGAGGTAGACGCACTGCGGCTTGTACGACGTGTACTCAACGTACACGACGTACAAATCATTGACCGTCAGGCCGTTGACGAGCACGTACACGTTCGTCGTTCCGGCACTCGGAATGAAGTAGTTCGTCGTTTCGATCGACTGGCCCGCATCGGCAAACGTTTTGATCGACGTCGAGCTGGTCGTAACGACGATGTACTCGACGGTTTCCCAATAGCTGATACCGCCGCACGCAGAACCGGTTGCTCCGTTGTTTACGCAAACCGCGCTCGCAAGGACGTATACGCCCGCATTGCTCAGCGTCTGGTTGTGCACCGGACCGCAGTAGCCGCTGGCGGAGAGCGCGCCGGAACAGGCGCTGGGCTGATACGTTCCGCCGATCGTCTGATCGGTATCCGCGTTCGCACCAGATGCGTCGATGAAGTAATCTTGGTGCAAGTTTGCCGTGTGCGTGATGTTCACGACTTGCCACGTGACCTGACAGTTCACGTTGTAGATCGTGCCGACCGTTCCCGAACACGAACCCGTCGTCACCGGCGTAACCGTTACCGATCCGGTGATCGACATCGTGTGGCGTCCGCCGAGTTTGGAATTAATCGTTTGCCCCGGCGAGAGATACAGCGTGTTCGCCGCCGTCATCCGCGGCAGCGCAGGGCCGGTGAGATGTTCGCGGGGTCCCAGCACGCTGTCGAGCATCGGCAAATGCGTTAGCGTCAGATTACGGCTTCGAGCTGCACCGGGCGCAGGCGTGGCCGTACTCGAAGGCTGCGCAGTAAACGCGGGCGATGGCGGAATCAGCGTAGGAACGGGATGCGGATGCGGACGATCGCCGGCCGCAGGCGGCTGAGCGAAACCCGCACTCAGCGTGATCGCAAAGGCAAAAACAAGAAGAAACGCGACGTGTGCGTAGCGGCGCAACATTAGTAGTACAGCGTATAGACCGCGTTGGTGCTATACGTCCCCCCGGGCACAGCTGCCGGAATCGTGAGCGACAGATCGACGCAATACGTTTTGATTCCGCCGCTTTGCGCCAAAACCGACCATGAAGTCGGATAAACGATGAACGGCGTACTCGTCGGTTGCGGCGTCGCGCCGGCTATGTATGAATTATTTGCCAGGTCGGTGCCCGGAAAGTTCCCTGCAAAATTGCCGGATAATCCCTCGCGCAGCGTCCAGGTGCTAATCGTCGTATGAACGGTGACGGTGTAGATACACGTCTGCTGAACGGTCGTTCCCGCAGTGCCGGTCATCTGCACCATGGGAAGATTTCCGTACAACAGCGTCGCGTTCGGATTCGGCGTTACTTGCGCCGTCACTTTGAGCGATTTCTGATTAGATGTCTGCGCGACCAGATCGCCGCCGGACGAAGGAAACGCGTCGACGTTGCGTTCGGATCCGCGCGCTTCGTGCAGACCCAGTCTCGCAGCGATTGCCGGCGGTGCTTGCGGCGCAGGCACATAGCCTGCAGCCGGAGTCACGTTCACGATGACGGCGATTGAAATTTGATCGCGCTGCTGCTGCGCGAGTCCGGCGTGCGAGCGCGGAGAAAACAGCACGGCACCGGTAATGACGACGGCCAGCGCGAGTGCCAGACGTTGCAGGCGGTTCATCGCGCCACCACCGTGTAAACGATCCAAACGAAGTAATTCGAAGCGTTCGCCGTCGGCGGCACCTTCATCTCATAATCGTGATAGACGTCGCCGTTTTGCGACGGGGAAGTGTACACCGGCGCGGGGTACGTGGTGTAAGCTATGCTCGGCGGCGTGTTGGGATCCGGCGGCCCGCTAACGACGCCTCCGGTAACCTGCAGCGGAAATCCGGCGGTGAAGCCGTTATTCAGATCTCCCGAAGCGACGGAGGGAACGTAAAACAGCGTTTGACCCAGCGCCATCGAGTTGCCGGCGCCGTCCGTAAAGTCCGCGGCGCCTTCAGCGTACACGTTGAAACCGGCCGTGTCGTTCGTCATCACGTTCAAGTGCGCGGCATACTTATAGAGATATTGCAAGCCGGCTTGGACGACGCCGAAATCGACCGCGCAGCCGTCAAGGCAGGCACCCGCACCCGGAGCAGGCGTAGGCTGCGTGCCGAAAACCGCTTTAACGGTTCCGTAACCGCTAGCGTAATTCGGCGTCAACGCCGTCTGCACGATCGCAGACGTATACCATCGGACGTCGACGTTGCCCGAAGTTTGCGCACCCGCAGGTGCGATTATCGCGATCGCTGCGGCTGCGACGAAGATGAACGCGGTCCACCACGCGCGCAAGCTCACACACTCCTTTGTCGTTCAACGACGTCCTATGTCACGCGCACGTTAGTGCACGTTGAAACTTATCTCACCGCCGGTCATGGTTTTGCCGCCATAATCGATGGCAGCCAAAGCCTGATACTTCCCTGGCGGTAAACGCTTACCGGGTATCTCCAAAAGCCGTTCGCCGCCGCGCTCGACCAATTGCTCCGCGGGCACGGCGAGCTGATCCACAACCTGTCCGTCGCGCTGCACGCTCACCGAGCCGTTCAAGTAGACGTGCGCGTTTCCGGTATTACGAAACAACACGCGGTAGAGCTGTCCGCCGGGCGACTGCGCTGCCGACAGTTTTGCGACCTCCCCGCCGATCTTCAGGGTGCCGGCGATCGTCACGTAGACCTTCGTTGCGATCCGCTCCGAAAACGCGAAGGCGCCTGATCTGCGAAGCGGACGCGTTTGGAAGAATACGATGCCTGCGTACTCGCCCGTCAACATCTTGTCGTTCGGCAGCGAGAACGTCAGACGTTCCATCTGCGTAGTGTTCGGCGAGAGATCGAATTCACGAGGATTGATCGATGCCCATCGGAGCAGCGAATTCTCCCGCGACCCGATGCGCTCGAACTGATAATCGCCGTTACGGGCAACGTTGAAGTCGATCATCGATGCTTGAATATGCGTCGGATCGGTGCTCGCGTTGTGAACCGTGATCGGCATGTTGTACGTCGTGCCGGAAGGCATCGCCATTTCGATCTTTGCGGGCGCAACTTCCAGTCCGAGCGCGCCGGACGATGGAATCGGCGCCAGCAAACCTCCGAACGCCGCCGCAGCGAACAAGAACCCACGCAGGTGCTTCATACTCTTCATCTATCGGCAGTTCACCCGTAGGGCGCACCCGGCGCCCTACGGATAACGGGTTCTTGACGAACGCGTTAGTTCGCGACGAGCGTGTACGTGACGGTCGCTGAACCGCTGGCGAGCGTCGGCGCGTTCGCGGGAACCGCAAGCTCGTAGTCCAGACCGATATTGGTACCGGCCGCTACGGTGGCATTCGGGTCCGCGTTCGCGAGATTGTCCGCCGAGGCCGCGACGATGTTATGTCCGTTTGCGCTCGTGCACGTTGCAGCGCTCGTCACCGAAGGCGTCGTCGCCGCAGTGCGAGCGGTCTGCGCCACCGCGAGATTACCCGCCGGATTCGCGGCGAACGAGAACGTGCCGTTCGGCAGTGCGCAGAGGAAATAGTTGGCCGGAATGGATCCCGCCGTCACCTGCTCGGTGAGATTCCAGTTCGTCGAGGTCGTAACGACGTTCAGGTTTACGGCGTTGGCAAAGAGGCAGTCCGTCACTTTTGACGGGTCCGGCGTGATCTGGCCGTACGCGTCGGTGCCGTCGGCTTGCGTCGGCGCCGCGCCGCTGTTGCAAGCACCGGTCGTGCCTCCGTTGTTGTTGGTGAAGATACTGAAGGTGCCTGCACCGGCAAACGCGCCGGTATTATTGTAGTTCGTGTGCATCGTAAGCGTCGCGGCGGGCTGCACGTTCCACGTAACCACGACGTTGCCGGTCGTTCCGGCCATTGCGGGTGCGGCGCTCATTGCGAGTGCTGCAGCTGCCGCAAGAATTGGGAGCTTTTTCACGTTCGGTCCTTTCACAATGCGCAATGTTTGCCGTCCCTGGCAAGAATGCGAAAAGCGTTACCTCAACGTTATCGGCAGCTTGCTCGCCCCACTTAGGAGTAGCCCGGACATGGGGTGTTCAGATATCTTAACAGTGAACGCGAACACTCTTCCGGACAGCGGCTTTGCAAGTTTTGTAATTTGTCCGTCAAGCCAATGAATCTCGTCGCCTTGCCGAACGTCGGCCAAGAAATGCGCGCGAACCGTGACATATTGCCCAATCACTGGATTGCGCGGCGTAATGACAAAAGTCGCAAGCGGTATTTTATCATCGACCGTAAGTTGCGCGCTTGCGGTGAGCGGCACGTCGCCTTGCAATTGCGCGTTCAGATCGTACCGCCCGTTTGCCGTTGCTACCGGCACCGATACAACGCCGATCCATGCGTTGACGTTTTTGTCGTACGCCAGATCGGCGGTGCGGCCGAATGCCGTGACGTGCGCGCTGCGCGCTTTTGCCGCCGCATGAAATTCAATCGTTGTGGCGCCGCCGGGCGGAAGCGCGCTCGTACGCGCTACGACCTGCGCCGGAGGCGGCGCCGACGTTCCGCCTTTGAATGAAAACACGATCGCCTTCATTTGCTTGCGAACCGTGAATTGCAATCCTTCGATGTGCTGACCAGGCGTGAGCGCTTCTGCAAACGGACCGCCGAACGCAGTCAATCCATCTTCGATGGTTTCGGCATCGACGTTCACCGTGTACGAACCCGGCGGCAAATTATCGATGAGGAACGTCCCGTCCGGATCCGAGATCGCCGCGTGATCGCCGGGCTCTGCGACGACGTAGACGTTATTCACTCCGCCTGCGTACGGTGCACCAAGCGACGGATCGTAGAGGATCGTGCCGGCAATCGATCCGAGCTGCGACGCGATGAAGTCGACTTTCGCGATCTCGCCGTTGTTTATGCTGACAGTTTTGCTCGAGGAATCTCCGAAGCTCACGTTTGCCGGCAGCGTGCCCGGATCGATCGTAACGACGTGCGATCCCGCCGCCAAACGTCCGACTCCGAACGCGCCGTATGCATCGGTCACTGCGCGGTAGTTCTTGTCGACTATTACCGTTGTGCCGCTTACCGGAAAATTCGATCCGTCGGGATTTAGCCCGTATAAATGTCCCTCAATCGCCCCGTACGTGCCGATGCGGAAATTGACTTGTCCCGTTTGACCGCCGGAAACCGCGATCGTCGCATAGGGCTGGTCGGCGGTGATTCCGCGCGGCAGCGACGCAGTTTCGAGCCGCAGCGTATGGACGCCCGGCGTAACAAAATTGAATTGGAAACGTCCGGAGAGATCCGTGCGCTGGACTTGGTCGTTATCGAGCACTACCGCAACGTTCCCGACGCCGTCCGGCATCGCAGATACAAGAGTTCCTTGCACCGTTTGATCTTCGACGACAGTGCCGGTGATCGTCGAGGGCAGATTCGGATCCGCGCGGCCCGTCACAAGCCCGCTGCCGATCGCAAACGGTGCCGCGAGCTGAATCTGGAAAATGCGGCTGCGGCCGTTCGCCGATGCATTGAGCGTATCGTGAAGAAACTGCTGGCCGTACGTCACGGCGAGCGAAAGCACCGGCGAAAAAAGATGCTGCACGGTGAGCAGCGGCGTCAGCTGCACGGAGTTGCTTGCCGGCGCCATCGTACGCGCGAGCGAAGTCGAAAACGTCACGTTGGTGCGGCGATCGAACGGCAGCGTCAACGCGAGATTTCCCAGACCGCTGTTCGTGACGCTATCGCCCCCGATTTGGCGGTTCCATTGATATCCGGCGCTCAAATTCGCCGCGCCGAGAAAGCGCTGAACCTGCGTGGAATACGCGACTTGTGCGAACGGTCCGGAGAAACTGGTCGAGCGCTGTTCTTGCAGACTGAAGATCGCGTTCGTGCTGCGTAGCGGAACGGCAAGCTGCAAGTTTGCCTGCCCGAGCCACTGCGGATCTTGTGCTACGGACGTTTCGCGCTGATCGTTCAGCGAGAGCAGCACGTTCATGCCGTTACGAAAACCGCGCGAAACCGACAACGTGCCGTAGCGCTGCATTTGCTGCACGGCGCCCGCGCCCGTGCGCTCGAACGATTCGCTGATGCTGTACTGCGTGTCGCCGCCGCCATGCCATGCGGCCGACACCAAGTCGTCGGCCGACAGCGCGCCGTTTCCGATGGAGAGAAAGCCGTTCGGCATATGACGCAGCGTAAGGCTGGAGTAGGATCGTTCGCCGCCGTAGTCCGCGCGATAGGCGAGTGCGCTGCCGTTGCTCGCGAAATCGTCGCTTCCATGTTGACGCTGCCAAGCCGCTTCGAACGCTTGCGACAGCGTCCCGCTTCCATTCTGTCCGGCAAGGCCGAACACGAGGTCCGTCGCTGAGTTTCCGAACTTGTCGTTCGCGCGATCGAGGCCGAGCTCGAGCAGCGCGTTGCGCACGCGCGTTCGCGCCCGAATGCCCGCTACGTGGATAAGCGATCCATTGGATCCCATGCCCGGACCGTTGAACAGCACCATGTCGCCGCCGCCACGCAGCGGCAACTGCAGCGAAAAGCCGCGAAGCGTCTGGCCCACCGGAACGCCGCCGAGAATGGAGAGCGGCTCGCTGCCGAAGAGCAGCGCGTACAGCGGGGAATAGAACCCCGCCTGAATTTCACCGAACCGCCCCGACCGGTTGGAAACGCCGGCGGGCAAAGCGAGCTGAAACGTCGTGCTCGCGGTGCGGCGCTCGACGTGCATAAGAAGACCTGCCGAGCCGTTCGCGTCCGAGTTGGTTTGCGCGAGCTGATCGCCCGTCTGTGGATCGGTGCGCTGCTCGGTCTGCATAGCTTCCCCCATCTGCAGGCTGCCCGTGAGCGAGAACGTGAGCGGCCCGCCGTGAACGGTACGCGGGGGCGGGGAAGGCGTCGCTGTTGGAGCCGCGGCCGTCGTGGCCGCCGCCGCGGGCTGCGCGGACGGCGCCGCGCCCGGGTCGAGGGCGAGGACGATGCTGCGAACCGGCGACCAGGGCGACGCCGCGACGGGAACGGCATGGCGAACCATGGCCGCACACGTCGATGCCGCCATTAAAAGGATGCCGGCGAAACGCAAGATGCGCGCGGTAGTCACGGCCTCTTACTGTTTCGGAGCGGACACCCCAATCTTTAACGGCGTAGGCCGCGCGACCGTGCAAAGTTTCGTCCGTTCTGCCGATACTGATCTCAACAGGGAGTTTCACGGAGGAAACACCTCTCTTCATGGATGTGCTGGGGTACTCGGGACAGGTCGAGCTCAACCTGTTTCGGACTCAAATGGACGAGGAAAGCAAAGTGCGCGCGTTGGCCAGTGGCCTTCGCGTTGTTTCTGCTTCCGACGATCCCAGCGGCCTGGCTATCGCAGAAACGATCCAAACCAAGGTCAGCGGTCTGCAGCAAGGCGTCCAAAACGTCCAAAACGCCGGTAATTTGCTGTCCGTGGCCGATTCGACGCTCGACAGCGTTCAAAAAATCCTCTCGCGCATCCATTCGCTCATCGTCGAAGCGAGCAGCGACCTCAATTCGGTGGGCGACCTGCAATCGATTCAAACCGAGATCGATACGCTGCTTCAGGAAGTCAACAAGATCGCCGGCGACGCGAACTTCAACGGCAAGAAACTCTTTGACGGATCCCTTGCGACGATGAACAGCGCGTTTGCGAAATCGCCGTATGCCGAGATCGTGAATCCGTTCGAAGGCACTACGGGGGCGGACGTGTACGATGCGACGGGGACGGGTCATCCGAATCCCGGACCGCTCATCAGCATCGGTCCGAACGCATACAACGGTTCGGCGAACGGCTTTGTATCCGGACTCATCGAGTTCAAAGTCACCGGGTATGACAGCAACCCGACCGATCCGGTTACAGGGCCGCTCGGCGCTCCCGGTGTGTACGTTCAAATAACCGAGTACAGCGCCGATCCGAATTTCGGCGGCGCCGCAGGCGCAACCGAGCAGATCTCGACGAGCGCGCTCTACACGAACGCCGGCGTCGATCAAGGCACGGGAACGCCGCTTTTTGTTTCGAACGCAAACGGTGCGCTGAATATGCTGAAGTTCGACCTCGCGAATCTCTCGCAACAGGACGTCGGCGCCGCCATGGCCTTCGAAACATTCGATCCGACGCCGACGCCGCACGGAAACGCGCTCGCGATTAATTCCAGCGGCACGGAAGGCGGCGTCGTGCAAATCAGCTTGCCGAGCGTTTCCACGACTGCGCTCGGCATCAGCGCGATTAGCGTAATGCCGGCAAACGTTGTGGACTGGCTCGATCGCCCCGTAGGCACCGGTGACAACGCTGCGGCAACCGCCGACGCGGAAGCGCGCGTGCAGAATGCGATCGATGCGATTTCAAACGCTCGCGCTCAAGTCGGCGCGCAATCCGTTTCGCTGAGCGAAGACGCCGACAACGCATCCGTCGACGTCGTCAATCAAGTCGCAAGCGAAAGCGCGATTCGAGACGTGAACCTCGGACAAGCATCGGCAGACTTCATCAAAGATCAAGTGCTCTCGCAAATGGACATAAGCGTGCTCTCGCAGATGCAAGTCAACGCGGGGCTCGTGGTGCAACTTTTCGCGTCGTCGACTTCCTCGCAATCCGGTAGTCAATCAACGCCGGGCGCCTAACGACGCTTAATCGAAGCACGAGCAAGGTACGAAATACCCGCGCTTCTCGGACGCCGGCTGGACTACAATGGTGAAGGCGATTTTTGAGGAGGGCCGATTATGTTCGTTTCGGTGATTCATCGCATCATCGACTTTGACGCGTTTTTTGCGGCGGCGTCCGTGATCATCGACAAGATCCCGGAAGATCTGCGGCTTCCGCAGTATACTACGGCGACCGATCATTTGACGGCCGTTTGCTTGTGGGAAGCGCCGTCGGCGGATCGCGTCAAAGAGTTCTTGGAACCGCTCATCGGCAAATACAGCTCGAACGAATACTCGGAGGTCGATGCCGAATATTCGGCCGGATTGCCGGCCCCGGCGGCGATTTAGAGTCCGCATGAAGAGGGCGGGATTCCCGCCCTCTTCTTCACTTGACGCGCGCCCCTATACTTAAGGAAGGATACCTCGCTAGGTGAGGCGTCCACGCGATACACAGGCCGCTGCCCGGAAACGTCGAGAGACGCCAAGCGGGTAGACCAGACTCCGCCGAGACAAGGCGATGTCTAATGCGGCTGAACGGGTCTCCCGTTCTACGATGCGTGGTGCCGAAGCTTGCGGCGACTGAGGTATGGCGCCGTTCACCGCGCGAGGCTGTCCTTCGACAGCCTTTTTATTTTGCGCAAAGGGGGTGATGGCCGTGGCGTTCCAGGAAGGCTTTGTCTCCGATCTCGTCGGCCGCAAAGCCACCATCAACGAATTGCCCATCGGCAAGGTGACGGACTTTTTGGTCAATAGACCCGACGAGGTTTTTCCGCAAGTCGACGGCCTGGTGATCAAAACCGCGCAAGGACCGCGCTTCGCGCCGATGGATAGCATCGCCGACGTTGACGCGCACGGCGCCGTCGCGCTGCGCAGCGCGCCGAAGATCGCCGCACCTCCCGCAGAGGAATCGCTCTATCTCGTCAGCGATTTGCTCGACAAGCAAATCGTCGATGTCGACGGACGTAAGGTCGTGCGCATAAACGACATCGAGCTGGTCAATACCGGCGGCAAACTTCGCGTCGTGGCGGCGGACGTCGGCGTTAGCGGCCTTTTGCGGCGCTTGGGTTTGCGCTCTTTCGGCAAACGCTTTACGCCATGGATCTACGAAAACGTGCCGCGGACGCTGATTGCGTGGAGTTCCGTTGCACCGATTCGCGAGATGAACCCTTCGCAAGTTACGCTCGTCAAAGAAAGTAAACTCGCGCGCCTGCATCCGAGCGAGCTCGCCGAGATCATCAGCGACCTCTCTGCGCGCGAAGCGGCCGCGGTGATTCATTCGCTCGACGATGAAACGGCAGCGGATGCGCTCGAACACCTCGATGCGGAAACCCAGCGCACGATTATCGAAGACATCGGAACCGAACGGGCCGCGGACATCATCGAAGAGATGGACTCCGACGATGCCGCCGACTTGCTCGGCGAACTTCCGGAAGAGCAGCAATCGCAGCTGCTCGCGGAGATGAACGAATACACCGCCGGGGAGTTGCGCGAACTCGTGAAATACGAAGAAGATACGGCCGGCGGCTTGATGACCACGGACTACACCTGGATTTATCCGCACAGAACTGCCGAGCAAACGATTCGCAAAATCCGCGAGATCGCGCCCGAATCCGAGTTCATCTATTATCTCTACGTCGTTGACAAACAGGACCGTTTGCTCGGCGTGCTGACGCTGCGCGCATTATTGCTTGCGCAGCCGGAGGCAAGCATCGAGCGGATCATGGAAGGCGACATCGTAACGGTCTCTCCTGAAACGCAGGCGCGCGACGTCGCCGCAACGATCGCGCGGTATGATTTGCTTGCCGTTCCGGTGGTTGACGGCGAAGGCACGATGCTCGGCATCGTCACCGTTGACGACGCCATCGACGCGATCATGCCTGAGAATCTGGCGCGCGAACTTCCGCGAATTACGGCTCGACGACATACGCATCGCGCCACTGCTGCAGGATAGCTTGCAGTTGTGGCAATGATTCGCAGGCGAGGGCTGTGGCGCTCGCTCCTCATTCTGCTGTCCGTGTTGGGACCGGGCTTCATCACCGCGTCGGCTGGCAACGACGTCGGCGGCATCGCAACGTATTCGCAAGCCGGCGCGCTTTTCGGTTATCGCATTCTGTGGGTGCTCGTGCCGCTTGCGGTCTCGCTCATCGTCGTGCAAGAGATGGCCACGCGCATGGGCGCGGTAACGGGCAAAGGCTTGGCGTCGCTCGTCCGGGAGAATTTCGGCGTCCGGGTTTCGGTGTTCTCGATGCTGGGATTGTTTCTCATCAACACCGGCCTTACTGCGACGGAATTCGTCGGGATCGCGACGGCATCGGAAATTTTTCACGTCTCGCGCTACATCACCGTGCCTGTTGCCGTGGTGCTCGTCTTTCTTTTCATCTTGCGGTTCGACAACAAGACGGTCGAGCGCACGTTCGTGGCGTTCTCGCTGATCTACCTGAGTTACATCGTGTCCGCCGTGCTGGCACATCCGGACTGGCACGCCGTCGGCATGGGTCTGGTGCGGCCGGATCTCGACTTCCGCAACGTCGGGTACCTGGTGATCGTGGTGGGCCTCATCGGCACGACGATCTCGCCGTACATGCAGTTCTTCTTACAATCGGCCGTCGTTGAGAAAGGCACGGACGAGCAAGAGCTGGGACTCGCGCGAGCGGACGTCGTGACGGGCTCCATTCTCGCGATTGCGCTGGCCGGCTTTATGATCATCGCGAACGGCGCGACGATTTTTCTAGCGAACGAACACGGAGCGAACATCATGCCCACGCAAGCCTCCGACTTCGCCGTCGCGCTTCGTCCGCTCGCAGGTGAATTCGCATCGGCCGTGTTCGCTCTGGGAATTCTCAACGCGGGCTTGTTTACCGCCACGGTCCTGCCGCTTTCCACCAGTTACGTCATTTGCGAAGCGCTCGGCTTTGAGGCGGCGGTCGACCGGAAGTTTTCCGATGCGCCGGTCTTTTTTACGCTATTCGGCATCGGTCTTATCGCCGGCGCCGCCATCGTCCTGATTCCGGGAATTCCGTACCTGCAATTCACCATAGACGCGCAAGTACTGCAAGGCATTCTTCTTCCGCCGGAGCTGGTGCTGATGCTCATCATCATCAACAAGCGCGCGGTGATGGGCCGCTACGTAAATTCACCTTTGGCGAACGCGATAGGCTGGGCAACCGTCGTAATTATCGGCGCTCTGTCACTTTTTTATGTTGTGAAGCAGGCCATTCCTTAAGCGGCGCGTCGTCGTTGAAAAACGTCCAGCGGTTGCGTCCCGCGCGTTTTGCGCGGTAGAGCGCACGGTCGGCACGGTCCATCAGCTCTTCGGCGGTAAGGCCATCGTACGGATAGAGCGCGATGCCGACGCTTGTGTGTACGGCGTAGTCCGCGCCGTTCACGTTCACCGGCTCCTGCATCGAGCTGATGATCTTTCGCGCGAGGTCCGCCGCGTCGCTCGCCCCGTTGACAACCGGCTGCAGAATAACGAATTCGTCGCCGCCGAAACGTGCGACCGTGTCGCTTTCGCGCAGCGCAAGAATCAGCCGCTCCGCGACCGCTTTTAAGACGAGATCGCCTGCCAAATGCCCGAAGCGGTCGTTGATCGTTTTGAAATCATCCAGATCCAGATACATAACGGCGAACCCGCGATTGTACCGCTTGGCTACGCTCATCGTTTGCTTGATGCGATCGTCGAAGAGCACCCGGTTCGGCAAGCCCGTCAGCGCATCGAAAAACGCGAGCTGCTGCATGCGTTCCGCGTGCTGCGTGCGCTCCAGCGCGGCGGCGACGAACAGCGACATGAGCTGAATCAAATCGCGGTCCGTTTCCGGAACGCCGGCGTGGGGATGGTCTCCGGCAAAGACCAGTGCCCCAAAATCGCGGTTATGCACTTTTAGCTTCGTCGCAAAATAGGAACGCCACGGCGCCGTCGGCCGCGCCGGATCGCTGTCCCACGGCGGCTCGTCAAGGTCGGGAATGAAGATCGCTTGACGCTCGCCCACAAGCAGACGCGAGAGCGCGCTGTCTTTGGGGTACACTGCGCCGACGCCGACGCCGGCATCGTCACCCACCGCGTTCACAATGGAGATCGTCACGTCGTCGAACCGGGTGACGTACCCGCAGTCAAACCCGAACAAGCGGCACCCGAGCGCGATCGTTTTGTCGATCTGCTGCGACGACTCGCCTTGAGCGGCGGCGACCAAATACAGTTCGCGGATGCGTTCGCTCTGCTCGGCGATCATCCGTTCGGCGCTGCGCTGCGCGACGACGTCTTTCGCGATCGCATACGCGCCCTCGACCGTCTCACCAACCCGCAGCGGTACCAGTTTCAGCTGTACGTCGATGCGGTTGCCGAGCCGGTCGAGCAGAAATGAATCAAATTCGGTCGCTTCGCCGCCCACGGCGGATCGAAACGCACTTGCCGCTTCTTCGCGGCATTCCGGCGCGATAATTTCCGTCCACGCCTTGGTGATGATCTGCTCGCCGTAGTAACCGGTCGCGGCTTCCAGTCCCACGTTCACGCGCGAGATGCGTCCGTCCGAACCAAGCGCCATAATGGCGTCGGGATGGTACTCGAACAGCGAACGGAAGCGTTCTTGATTGAGGCCCATCGAACGTTCGGCTTCGTGCAACGCCACGCGGTCGCGAGCTTGCACGAAAACGCCCGCAATCGATCCCTTTGCCTGCGCGGGAAAAAGATACACTTCAACAGGAATGATGACGCCGTTGCCGTCGCGGATCGTCGTTTCGATATGCCGCGTGTGGCCGGCGAGCGCAGCCGCAAACGCTTGGCGCGCGCGCTCGCTGTCCTTACTGTAAACATGTTGGCTGATGTGGGTTCCGAGGACGGCTTCGCGGTCGACGTAGCCGGAGAGTTGCAGCGCCGCATCGTTACAGGTAACAAGACGGCCGTCGCGGTCATAGACCGCGATAGCGTCGGGATTGCCGGCATAGAGCGACGCCAGCAGATCGTCAAAAAGCGCCTGCAACTTCATGGAGAATCTCTCCTATATGTTTCGGCCGAAAGGTCCGCATGACTGCAGCTGAATTGGTGGCGTTCGCGGAAGATCTCGCGCGGATCGCCGCAGCCGGCGCCGGCACGAAGGCGCTTGCGGACCACCTGGCACGGCGGGCGGGAGTCGGCGTCCTCGTCGAGGACGCCGAATGGCGGCACCTCGCCGCCTGCGGTAAGGCGCTTCCGAGCACGGTTCGGCCGCTGCTGCCCGAGCAATCGCGTCCGTCGGTGTATTGCGCTTTACGCAACGGTTACGCAGGCCGCACGATTGCGATCGGCAGCGGCGACGTTCGGCTGGGCCAGCTCTCCATATTCGGTGAAGGCGACCTCGACGGCGTAGAGTATTTCGTGCGCCTAACTGCGGGCGCGATCGCGGTGGAGCTCGCGCGCGAGCAGGGCACGCAGCCGGGACGCCGCCGGGCCTTTTGGGAGCGTCTGGCGACGCGTGCGTATCTCGACGCGGCGGCCGCCCGCGACGATGCGGCCGCTCGCGGCATCGTCGTTGCGACGCACTACGTCGCCGTCGCGCTCGAGCCAGAAGTCAGCGAAGACGCAAATGCTGCGGCGGATCAAGCCGCGCTGCGGGCCGCTGCAATTGAAACATTTAAAAGCGCCGAGGCCGACGTCGGCATACTTGAACGCGGAGGGACGCTGCTTTTCTTCATGCCGGCTGCGCGAGAGATCGACGCCGCCAATGCCCGCACCGCCGCTTCGCTCCTGCCGCGCAGTTTGAACAAAAAACATCCGCAGTTGCGAGTCGGCGGCGGCGTCGGTACGCGCGTTCCGCTCATGGCGGTGCAGCAGTCCATCGAACAAGCCGAAGCCGCGCTGACGATCACCCGCAGATTGTATGGCCCGGGACGCGTCGGCGTATATGAGGACTTGGGCGTATATCCGCTGCTGTTGGCCGGTGCGGATGCACAGACGCTGCGCGAATTCGCAACCCGCGCGCTCGCGCCGCTGCGCGTGTACGATGAAAAACATCAAACGGAACTCGAACGAACGCTGCGGCTCTATTTTTCCGTTGGTGAAAACGTGAAGACTGCGGCGGCGCAGCTCAACGTTCACCGGCACACCGTTTTCTACCGTTTGCGGCAAATCGGCGAAATCTGCTCGTGCAGATTCGACGATCCGCACGATCAACTCACTCTGCGAATGGCGATAGCGATCGATGCACTCACAACTTAACGACTACAAACGTCCCTCGGGCAAGCGCGACGTGTTGCGCTTGGCAAAAGAACGCAACGTGCGCTTCGTGCGCTTGACGTTCGCGGACGTACTGGGCGTGGCCAAGAACGTTTCAATTCCGGCCGAGCAGCTCGATGCGGCGCTCGACGGCAAAGTCACCTTCGACGGCGGTTCGATCGACGGGTTCGTTCGCGGTGAAGAGCTCGACATGGTGCTGCGTCCGGATCCGGGAACGTTTGCAATCTATCCGTGGTCGACGCCCGACGCGGGCGAAGCACGCATGCTGTGCGATATCGCAATGCCCGATGGATCGCCGTTCGAAGGCTGCCCTCGCACGACGCTGCGCCGTGCAGTCGAGGAAATCAAGACTTCGGTACCGGCGATTGCGGCCGGTCTGGAGGTAGAGTTCTATCTTTTCGACGCGCAAGAAACGGATTACGGATCGACGCAAACGGCCGACGTGGGATCCTATTTCGATTTTTCTGCAAACGACCGCGGTGAGGATGCTCGCAGCGCGATCGTTTCAGCGCTGCAATCCATGGGCGTCACAGTGGCGAGCGCACACCACGAGCACGGCGCCGGACAACACGAGATCGATTTCGCGCACGTAGACGTGCTCGAGGCCGCCGACGCGCTGCTTACGCTGCGAACGATCGCGAAGCACTTGGCAGCGGATTTCGGACTCGAGGCGACGTTCATGCCAAAGCCGCTGGAGGATCGCGCGGGCAGCGGTCTGCACGTCGATTTCATCGTCGACGATGAAACCAAACTCTATGCGATCGGCGGACTGCTCGCACACGCACCCGCGCTCACTGCAGTTTGCAATGCAACCGTGAACTCGTACAAACGCCTCGTTGCGGCTTGGGATGCGCCCATTTACACCGTGTGGTCGGAGCGTAGCGCGAACGCGCTCGTGCGCGTCCCGCCGCACGAATCGCCCACGCATATCGAGATGCGCAGCCCCGACCCGGCCTGCAATCCGTATCTCGCGCTTGCGGTGTTGATCGGGGCGGTAAACGACGGCATCGAACAGCGCGCGTTACCCGGCGATCCGCTCGTCGGTTCGACATACGAATTGAACGAGCGCGAACGCCGCGAACGCGGCGTCGGGACACTGCCGAAATCGCTTCGGCAAGCCATCACGGAGCTCGATGGGAATCCGGTCGTGCGCGCCGCGCTCGGCGATCATATCTACCACGCGTTTCGCGACGCAAAACTTGCCGAGTACGAACGGTACCGCCGCGCCGTACACCCTTGGGAACACCGCGCTTACTTACGATTGTATTAAGTCGCCGGGATCATCTGTGCAGACGGGCGCGATTCGCTTGAGCGATAGCCTCCTGCAAATCTGAAGCAAGGAATGGGTTAGGCAGAACGGCGTCCCACGGTGCGTGCGGGCCGGCGCCGCGGACGCCGCCGACGCCGATGAGCCCGATGCGCGGTTTTGCAGCGCGCGCTTTCTTGAACAGCGCGGACATGTCGAGATTAAGCGTGTCGCAATCGACGATCACCAGATCCGACGGCTCCACGCCAAGGCGCTCCAATAGCGCAGTGAACGTTTTGTCGCGGCGCGAAGCAAAGCCGTGCCTGCGCAGTTCGTGCATGATGTACGGACCCAGGTTTTCATCGGCGGTAAGCACGTTGACGCGCAGCACGCCGCCCAGACCGTCGCGTATGCGCGGCAGCACGACGGTGAACGTGCTGCCGGCGCCCAGAGCGCTCTGCACCTGAATCGTTCCGCCGTGCCGCTCCACGAGCGTTTTGGCGAGATACAATCCAAGACCCGTACCTTTGACGCGCGAGCGTTTGGCATTCGAGGCGCGCGTAAAGCGCTCGAACAAAAACTTCATCTCGTCCGGCGGCACGCCGATGCCGCGGTCCGTGACGGCGACGCGAATGGTGCTTTCCGTATCGGAGACGCGAACGCGCACGGGTTCGTCCTGCGCCGAATATTTGATAGCGTTGCCGATGACGTTTTCGAAGACTTGACGCAAGCGCGGCGGGTCTCCGCGCACGACGGGGTCCACCGCGATAACGTTCAGTTCGATCGTGCGCTCGGGCCGCAGCGCTTCTACCGTTTCTTCTACGATCTGCGCGACATTGACCGGATCCGCGTCGAGATTCAGCTCGCCTTGTTCGACGCGCGAAAGCGCCAGCGTGTCGTTTGCCATGCTCGAGAGCCGCATCGCCGATTGGCGGATCGTGCGCAGTGCGTTCTCGGCGTCTTCTCCCTCCAGGGCTTGCTGCTCGAGCAATTCGGTGAAACCGATGATCGTCGTCAGCGGGCCTTTGAAGTCGTGCGCCAGGATCGCGATGAGATCGTCCTTGAGCTGATTTAGTTGAATGACGCTTGCGCGCTGCGACTGCAGCTCGCCGAAAAGGGCGACGTTTTGAATTGCGATGCCGACGTATTGACGCAGCAGATCGAGCGCAAATACGTCGTTCTCGTCGAACGAGCCCGAAGCCGTGGTGATGTTTAGAATCCATTCGTTCCGGCCGCTCGTTCCCGGAATAGGCAGCGCCAGCCGCGTTCGGTCGTCGCTAAGCACGGGCTTGCGCTCAGCGAACGCGTCGATGAGAAACCGGTCGCGCTTGGACCGCGCTGCCGCGTTGTCGACGCTGACCAATTGACCCGATGAGCGCATCGCGTAAAGCGTTGCGGTGCCGCCCCATAGGCGGCGCGCTTCGCCCGCAAGCAGTTCCACGACGCCGCGCACGTCGAGCGTTGCGAAAACGCGGCCCGCAGCATCGGCCAGATGCCGCAGCGTAACGTTCTCCTCTTGCAGGCGCGCTTCGCTTTCGGCAAGCCGGTCGAGCAGCTGCTGACGCTCGATCGCGTACCGGAGCGCGCGCCGCAGCGTAACTTCATCGACGTGGCCTTTGACCAGATAATCCTGCGCGCCGGCCTGCACGGCTTGCGTAGCAATAGATTCATCTTCCAAGCCGCTCAAAATAACGATCGGCACCTGCGGCGCAGCATCGCGCATCCGCCGCACCGCTTCGACGCCTTCGGCGTCCGGCAGCGACATATCGAGCAGAATTGCGTCGAGCGGCCGCGCGCGCACAATGTCGAGCGCATCCACGAGACGGGCGGCATTGTGCAGCTCGACAGACCCGTTGCCGAGCCGCAAGTACTCTTGAACGGTCCGCGCGTCGTGCGCGCTGTCCTCGACGATTAAGATTCGCATGCTATAGAGCGGCGCTGCGCGCCTCAAGGCGCAGTATTTCCCATGCCTTGGCTACGTCGTCGCGAGTCGTGCGCAGATTGCCGATGGCAAGACGCAACGCGAACTGCCCGTCGATCTTTGTGTGCGAAATGAAGATCTCCCCCGTTTGGTTCGCCGCTTCCATGATCCGCGCGTTCAAGTCGTCCAACGCTTCCATATTGTCATCCCGAGCTTGTCGAAGGGCGACAGGCGCATATCGAAAGCATACCACCGACAACGGATGCGGTGCTAAAATCTCCCAGCCGGGCTCTGCGCCAATCCATCCGGCAAGTTCCTGCGCCAGCGCGATATGCGCGCGCAGCCGTTCGCGCAAATCCTCGGCGCCGAAATAGCGAAGCACGAACCACAGTTTGAGCGCGCGGAAACGGCGCCCGAGTTGCAGGCCGTAATCCATGTAGTTCCGTACGGACTCTTCGGGTGTGCGCAGATACTCGGGCACCAGACTGAAGGTTCTGCGTAACAGCTCCGTATCGCGCACGTACAGCGCCGAGCAATCCATCGGAACGAAAAGCCACTTGTGCGGATTGACGACGATCGAATCGGCGTGCTCTGTGCCGCGCAGCAGCCACCGGTACTCCGGCATGATCGCGGCGACTCCGGCATAGGCGGCATCGACGTGCAGCCACACGCCGCGCGAGCGCGCGATCTCGGCGATCTCTTCGATGGGATCGCGCGACGTCGTCGACGTGGTGCCTGCCGTGGCAACGACGCACATCGGCCGCATGCCTGAGGCAACGTCCGCATCGATGCGCGCGCGCAACTCTTCCGCGCGCATTCGATACGAAGCATCGCATGCGATTCGAACGACGTTTTCCCGTCCGATACCAAGAGCGATGCAGGCTTTTTCGACGTGCGAGTGCGTGTGTTCGGTGATGTAAACTCGCAGTCGCGGTAAATCGCGCGCGGTCATGCCGTGTTCCCGGATACCGAGTCCAAGCGATTCACGCGCCGCGGCCAGCGCGGTGAAGCCGCCGATGGACGCCGTATCGTAGATGATGCCCGTGAACGCCGGCGGCAGTCGCATGAGCTCTCCGAGCCAGCGCATCACGACTTCTTCGAGCTCCGTAGCGGCCGGCGAAGTGCGCCATAGCATCGCCTTGACGTCGAGCGCGGCCGAGAGCGCTTCCGCTGCAACTGCCACCGGCGCCGCACTGGTCGCGAAATAGGCGAAGAATCGCGGGCTATTCCAATGCGTGATGCCCGGCATCACGATCCGCTCGAAATCCGACATGAGCGCTTCGAATGGTTCACCCGCTTCCGGCGCGCTCGCGGGCAGGTTCGCTGCGATCTGTCCCGGCATGACTTGCGAGAGCACCGGATAGTCAACTTCTCCCGAAAGGTATTTGTCGATCCACTCGGCAACAGCGGCGAATTCGGAAACGAAGGTCTTCACAAACGATCGTATTCGCGGCCCGTGTAAAAGACACTACGTAATCCATGAAGGAGCAACCGCCTGATGGGGCAAGCCGTGCGTTCCAATCGCGCGCCCGAACCGATAGGGCCGTACAGTCAAGGAATTCTTGCCGGAAACGAGCTGTTCTGCAGCGGACAAGTCGGCTTCGATCCCGCGACGGGCGAGATCGGCGCGTCCGACGCCGCAGGACAGGCGGAACAAGCGCTTCGCAATCTCGGAGCAGTGTTGGAAGCCGGCGGAATGAGCTACGCGGACGTCGTAAAGACGACCGTTTTTCTGATCGACATGAACGACTTTGCCGCGGTCAACGAAGTGTACGCGAAATACTTCGATAAGGCAAAGCCCGCGCGCTCGACCGTTGCGGCAGCAGCACTTCCCCGTGGAGCGCGCGTCGAAATCGACGCAATAGCCCGGCGTTGAGCTAAGGCGTAGCCTTCGGGCGCGGACGCTCCAGCGCGGCGACGCGCTCCTGTGCAACGCGTTTTACGCCGGGGTCCAAATTCTGCGCGAGGGCCGCGGCCCGATACTGCGCGGCGGCCAGCGTATTGTTGCCCTGCCGCGCGTACGCATCGCCGAGCAAGAAATGAAGGCGGCCGTCTTCCGGTGCTACCGCCAAACCTTTGATAAGCGCCGATTGCGCCAGCTGATACAAGCCGTGCACGTTGTACGTGTATCCCAGATCGATGTACGCATCCGCTGAATACGGATAAACGGTCATCGCTTCAACGTAATACACGACCGCTTTCTTCCAATCACCGCGCGAGTCGGTCAAGTATCCTAAGTTGACCAGCGCCTCGCCGCGCTCCGGAAAAAGCTGATGGGCTTGCCGCAGAATGCCGTCGGCCTGATTGAATTGCGTCATCTCGAGGTAGGTTGCGCCCATGTTGTCCATGCATGCGTAATTGTACGCATCGTGGAGTAGGCAGGTCTTGAACTGCGCGAGAGCTTGGCCGTAGTCGTGTTCGTCCATGTACGACAGGCCCAATCCGTTGAGCGCGATCAGCGAACCGGGATCGACGTCGAGCGCGCGTTTGAAGTAGCGAATCGCAACCTCGGGAAGATTCGTGGCCTCGTAGATCTCGCCGAGTTCGCTTTGTGCTTCGGGATCGGTCGGGAAGGTATCGGCGATGCGCTGTTTGTCGCGCTTGTACGAATCGAGATCGCCTTTGCGCATGTGCAGCCGCACGAGATCCGGCACCGAATCGGTACCCGGCAGGCTGCGGTTGAACTCCGCAATCGCATCGTCGACGCGATTCTCGGTTGCAAAAACTGATCCGAGGCGGTTGTGCGTTTCTTTATCCCCAGGCGCATATTCAAGAATGTGACGGTACGTCGCCTCCGCCCGCGAGAGCTCACCTTTGCGGTAGTAGAGATCGCCCAGAAGCCGTTCCGGCGATATTTCACCCGGATGCGTTTCGACGTACGATTGAAGGCCGGTGATTGCGCCGACCAAATTTCCCGCCGCAACGCGCTCGCGCGCTGCCTGCATCGCGGCTTGCGGATCCGACGGCAGCGTTATGTTATTTTCCGGGTTTAAAATGACCGTCGGCGTGTCCGCAGACGCACGAATGCCCGGGCCAATCGTGAGCACAACGGCCGCGCACAGGGACCAAGCAACACGGCGCATGAGCACCTTCCTCCGAAGATCTCTATCTTAGCGCGAAAACGCGCCCGGAGCGAGGGTTGTGACCGCCGAACGGTACTCCCCGTGGGTCCGGCGGAATCGCTTTCATTAATTACGGCGTTTCTAACCGGCGTGCTTTTCACGCTGGCCGCATCTTTTCGCGCACCGTTGCGGCGCCCCGCACCCCGGGCGCCCGAATCGCAAGGCGAGCCGCTTATCGGACCTCCGCCAGGCTGGAAACCGTGAATTTTCTCGTTACGCTGCTTGCCGCGTCGTCCGCGCTTACGTATATCGCTTGTACCGCATTGCTCGTTACAAAGCGGTGGAACGTTTTCGCTGGAAACCGGTGGATCGGCGTGGCCGCGGTGGCCGCCTTCGTTCTCGCACGCGCGTATCCGCAGAGCATCCTTGCCGCAGTTGCGTCCCTCGTTTTCATCGCCGCGCTGCTCTCCGTCGTTCGGCACGCAACCAACGCGCTTGCCGCGATACTCGCCGCCGTTCCTTTTGCGACGATGCTCTTGGTCGTGGACAGGCCGTTTTTCCCCGAGCCCGCGGCGACGCAATTTCAACAGGCGACCATTGCGCTTCTCTGCGCGCCGGGACCGATCGCGATTGCGGCTGCCGTTATTTCACGACGACGCGAAACGTAAGCGTGCCCTGCCACGCGCCGATGCCTTTCGGGACCAGCTTGAACGACGCGCCGCCGACTTGGTCCTTAAACGACGTCGATCCCACAGTCGCGGTCGTCAGCACCGAGGCGGCCGTGGAGTCGCCGAAGGTCGTACTTCCGTCTGCACTCGCAATCAACGCTTCCTTCAAACCATGCGTGTATGCCGCCCACGAATTTCCGCTCGCGTTGCCGTCTTCCGTAATGCCGAACGTACCGGCACTCGTTTGCGGATAGAGGAGCGTCGGCTCCGATGCTGCGCCTGCGATGATGTTGCGATAGTCGATGGAGTAGAGTAAAACGCCGCCCGGACACGTTCCGTTGGCATATGCGGGCGTAACGCCGGGCGGACATCCGGTTGATACGACCGTGGCGCTTTTGGTGAGAACGACAAATCCGCTGTAAAGTTCGTTGTGCGTCGCGTTCGACGTTGAAGATGCGGTCTCGGTGGCCGTAACGATTCCATCGTATCTTGTAAATGCGGTCAGGCCGCTTGCGGGCGTGGTGTATCGCACCCAAAACCGCGTGATGGCGACGGAGCGTTTGTTTTGCGTGCAAGAAGCCGTCGCGGTCGGCCCGGCTGCAGAACCTTGCCATGCGCCGCCTTGACATGCGCCGGCGGTCGCACTGCCGCAGACCGGCGCTCCCGCGTTATCGTAACAGATTTGCGCGCTCCAGCCGGGCGGCGCGGTCACGCTGAGGTTGACGGCCCGCGATCCGTTTGCCGTGTTGTCGTAATACAGCGAGTTCGAAACGTCGAACGTTACGGCAGCTGCGGTAATCGACGCACCCGCCGGCGCGCCCGGTGTGGTGGACGTGTTCACCAGCGAGGTTCCGGCCGGAAATGGAATGTTTACCGCAGTAAAATCGTATTCGTTGCTCGCCGATTGCAAGCCGTCGTAGCTTCCCGTGTACTGCGCACCCAGATTTGCGTCGCCGGAATCGTACGGACCGATGTAGACAAGACCGGACGAGCTTTGAGCGATCGCCGTGGTATCCGAAGCTTGCCCGTCAACAGCGAGATTCGACGGGACGGATCCGCCGGTTATCGACGCGGTATTGGTAACGCTGGTTTGCGAGCCGCTTACGGTGATCGCGATTGTGAAGGTTGCGGACGCATTCGGCGCAATGACGGTTCCGGCGTTACTCGTGCATGTAACTGTTTGCGACGCCGTACACGTCCAGCCCGCAGGCGGTGTGACGGAGTTGACCGTAAGCCCCGAGGGGACCGCATCCTTGAGCGTGACCGTTCCGCTCGTGGTTTGATTGCCGATGTTCGTCGCTTTGAGCGTATATTTGCCGGTAAAACTGGCGGTCCAAGGTCCGTCGTCGGTTTTCACCAGCTGCAGATCGGGTTGAAAAATACCCGCAAGGTCGCCGACGCTGTTCGATCCGTCGGCGATCGTTTGCCCCGTGCTCGTCGCTGCAGCGCTTGTTTTGCTAATCGTGTACAGTTTCGAAGGCGCCGACGAGTCGATGCCGACCAGATTCCCCGCTCCGAGTGCGAGCCCCGTGATGCTGTTCGTGCTGTTGATCGTTCCGATCGTCGTGAGCGCACCGCCCATCGTTGCAGTTTTGTACAACGTGGTTGCAACGGCGATATACCACGTGCCGTCCGTGTCGATCACGAAGTCGCCGCCGCCGCTTGGCAATCCGCTTACGGTTATTCCCGTGCTCGTCGCGGCTCCGGTGTTTTGGTCGATCGTCCAAATCTTCGGGTTCGCGTTCGTGTCCATGCCATAAAGCACGCCGGAGCTCGGATCGAAACCAAGGCGCGGCAAATACGGGACGCCGCTTCCCGTCGTTCCGAGGAGCACCGGCGCCGCCGACGGCGTGGACGGATCCCAACGGTACACGTTGTTGTTTCCGGTGTTGCCGTCGATGAAGAAAATCATCCCGTCGCTTTGGCGCTGCGCGATCGCCGCGATCGACGTCATCGCCGTGCCGAAGCTGTAGATCTTCGTCGACGTTCCGGTGACGGGATTAATGCCCCAAATGCCGGTGATCGTGGGGCCATAAACGACGTAAGCGAATGCCGGCGCCGCAGCCGCAAAAAACGCGCAGATCGCAAGTGCGGCACCGCGCAGCAAACGCGTTATTGTTTGCCCCATCCGAATATGCGATCGACCAGCGTCGTAACGGTGAAATAGAAGCCCCGCCGCTGCGGATGCCCGGTCAGCGTGGGATCGACGCTTCCGGAGAAGTTGTAGCCGGCGGCAACGCGCGTCCCCGAACCGATGCGATAGCCGCCTTCAGCCGCAAAGTCCGTGGCCTTTGCGCCCGGGATATTCGCCGCATTCATCTCGCGCACTTCCGCTCCAATGTCGAAACGCGCGCCGAAACGCTGCGTTACGCGCACGCCGGCAAGCGAGGTATGCGCCGTGTAATATCCGTCGCCGTTGAGTTTGTACGCAAAACGTCCGGCGATCTCGGTGGCGGGCGCCGGACGGAAAATTTCGTCGAGCGAAACGACGTCAGCCGTGCCTTCCGCAGCGCTATATCCGCCCGAAGTACGCTCGTATCCGAAGAGCGAGATGAAGCGGTCGTTTTCATCCGGCCGGTATGCAAGCGAGACGCGATCGTTTACGGCGAACACTCCGTTGCCGAACGTTTCATCGATGGTGCCGAGCATGGCAACGTTCGATCCCAGATGTCCGGTCGCACCACCGGAAAGTGTCGTGCCGCCGCCGAACCCGCCGCGCGACTGCACCGAAAGCGACGAGCGAAAATCTTTGAGATCCGTATAACTGAGGCCGCCGCCGAAGACCGCGAAGCCGTCTTGCGACGATCCGGTTGCGCGCGCAGACTGCATCGAGGCATTGCCGCTGAGCCGCTTGCCGATCTTGAACGTCTCTTGCAGGCCGAGCGCCGCGTAGACGTTCGTTGCGTTTCCGGTGTTGGCCAGCATGTAGGACGTGTCGATTGCCGTACTGCTGCCGATAGCGCGCTGCAGCCCGATCTGCGTCGAGCGCGATCCAATTGACGGCGCCGTGTACGAGCCGGTCGATTGCGCGAAGCTGGAAACCGCGCCGCCGAAGAGTTCGCGCAAGTACAGCTTTCCTTGCTTGGGCAAGTCGTACGAAACCTCGGCTGACGTCTGCGAGGGCAACACCTGTGCAGAGCCGCCGAGCGAAGCGGCATGCTGCACGTTTACGTTAAAGCGCCCGGCGGGTTTCCATTGCGCGCCGAGCTGCAGCTGCGACGCCGTTCCGCTGACGCTCTGCGCCGGAGCAGTTCCGGCTTCAATCGCGCCCGGTCCGTCGAGTTGCCGCTGGGCTTGCAGACCGAGCGTCACTGCAAGCGCGTTGCTGACCAAAGTACGCCACGCAGCGGTCATCGTTTGCTGGAGGCTTTGGGATGCGCCCGTGTTGCGCTGCTGACTTGCGGTAATCAACAGGCTGCCGCGGTTGCGAGAGAATTGCCGTGCCACCGATGCGGTGATGCTCTCGAGCCCGTTCACCGTAAAGCCGCCGAACGGATTCGCGAAGCCTGCCCCGGTATTCTGATAATTCAGCGCGATTTGATTGCCCGCGAGGCGATCGTCAAAAGAAAAGGCCGTTGCCGTTCCGCGATCCGGTGCGGCGGCATTGAAGCCCGCGCCGGAATTCGGCACGAGGCCATTGCTGCTCGCGCGCGAGAACGCCCACTGGCCCGATTGCGTTTTTCCGGAGAGGGTCTGCGTCGCAAGCGTGTAGTTCGACATTCCCGTCGCATCGTTCATATATCCGGCATCGAACGTCGTGCGGTGTGCGCGATCGAGCGCATATTGGAAGTCGAACCCGCTCGTTACCGAACGCGTGCCCGGACCTTGGTACTGATACTGCACCATGAGCACTTGCGGATTAAAATGCGAATCGAACGGCAGGGGAACGTTCATGAAGCGCACCGTCCCGGTCGCATAATCGATCGTGTAGTCGACGTTGCGTACCAGCGGCGTCTGTGAAACCGGCGTTCCCGTTCGCCGGTCCAGCGCAACGATCGTCAGCATGTCCGATCCGACGACCATGTCCGGATGAAGCGGCTGCAGCAGCGACGCCAAGCCCGTTACGGGAACGCTGAACGATATGAACGCGGTGGAATTGCGCGCGGTAAATGCCGCGACGTGACCGCGCCCGGGCGCGCCCAGTCCGAGCTGACCGCTGACGCCGCTAAGCTGCTGCCGGTAATGCCCTACGCCCTGCGGGTCGCCGACGCTCGCGATATATTGTCCCCACATTAGATCGTTGCGTCCGTTGTCGACGCGCGCGTAGAGACGATCGTTCGAGTGAAAGTCGCTCGCGATCGTCGACGAATCTCCGTATGTCTGATACGGCCGCTCGTTCGGATCTTGTACGTACGGTCCGAGCGAGGAAGACGGCTGCAGCCGGTTCTGCGACTCGTACGTGAACGTTAGGGAACTCGCTCGTCCAACTTTTCCGCTTCCGAAGACGCCGATGCGTGCTTCACGCGACCCGCCTGCATCGTAACGGCCGTCGCCGTCAACTGCGGCCGGCACGCTGCCGGCTCCCGCGGAGACGACGCCGTTGACGAGCGGAGCGCGTAAATACGGTGCCACCGCAAAAGATTCTGTATCGCTTGCATCGCCGATCGCGACCTGCACGGCGAGCGTGCCGGGCTGCAGCGAAGCTGCGATCGGAATTTGAATGCGTCCGCCTTCGCCGAGTTCGTAATGCTGCGTCAACCAGACGGGCGCCGGCGTCGCCGGGCTTTGTTGAACCGCGCCGACTGCAGCGCCAATCGTCGCGTTTCCGCTCAGAAGGCTAACGTGCACGTCCGCGCCGGCCATCGCGGCATGATCCCATTGGTCGGTCGCATCGACGAGCAAATACGCCTGCGTTTTTCCGTCCGCAACGAGATTACCGAGCAGAGACACTTTCACGTGCGCCGCGGTTCCCGGACCGAAAACCGTTTCGGTGCGGCTGTCACCGCGCACGCCGTTTACTCCGATCGACGTCACCGTCATTGTGTTCGGGCCCGGATGCAGCAACACGCCGTAATAGTCATACTCGGTGGTGCCGGTTTTAGCGATCGCCATACGCCCCAAATTGCGCGTAGGCACTAGCTCGCCGTTGACCTGCAACTCGACGCCTGCACCGTTCACCGTTTGAGCGGCAACGCGCGTTGCTACGCTTGCGGACGCAAAGCCGTCTTGAGGAAATACAAACTCCACCGGCATGCTTCCGGTCGCAGTAAATTGCAGGTGCTGCAGATCGCCATATGCGGGGCTTGCTCCGTCGTCGGCACGGCCGAAAAATACGGTCGCGGCAACGACGCTGATACAAATAATCGTCAGCGCCACGGCTTGCAGCGCGCGCGCAAACGCGAACTTCACGGCGTGCCCCCGAGCGCGAACTCAACGTCTTGCATCAAACCGTCGTCGAGCAGCCCGTGCACCAATCGCTGTGTGATTCCGTGCATGCCCTCGGGAAGCGTTGCACTATCGATGCGCAGCACGTGCATTCCCGGACGCACCGCCGGAAAACTGAAGCGGCCATTTGCGTCGGTCAGGACCGACGTACCGTCCTCCATGTAGATGCGCACGCTCGCAATGCCGCGATCGCCATGCGAAAAATGGCCGCTGCCGTGCGAATCGATAAATACTCGGCCGGTGATCACGGAACGGTCGCTCAGCGCTCCGTCGATGACTTCAACGTTTGCGCTTGCCGACGCGTTGACGTTCACCATGGTTCCGGAGATGAACGCCGTCGCGGTCGCCGAGTTCGTGAGCAGCGTTCCGGCCGGCACGGACGGAAATATGACGGCCGCATACATCAGCCGGTGTTTGACGCCTGCCGCAAGCGACTGCAGCGTCCATGTCAGCGTTCTTCCGTTTACCACCGGCTCGAAATCCGCGCCGTCAAGCCGCGCGGTTCCGGGCGCATACGCTTCTCCGGCCGGCAATGTATCGACGATGTTTGCGCGCGCAAGCGTACCATTCGACGGATTGCCGGCGTCGATCGTATAGATCAAACGATCGCCGGGCTGCGCGCTGGTTTGATTCACCGTCTTCTCAATCGTAATCGTTTGCGTCTTGAACAGCGGAATGTTTCCGAAGAGTCCAAAAACGTCGTTTAGTGAAACCGGCGTCGTGGTGAGCGTGTATCCGCCCGCGCGCGCGAGCGGTTGCCCGTCTTCGGACGTAGCCGCGACGCTATACAGCTGATTGTCTACCGACGGGCGCAGCACGAGTTGGATACGGCGGTTGAGGTACCCCGGCGCCGCAACGGTCACGTAAAACGTCGAGCCGCCGGGCGCGACCTGCGAGGGCTGCAGCGAAAAACCGTACGTTCCGCCCGGACCGGTAACGTAGGGATTTTGCGTATTCGCCCCTTGCGAAAGAGCCGTATCGCCAATGCGAACGCGCTGCGCGCTCGCCGACGCGGAAAGCGGCACGAGTGCGCCGGAGGCATCGAGCAGTGAGATTCTTGCACCGGATACTCCTGCGTTGCCGTTTGCCGGATCGAAAACGACGTCGGCGGTGCCGATGAAAACGCTCGCGGGTATCGTCGATTGCGGCGCGATTCCGTCGGCGCTGATTTGCGCGATGTTGACGAAGCTGGTCCCGAGCGTGAGAACTCGTGCGACGGCGGCGTTGAATGAGACGTCCGCCGTTCCCCCGGCGGCGAGCGTTCCGAGCGGAACGCTCAGCGTTTGTCCTGAAAGCGTCGCGCCCGGCACGGCGGCACCGTTGAGCCTTACGCTAGCGATGTCGGGCGTTACACCGGACGGAACGGTATCCGTCAGCACTACGTTCGTTGCCGGCGTCCCGCCGCCGTTTTTTACGATCACGTCGTACACAATTGTCGATCCCGGCTGCGCTTGAAAGACTTGCTGCCGGTTGACGGTCTTGACGATCGGCGTGTCGGGCCCATTCGGTCCTGCGAGCTTCGGACCCGCGGCGGCGACCAGCCACTCTTCGCCGGTGTCCGATTGCACGCCGTTTGCCGTTCCGCTCGTCGTGGTTTGCGCCGTTAAATGAATCGCAAAGCTCGTTCCGATAGGCACCCCGGTGGTCGACACAACGGCTTGCACCGTAATGCTTTGTCCCGGCTGCAGCCCAGGCGAGATCGTTGAATTGATGGTAATCGGAACCAGCTGAGATCCGCTCACGAACGCAAGCGAAACCAGTTGTCCCTTATCGGCGGTGAACGCGGTAATGCGATAAGCATCCGCGATATTGCTGACGTTGCTGATAACGAACGTGCGCGTCACGTTCTGACCGGCGGGGTATCCGTCCGCCGACGGATTCGCGGCCGTCTCTTTCGGTGAAACCGTCAGCGCGGAAATGCCTTGAACGACAATGCCGAGCGGGTTGGATGCATTCTGATACCGCTCGCCGCGGTTGTCTTGCCACGTCGCGGTCGCGGTGTTCAGAATCACCGTATTTCCGGTTGGATCGGCGCCGCGCGCTATTGCAACTGCGCTGCGGCCCTGCGTGGCTAATGCCAGCAGGGCCGTCGTCGCGAGAAGGCTCCGGTGCACACCCTTCATGCGCGCAGAAGGTCGCTATTTCACCTTCGTGGCGAACATGAGCACGCCGTAATGCTGCGCCGCCACATTCGGATCCGTTGACGGAATCGAATCGGTGAACGACGTTTGCGTCAGCGTGTTGTTGGTAAACGAAGCCGCGGCCGACGTGTCGCCGCATTTCTGCGTGATGACGCCGCACGATGCTGCCATCGCGGAGAGCGACAATCCGCTCTGCAGCACCGATGCCGGATTTGCCGGATCGTACAATCCGCCGGTATACGTCGCCCAATTGCTGCCCGTCGCCGCACCGTTTTCGGTGATGACGAAGCTTCCGCTTACCGCAAGACTCGCGGATGCCGGTTCGGCCGGCGTTCCACTGACCGACGAGGGCAGCGTATTCATGTACAATACCGCGTACTGAATGATGCCGCCGGGGCACACGCCGAGCGACGGCAATCCGCCGGTGATAGCGCCGGAGCATCCGCCGCCCGTCCCGATCGTGGCGGTTTTCACCAGTTCCATGAAGCCGCCGGGCATCACGATATGCCACGTGTCGTTGTAATACACGGTCGGCGCGCTCGTTGCAGCAACTCGCGCTTGCACGAACTGCGGCTGGAACAGATACGCTGCGTTTGATCCGCCCGCAGTTTGATACGTGACGCAGTACTGGATCGTTGCGCCCGCATTAATCGTTCCGAGCGGATACACTCCGGCAGCGGGAGTTGACGTCGTCGAACACGCGCCGGAACCGTACGTTACACTCGTCACCGTCAGACTTGCCGGCAGCGTCGGGAACGTGAGTTGATACGCAGAGCTCTGCGTTCCGGGATTCTTCACGGCGCTCGTTACGACCGTGGTAAAGCCGGACGGCATCTGCGTACCGTACGTCATCGGCGATGCGGCGGGGCTCGGCGTTACCGCGACTTCCGTGTAGTCGTTCATGTTATCCGTCGCCGCGCACGTCGGTTCGGTCGCCGGCGCGATCGTCGGCCAAGGATTCGGCATCGGACTCCACGTCGGGAACGGCGCGGGCTGTGCGTTATTGAAACAGCCTTGCGCATCGGCTTGTCCGAGCGGACCGTTGAAGAGCGACGGCGTGGTGATTTGACCCGTGTTGGACAGCCCCGGTCCGGGCGAGCTCGGAACCGGCGGCGGCGTGGTTAGCGCAGCGGTGGGGTCGCCCGGCGTTCCGGTGCCTGCGGGCGGATTGCTGCCGCCGGTACCGCACGCCGTTGCCGTCGTGTTGATGCCGGGACCTTCAATACATCCTTTGTTGTCGCCGGCCGGCACGACGACGATGTTGTTTACCGATTGTCCCGCGACGATCGGGCCCATTTGCATCTTCCAACCGATCTGCGAGGCAGCTGCTGCGACGGAACCCGGTCCGCTCGTCGGCGCCGGCGTGGGATCCGCCGGAAGACCGATCCCGTTTGCGTTGCCGCTCAGGAATAGACCGACGTAGGCCGTGCCCGCGGGGAAACCACCGCCGGAGTATTGCGTCCATCCGGTTTTTGCGCTGGTGTCGGTCGTGTACACCATCTTCACGGTCTCGCCCGCGCTCAGCGCTTGCGGTCCGGGCGAAGGCGCCATCGACACGACGGGATACGGCGTGCTCGCACCGACGGGGATCCTGTCAGAGATCAGAATGCCGGGGCCGCCGAGCGCGGGACCGCACACCAAAACGTTGGTTCCGCACGTCGTTCCGTAATCGTTGACGTAGTTGGCAGGGGAGTTACCGCCGTTGTTTACGGTAACGACGTACGTGACGGTACCGTCCGACGCGATTGGCTGCGGACTCTTCTGCACGTCGACGCGTTCGTCGGCGACGATGGAGTCGTTGTACTGATTGCTGGTCCAAACCGAGCTTGCCGCGTTGTAGCCGGTGCCGGAACCGCCGTACGTAATTTGCGCTTCGAGCTGTGAGTTCACCGTGCCCGGCGCATTCGCTTGGTAATTGATCGCGATGTTCACGACGCTTCCCGCAGCCGTATTGCAATTGGGACTCGCCAGATCGGTGTTGAGCGCGGCGATGGTGGTGACGGTGTCGTTGAGCGACGCACACGTCACCGTATACGTTACACCCGTTTGCGGACCTGAGATCGTCGTACCGTTGTTCGTGCCGGGCAACGGCGTCGGGCTGGACTGCGCTGCGGTTGCGAGCGCAAAATTTCCCGTCGCATTACCGGTGTTCACGAGCGTGTAAACTTCGGAAAGCGTATTTCCCGGAACGGGAGACGCCGCAGGGGTAAGCCCGTTCGACGTTACGGCGCCCGTGACGGTTCCGTTGTTTGTCAGAACCACCAGCGAGGGTGCGTTTTGGACGGTAACCGTAACGGTGTTCGACTGAATGCTGTACGTGTTCGTTCCGTCGCTATACGTCGCCGATGCGGCATTGGTGATTTGGGTTCCCGGAGCGGTCGTAGAGGCCGGCGTCGGAGCGGCAGACGCGCTGGGCACCGGCGTGGGCGTTGCTGCGATTGCCGGCGCATACGCTGAATGGCGCGAGAGCGTGAGCGCGAGCGCGCAAGCACAAACGAAAACGGCGAAAACGCCCCGAAGCAGATGACGCTTCATTTCGCACCCGCTTTGTGGCCGTTCACTCGGGCTTCGAACGAATACGTGAAGCTCGCGTTCGGCGCAAGCGGCGCGCGCGTTACCCAGCGAATCGCTTTATACAGCGACGGGTCCGCAGTTTTTTTGACCGTACCTTTAGCGGTTTTCACGGTAACGAACGGACGCGCAGACCACGTTTTTCCGTCGATCGTGAACTGCACCGCAGCGCCGCCGTCTTTTGCACTGCCGGGAAGGTAGGTCATGTGCGGCGGAATGGGATCCGCCGGCGTAAGATTGAGGGCCGGCGAACTCCCCTTGTTGCTCGCTTCGATCACGAAACGAACGACGTCGCCGGCCTCGAGCGGACGGGTCCCCAGCGGAACGGATATCGGATGCGCCGCGCTGCCTTGAAGTAAAAAGGCACTCAGGTGCAGGCTGACCTGCGGGCGTGCAAATGCGGTTGCCGTCGCCGTGCACGCAAAAAAGCAGACGGCTATAAGCGCGCGTCCGTACGTCATAATTTCTCCTCAACGGTCGAACGAGCACCCGCTCCCGAGTCGTTACTCCGTTGCTATCAGCTATCGGACGATTGGTCTACGCTAAGTAAGCCTAAACACAGAGACTTAACGTTTCTCGCTTGCCATATAGTCAAAAAGGCCTATAAAATAGGCCTTTTTAAGTGAAGTTCGCGTAATTTCGGACGTTAAACGATTACTTCACCATGGGCAAGACGTTGCTCGGCGTGAACGGATAGAACGTCATCACGATGATAACGACCGCGCAAATTGCAACGCTGGCGTACGCGAGCGGCGCACGTGCCGTCACCGGCGCCTGCGCCGGCGCGTGGCGATCGTACATCAGCCGGATTACTTTGAAATACGCGTAGACCGAGATGGCCGTGCCCGCAATCAGCAGACCGCCGAGCCATGCATATCCGGTGCTGACGTTCGTCGAGAGGATGAGAATTTTGCCGAGGAAACCGGCCGTCGGCGGAAAGCCCGCGAGCGCAAGCAGGAAGAACGTCATCGCGCCCGCGAGCCAGGGGTGACGCTGCGCAAGGCCATGGAAGGAAGAAATGCGCGCCCCTTCCTCCTTGTCGGTTGAGAGCAGAGCCACGACCGCAAATGCGCCTAGATTCATGAACATGTACGCGACCAAGTAGTAAATCGCGTATCGCACGCCGAGCGGTGTGCCGCCGCCCAGTGCGGCGACGACGTATCCGATCTGCGCGATGCCGGAATACGCCAGCAGACGCTTCATGTCGGTTTGCGCGAGCATTCCGGCGTTTCCGAGAATCATCGAAATTCCCGCAATGATGAAAAACGGAATGAGCAGGGCGCTCGACGTTCCGGGTGAGAGCGCAGCATAGGCAAACCGCGCAAAAACGGCAAGCGTGCCGGCCTTCGTCACGACGCTCATATAGGCGGTAACGGGAAGCGGCGCGCCTTCATAAACATCAGGCGACCATACGTGGAAGGGAACCAGGCTGAGCTTGAACGCAAGTCCCACCAAAAACAGCCCGCCGCCGATCCAGTACAGCGGATTTGCGCCCAGGCCCGGCGCGGCGAGGCTCGCCAGCGTGACGCTTCCGCTCGCCCCAAAAAGCATCGCCATGCCGAACAGCAGAAAACCCGATGCGGTCGACGACAAAATCAAGTATTTCAATGCCGATTCGCGCGACGTCGGTCTGTCCGCAAGACCGCACAAGCAGTACAAGCCGAGCGAGAGCAGTTCCAGTCCCAAAAAGATCGTCATCAAATTGGCCGCACCGGCCATCAATAGCGCGCCCGCCGTGCTCCACAACATGAGCGCAGTTGCACCGGCCTGACGATCTTCGCGCCCGATGTTGCTGTAAAGAATGAGCGAGAAGATCGCCGAGATGATGATGATCTCTTCGAGAACGATCGAAAAGCCGCCGAGCATGAATCCGCCGCCGAAAGCATCGTACGAAGGACCGAAATAGCTCGAGCCGGCGTACACGCCCGCGGCGATGAGCCCTGCAATGCCGATGAAAATCGAGACGTAGCGGTTGGCGTGCTTGGGCGCCGCCAAATCCGCCAGCAGCACGATCAGCGCTACGCCGCCGACGATGAAGAGCGGCGCGACGGCGACCCAATCTTGCGCTGTAAACGGATTGGCGATCACGGGTGCACTCCCAGAACGGCGGCGACGGTGCTTATGAGCGCGTGCGGATACACGCCGAGAATAACCAGACCGGCAAGCAGCGGCGCCACGGCAAGTCCTTCAAGCCACGTCAGATCGCGGCGCTGCGGAATGTCCTTGACCTCCGGGCCGTTGATGATGTCTTGCAAGAGACGAAGCATGTACGCAGAGGCGATGACGATCGGAATGAGCGCGATGAGCGCGGGCCAAAAATAACCGCCGCCGAACACGCCGGTGAGAATCACGAGCTCGCCGACAAATCCCGCAAGGCCCGGAAGGCCTAGCGCCGCCAATGCCGCGATAGTCAACGCGCCCGCAAGTTTCGGATTCACTTTGCCCAGACCGCCGAGGCGCACCAGCGAGCGCGTATCTTCACGCTGTTCGAAGTAGCCCAAAATCAGGAACAGCGCCGCGCTGAAGAGACCGTGCGCGACGATGTACACGAGCGCGCCTTCGAGCGCGATCTGGTTTTGCGTGAAGATCGCCAGGACGATCAGTCCCAAGTGCGAGAGCGACGAATAGGCGACGATGCGCTTCGTATCCGTTTGCACGAGCGCGATAAACGCGCCGTAGAGCAGCGAGATGAGTCCGAGAACGATGAAGATCCATCTCCACTGCGCCATCGCGGCAGCCATGAACGGCAGCGTGATTACCATGAAGCCGAACAGTCCGGCTTTTGACTGCACCGCGCTCACCACGGCAACCATTGCCGGCGGAGAATCTGCGTACGTCGCGGGCATCCACGTGTGAAACGGGAACAGCGGAGTTTTTACGGCAAACGCAAACGCAAAGCCCGCAAATATCCACGGAGCCCAGCCGCCGGCAAGCGGATGCGCCGCGGCGCCGATGACGTCCGTCGAGCCGTAGATGACGCCGAACGCGGCCGTGGCAAGCAGCAGCAGCAAGCCGCCCGCGAAGTTATAGATCAAATAGCGCCACGCTGTTTCGCGATGCTCGCCCCAACCGACGAGCGCGAAGAACGGCGGGATCAGCATGAGATCCCAGAATAGCGCGAAGAGCAGAATATCGCGCGCGGCAAACAGGCCCATCATCGTGCCTTCGAGCATGAGCAGCAGCGCAACCATGGTGCGCGTCTGCGCCATGTTCGTCGCCAGCACCGCGCAGAACGTGCACAGCGCCAGCAGCAGAATCAGCCACAGCGAAAGACCGCTCCACGCAAAGTGCAGTGATGCGGTGAACGGCCGCGCTAGCCAATGCGCCGAGATCGCGCCGTCATTTCCGGCGACCAGCGGTAGAAAGAACGTAATCGCCGCAACGACGCAGCCGGCCGTGCGGCTTATGGCGCGATCCGTACGAGGAACCAGAAACAGCAACGCGCCGGCAAGAATCGGCAGCACGACCAGAACGATTGACATCAGCGCGCTGCTCCTTCGACGACGTAGTAAATGGTGAACGCGGCAGCACCGAAAACGATGATGAGCGCGTACGCTCGCAGCAAACCCGTTTGGAAGCCGCGGACGATGCCTCCGACAAACCGGTTGGTCAGCACGACCTCGCGCACAACGCCGTCGATGAAGTGCGGGTCGACAAGCCGCCCAAAAAATGCGCCGAGCACCTGTGCGGGCCGCACGAACAGCGCATCAATGACGTCGTCGAAATAATACAGGCGCACGAGGATCTTGGGCAGCGTTTCGCTTTCGCGCTTGAGCCGCGCAGGCGCGCTTGCCAACGCTTCTCGCGTCATGTACTGCGCATATGCTATCGCGAAGCCGGCGACGAACATGAGAACGGCGAGCGCAGTCGTCGCGCCTTCGCTGATCGACATCGCAGGCAGCGATTCATGCGGAAACGAGTTCGCAAAGAATTGCGCCCATGGCGAGCCGGGCCCGACCATAATGTAACCCGCGGCGAACGAGAAGAACCCGAGTATTGCAACCGGGAGCGCCATAATCCACGCCGGCGCGTGACTTGCATCTTCAGCATGCGGCTCGTGCGTTTCGTGTGCGATCGCGGCGCCCGACGCCGGGACTTCCGTTTCGATGCCCACGTCGCCGGGTTTCATCTCCCCGCGGTACGTTCCGAAAAACGTCACGAAAAACAAGCGGAACATGTAGTACGACGTGATGGCCGCAGTTATCAGACCTACTGCCCACATCCACATGTAGCCGTGCTCGAGCGCGCCGTAAATGACTTGATCTTTACTGAAGTATCCCGAGAAGAACGGCACGCCGCTAATCGCGAGCACCGCCGAGCCCATCGCCCAAAATGCAACCGGCGTGCGCTTGCGCATGCCGCCCATCAGGCGAATATCTTGTTCGTCCGCGAGCTCGTGAATCACGATCCCGGAACCGAGGAACAAGCACGCCTTGAAGAACGCGTGCGTGAAGAAATGCGCAACGCCGGCGCTGTATGCCGTGACGCCGACGCCCATGATCATGTAGCCGATCTGCGACATCGTCGAGTATGCGAGAATGCGTTTGATGTCCCATTGCGCGATGCCGAGCGTTGCGCCGACGAGCGCCGTTAAGCATCCGACGGTTCCGACAAGCGTCTGCGCATCGTGCGACGCGCTCCACAGCGGCGCGCAGCGGGCAACCAAATAGACGCCGGCGGTTACCATCGTGGCGGCGTGAATCAGCGCAGAGACCGGCGTCGGACCTTCCATTGCGTCGGGCAGCCACGTGTGCAGCGGCAGCTGCGCCGATTTCGCCGCGGCGCCGATAAACAGGAATACGCACGTCCAGAACAGCCACGGATCCAGAGCATGCGGATTGGCAAAGACGTCGCCGAACGAAACGGAGTTCACGCGCGAGAACATCATGAAGATCGCGAACATGATGCCGACGTCGCCGACGACGTTAATCACGAAGGCTTTGCGCGCCGCCGCAACGGCCGACGGCTTGAAGAACCAAAAACCGATGAGGAAGTACGAAGCCAGGCCCACGAGCCCCCAGCCGACGAGCAAACCGACGAAATTGTCGGAGAGCACGAGCGTGAGCATCGCGAACACGAAGAAGTTCATGTACGCAAAGAATCGCGCAATCGCCGTATCGCTCCACATGTAGCCGACGGAATACAGGTGGATCAAGAAGCCGACGAACGTAATGATGAGCAGCCAAATCCACGACAGCGGATCGAGCAGCAGTCCAAAATTGAATCCCGGGAGCCACGTGAAGAGATGCTGCTGCACGCCGACCTGCGCGCCGTTATGTTCTACCGAAAGGCTATAGGCCAACAGCGTCGCAATCAGCGGCACGCCGACGCACGCGCTCGCGACGACGCCCGCCGCGCGCTTCAGCTGCGGCCCAAACGCCCAGCACAAGATCCCGCCCAGAAGCGGCACGAGCCAGATGACGAACAGCACCGGATAGTTTCCGGGCGTCCCCATCACATGTTGCGGCATCAACTACCCTTTCATTAGCGCGACTTCGTCGACGTCGACGTTCTCTGCGCTCCTAAAAACGATGACGACGATCGCCAGACCAATCGCCGCTTCTGCCGCTGCGACGGTGATCACGAGAAAAGCAAAAATATGCCCCGCGTTGTTCAGCCAAGCGCGAGCGAACGCGAGGAACAGCAGGTTTGCAGCGTTCCACATGAGTTCGATGCTCATGAGCATGATGAGCGGATTGCGCTTCATCACCACGCCGGCCACGCCGATTAAAAAGATAACCAGCGAGAGGCTGATATAGTTGACCAGCGCGACCGGAAGAAGTGCTGCGTGCGGCATCGCTACTCCTCACCTGCGCGTAAGATCGCTTCGCGCATTTCGCGTTCCACCAGCCGCGCGCGGCGCCGCGTCGGAACGTACGGAGCAGCATCGCCTGCAAGCAGAATGACGCCGATAACGGCGACCATGAGAATGAACGCCGTAATTTCGAACGGCAGCAGATTCGTCGTAAACAGGGCCTTGCCGAAATCCCCGACGGATCCGAAAACGTTTGCGGCGCCAACCGGACCTGCGGCCGACGGTGCGGCGCCCGCAGCAGTCTTGGAAACGTTCGGGACGCGCGCAACGCCGTACACGAGAAAGCCCAGACTCACCAGTACGGCCGCAAGCGCCGGCACGCCAATCTTCGGCAAACGGTTCGGGCCCATGCTGAACGGTGCGACGCCGCTCGAGAGCAGCGCGATCACGAAAAGAAACAGCATGAGGATCGCGCCGCTGTACACGATGATTTGAATCACCGCTAGGAATTCCGCGGCAAGCGAAAAGTACATGATCGCCAGCGCCGCAAAGTGCACGAGCAGGCCGACGACGCTGTACACCGCTTTCTGCGCAGTCACGACGAAGATCGCACTGGCGATCAGGATCACCGCGAGAACCGAGAATTCGATCATCCGGCGAGGCCTTTCTTTTGCGTTTTGAGCACGGTGCCGCGCCAGGTCGCGTCATAGCCCGTGCGCCAATCGACGGTCGATTTTTTCTCGGCAACGCGCCCGAGGTCGGCGGGAATGCCGTTCGGCCGATCGTCGGGCGGTGTGCCTACGCCGGCGTCCGGCGGCACCAGCAAGCGATCTTTCGAATATATCAGCGATCCGCGGCGGTACTCGGACATCTCGAAGCGCGGGGTCAGCACGATCGCGTCCGTCGGACACGCCTCTTCGCACATGCCGCAGAAAATGCAGCGCAGTTCGTCGATTTCATAGCGCGCGGCGTAGCGTTCGCCGGGAGAGCGGCGATCGGCCGGCGCGTTTTCCGCGCCGATGACGGTGATCGCGTTGGCGGGACAAACGCTCGAACACAGTTCGCAGCCGATGCAGCGTTCTTTGCCGTCTGCATACCGGCGAAGTTCGTGCAATCCGTGGAACCGCGGCGCGTGCTTCTTTTTCTCGGACGGATATTGAATCGTCGGCTTTTTCTGGAACATGAACTTGAAGGTGACGCTCAAACCTGCAAGCAGCGCGCCGACGTTGTAGAGTTTTTTTCTAGCCATGAGGGACGGTTAGCCTCGCACCGCAACGACGACGGCCGTCACGACAAGATTGAGCGTTGCGACCGGAAGCAGCACTTTCCATCCGAACGCCATGAGACGGTCGTAACGAAAGCGCGGGAACGTCGAACGCAGCCAGATGTAAAAGAACATGAAAAAGCCGACTTTGATCAAGAACCAGACGATACCGGGAACGACGGCCCAGCCGAACGGCGCGGTCCAGCCGCCCAAAAACAGCAGCGTCGCGATGCACGAGACGGTGAGCATGTTGATGTACTCAGCAATGAAGAACAGACCGAAACGCAGGCCGGAATATTCCGTATTGAAGCCGCCGACGAGTTCCGCGTCCGCTTCCACGAGATCGAACGGTGCGCGGTTGGTTTCCGCGACCGCGGTGATGATGTAGATAAGGAAGCCGACGAACTGCGGAATGAAATACCACAGCTTCGCTTGGCCGTTGACGATTCCGACGAGCGAGGTCGTTCCCGCGAGAATCAGCACGCCGACAAGCGACATCGACATCGCAAGCTCGTAGCTGATCATTTGCGCCGTTGCGCGCACGCTGCCGAGCAGCGGATACTTCGAACCCGATGCCCATCCGCCGAGGGAGATGCCGTAAATCCCGATCGAAGTCAGCGCCAGAATGAACAGAATGCCGGCATTGACGTCGCTGATCGCCCAGACGTTTCCGGGCGCCGGCTGCGAGAACGGAATAACCGCGTACACCGAAAAAGCGGTAACGAGCGAAATGAACGGCGCCAGCCGGTAGATGAGCGGGTCCGCGGTCTTCGGCGTCAGATCTTCCTTTAAAATGAGCTTCACCGCGTCGACAGCGGGCTGCAGCAAGCCCCACGGCCCGACGCGATTGGGCCCGGGACGCAGCTGCATCCAGCCCATGACCTTGCGCTCGAAGAGCATCGCATACGCGAAGGTGGTAATCACGACGAAGAGCAGCACCACGCATTTGAGCAGGACGATCCACCAGATGCTCGCCGCGGGCGTCCACCATGCGCCGTTCATCGGCCGGCTCCTACCAGCGCGGCATCCGCTTTACGCACGTTGCTAACATGCACGCCGGCGCCCTCGCCGAATAGATTCGCCGGATCGTCCGGCAAGCCGCCGATCAGCGCGACTATGCCCTGCGGCATGGTGTCGCGCACTTCGACGAGCAAATCGTGCATGGTTCGTCCGTCGCTTTCCAAATCGATGTAATCGCACGTGCTGACGCCCAGGGCGTCGGCATCGATTTTTGAAATCGCCGCTTCGGGAAGCGGACGCAGTTCGGGCAGACGATCGTCGTGCGCGCTGGTTCCTCCGCCCGCAAAAATGCGAGTTTGCAGCACGACGGTTAGCTCGTTGTCATTGCCGTCATCGTGAGGTATCGGACGATCCTGAGCAGATCGACGGGCGTTGTCCACGACAACGCGGGCAAACCGCTCATCCCCCAACGTAAACTCATCGCCGCTCTTCGCCGCCTGCTTGACGACGTTTTGCTCGACCTCTTCGACCAGCGGCAAATCGACGCCGATCTGTTGCGCGAGGCCAATCAGCATTTCGAGATCGTCCAGCGCGTTTTGCGGCGCCTCGAGCGATCTTGCAGCATTGACCGCAAGCAGATCGCCGGCGAGGTTCAGCGTCGTTCCGTCCTTTTCGAACGGACCTTTTGCCGGCAGCACGAGCGTCGCAAGCTGCGCCGTTTCCGTCATGAAAAGATCGCTGACGACGATGAACGGCACTCTCGCCAGCGCTTCCCGCACGAACGTGCCGTCGGGATAATGCAGGGCCGGATTCGCACCGAAGATTGAAAGTACGGCCATGCCGCCGTCGCGCGCCGCTGCGAGCATCGCGCTCGTGTCGAAGCCCGGCTCCACGGGAGCGTAGCCGGGACCGAAGTGCGGCAGCATGCCCATCGCTTCCGCACCGCGCGCATTCGGCTGTTCTCCCGTAATATAGGTGATGATTTGCGGCTCTTTCGGCAGCGCGTTCATCAGTGCGTTTGCAAGCGATAAATCGACGCCGTCCCAAATAACGGCGATGCGCTTCGCGCCCGCGGGCAGTAACCTCACGCCCTCGGCGACCGTAGCTGCATGCTCGCATGGAATCGGCGCGGGATACGGACGTTCGAGCGAAGCGATCCGGATGAGTTTCGCGCCCTTTTGAAATGCGGCTTTGCGTACGCGAAGATCCATAATCGGCGCACGCTCGTCGGGCGATTCACCGATTTCGATAATGGCGTCTGCGTCTTCCAGATCGGTCAATTTGCCGCTTGCGCGTCCCGGCGATGCCTGGCGCTGACGCCCGGCGCGCCAATCGAGATTGCTCACGCCTTTGGCGCGAAAGACGTGCTGCAGCACGTACGCTTCTTCGTTCGTGAGGCGTCCGCCGCCGATAACGCCGACGGATTTCGCATTCGCTTTGACGGCTTCGTTAATCGCCGTTGCCCAAAGCTGCAGCGCGTCGTCCCAGCCGATCTGCACCCACGCGCCGTTCTGCTTGTAGAGCGGCTGCGTTACGCGCTGCGGATCTTCGTAAAATCCAATGTTGTAGCGTCCGCGATCGCACAGCCACGTGTCGGAAATTGCATCGTCGGTCTGCACGGACATCGTGCGCATCACTTTGCCCACGCGCACGTCGACGTGCAGTTGGCAGCCGACCGAACACTGCATGCATGTCGTCGTCGTCCGCCGCAAGTCCCATGGCCGCGATTTGAAACGATACGTCTTCGACGTAAGCGCGCCGACGGGACACAGCTCGGTCACGTTGCCGGTGAAGTTGTGCCGGTACGGCTCGCCGGTCGCCGTAGCGATAATGTTGCGCACGCCGCGGTCTTTGAGCACCAGTTCGCGCTCGCCCACGATAATATCGTCGAAGCGGACGCACCGCTGACAGACGACGCATCGCTCTTCGTCAAGCACGATCGTGGGACCCAAATCGACCGCTTTGGGCTTGGCCAGTTTCGGATCGACGCTGCGCGAGTAGTCCTGTCCGTACGCCATCGCATAGTCTTGCAGATCGCACTCGCCGCCTTTATCGCAAATCGGGCAGTCCAGCGGGTGATTCTTCAGATAAAACTCGAGAACGGCGCGGCGTCCGTCCGCGGCGTTCGGGCTCTGCGTGTGTACGACCATGCCGTCGGTGCAAGCGGTGTTACAGCCGATTTGCAGCTTCGGCAAACCTTCGACTTCAACCAAGCAAATGCGGCAGAGGCCTGCCGGCCCCATCTTGCTGTGATAGCAATAAACGGGAATCTCGCGCTTGATAAGTTTCGCGGCTTCCACCAGCAGCGTTCCCTTCGGAACCTGTACTTGCGTTCCGTCGATGGTGACCGTAACTAAAGGTGCTTGTCCGTTATCGGGCATTCGTTTAAATCCAAGCGGGCTCTGCGGTGCGCTCGCCGCCGGCCGTCCCGGTGTTCACCGTCGTTTTCGGCTCGAGCAAAAGTAATTTGGTGCCCGGCGCGGCCTCGGGTTTGTGCTCCACGCCATGCGGCACGATCAAGAATTCATTCGGCCCGAACACTTCCGAGCGTTCGGTCCCGTTGTCGCGATAGTGCATCGTCAGCATGCCCTCGATCACAAGAAAAAGCTCGTCTTCCGTTTCGTGGTGATGCCAAACGAAGTCGCCGTCGAGTTTTACGATCTTCACGTGAAAGTCATTGAGCTCTCCGACGATCTTCGGGCGCCACGTTTCGTCGAAGAGCGCGAACTTTTCCGTGAGGTTCACCTTGCGCAGCTCGCTCATGCCGGTAGTGCGGTTTCCTTGATGACGCGCTCCTCGAATTTCTCCGGGAAACGCTTGAGAACCGAGAGTAAGAACGGCTCGATCGAATCGCCCAACGGACATAGATTGATGCCCGTGATCTGGTGCCCGACTTTCATCAGCATGTCGATGTCCGATGTAAGCGCGCGGCCGGCGACAAAGCGGTGCAGCACAGTCTCCAGCCAGTTGCCGCCTTCGCGACACGGCGTGCACTGCCCGCACGATTCATGAGCAAAGAAACGCGACAGATTGAATGCCGCTTTGACAATGTCCGTCGTGTCGTCCATCACGACCATCGCCCCGGAGCCCAGCATCGAGCCGGCTTTGGCAAGCGACTCGTAATCGTACGGCAGATCGAGGTGCTCTTCGAAGATGCATGCAGACGAACCGCCGCCGGGCTGAATCGCCATTACCTTGCGGCCGGGACGCAAACCCCCTGCGATGTCGATGAGTTCGCGAACGGGCGTGCCGAGCGGCACTTCGTAGTTGCCGGGCTTCCGGACGTGCCCGCTAATCGAAATAATCTTGTAGCCTTTACTGCGCTCGGTGCCGACCGCAGCAAACCACTCTGCGCCGTTTTCGAGGATCGGAACCAGGTACGCGAGCGTCTCGACGTTGTTGACGACGGTCGGCATGCCGTACAGTCCGGCTACGGCGGGGAAGGGCGGCTTCAGACGCGGCTCGCCGCGTTTGCCTTCGAGCGAATTCAGCAGCGCCGTCTCTTCACCGCAGATATACGCCCCTGCGCCGCGGTGAACGGTCACTTCGAGATCGTAACCCGTACCGAACAGGTTCTTGCCCACGAATCCCGCCGCGCGCGCCTGTTCGATGGTTTCGTTGAAGATTTGCGCGCCGCGCTTGAATTCGCCGCGAATATAAATGTAGGCGTGATGCGAGCCGATTCCGTACGCGCCCAGCAGCATGCCCTCGAGCACCAAATGCGGCGTCTCTTCGAGCAGCATGTGATCTTTGAACGTTCCGGGCTCGGCTTCGTCGCAGTTGCACACGAGGTAACGGGGCTTGTCGTTCGCGGGAAGGAACGACCACTTGCGTCCGGTCGGGAAACCCGCCCCGCCGCGGCCGCGCAGCCCCGACTTATCGCACAGCTCGAGCACCTCCGACGGCTTCATCGTCTTGAACGCGCGTTCGAGCTGCTTGTAACCGCCTCGCTGTCGATATACGTTGATGTCGCGCAGGTTTGCCTCGCCGATGCCGGCGGTCAGCACTTTGGTAACCGGCATTTAGTGCGCCGCTCCGTTGCCCATGATGTCGATGATCCCCGGCTGTTCCGTAGCCAGACGTTCCTTCGTGCGGCCTTTGAAATGCGCTTCACGCGAGATGATGCGATCGAGCATGATGACGCCGTCCTTGTCCAGGCCGCCCGCATTGTTCGGATCGGATTGATCCAGCGCTCCGGCGGATTTTTCGCCGCGAGAAACCTGCGCATCTTGAAGAACGATCCAGCTCTTCGGCGGCTTGTCGGTCTGCGCCAACGGCGGGACCGGATGCGTGCCTGCGCGCATTGCGTCGATCATCTCGTCGATCGTCTGCGGCGTCAAATCATACACGAATTCGAGATTTACTTGCATGCATGTCGCGCGGTCGCACGCCGCAAGGCACTCGACTTCTTCATACGAGAACAGGCCGTCTTCGGTCGTTTGCAAATGACCGATGCCGAGCTTTTCCCGAAAGTACGCCATGATGTCTTCGGCGCCGCAGATCGTACACGCAAGCCCGCGGCAAACTTGCAATACGTACTTGCCGACGGGTTTGCGAAAGAACAGCGTGTAGAACGAAACGGTCGACTCGACCACCGCGAGCGATAGATTCAGCATCTCGGAAACGGCTCGCATGGCTTCGGCGCTCGCGTAGCCTTCATGCTCTTGAAAGAGATGAATGAGCGGCAGGAGCGCCGAGCGCTTTACTTCGTAGCGCGCGATGATCTCTTCGCACTGCGGTTTCAAACGCTCGTAGAGAGCGGGGAAATTTTCCGACCTCGTACTCATCGGTCGACCTCGCCGAACACCGGATCCAGCGACCCGATCATGACCACGAGATCCGCGATGAGATTCCCGGGCCCTATGCCTTTGAGCGCCTGCAGGTTGTACATCGAAGGCGGGCGCGTGCGCACGCGGTACGGCCGGTTGCCGCCGTCCGAAACAATGTAATATGCCAGTTCGCCGCGCGGGCCCTCAACGGCTTGGTACACGTCGCCGGGCGGAACACGGAAACCCTCGGTCATGATTTTGAAGTGATGGATGAGCGCCTCCATAGAGAGCGCAATCGTTTCTTTCGGCGGCGCCGCAACTTTTGCGTTGTCGATCATTACCGGGCCGCGCGCGGTCTTCAATTTATCGCGGCACTGCTTGATGATCCGGTGAGATTCGTCCATTTCATCCAGACGAACCAGGAAACGGGCGTACGAATCACCCTCTTCACGCACCGGAACCTCGAACTCGTATTGCTCGTAACCGGTGTACGGAAACGCCTTGCGTACGTCGTACGCGACGCCGCTGGCGCGCAGACTCGGGCCCGTCAAATTCCACTGGACCGCTTCCTCAGGCGAGATAATACCGACGTCGACCATACGGTCCTGCAGAATCGGGTTTGCCTCGAGCAGCGCGCGCAGATCGCGCATACGGCCCGGAAATTTCTCGATCAGCGCATCGAGCCGGTCCAGATATCCGTCGGGCAGATCGCCGTTCACGCCGCCCACCCGGATGTAATTCGGATGCATGCGCGCGCCGCCGGCAGCCTCTTGCATATCGAGAATGTTCTCGCGCAGATCGAACGTGTAAAAGAACACCGACAGCGCGCCCAGATCGATACCGCCGGTTCCCAGCCAAACGCAGTGCGACGCGATGCGCGTGAGCTCGGCGTTGAGCACGCGAATGATTTGCGCGCGCTCCGGAACGTCGTTCGTGATGCCGAGCAGTTTCTCGACGGCGAGCGCGTAACACAGTGCATTGCTGCTTGGCGCCAGATAGTCCATACGTTCGACGTTCGTCTGTGCGGTGGACCAGAATTGATTCTCGCAGTTTTTCTCAATGCCCGTATGCAGATAGCCGATTTCGGGCTCCGCTTTGACGATGTTCTCGCCTTCGATCTCGAGCATGATCTGCAGCACACCGTGCGTCGACGGGTGCTGCGGCCCCATCGACAGCACCATTGCGTTACCGTCTTTAGAAATAACTTCCGGCGCGAGCGCAGTGAACGACATTACTTCGCCTCACCATTCCCGGAAGAGCGCGCCTTGGCAATTTGCGCCTGAAGCGCTTCGAGCGTGCGTCCGGACGGCGGGGTGCCGGCGTTCACGTTGCTCTTGAGGGCAAATGCCGGACGCGGCGATTTCTCCCGTGCAGGACCTCGCAGCGGATAATCTTTGCGCAACGGATGGCCTTCCCAGTCGTTCGGCATCTGAATGCGGCGCATGTCGGGATGGCCCTCGAACGTAATTCCCATGAGATCGTAGATCTCGCGCTCCGCCCAGTCCGCCGATTTCCACAAGCCGACGGCCGTCGGCAGCGTGGTATTCTCCGCCGGGACGCCGCACAGCAAACGATAGCGCTGCGGCGTGCCGATTTCGCGTACGCTCGCCTTTTTCACCGGCAGTTTCAACAAATGATAGACGACGTCGAAACGCGGCGTGCGCTGCGGGTAATCGACGCCGCCGATATCGAGCAGCATCGTATACCCTTGATTTTTCAGCTCTTCAAGACGCGCGTGCAGCTGCGACGGATCGACTCGCTCGATCGTAGCATCGTCGATGGCCGGGCGCACGGCGGTCGGGTCAATCGCCCCGCCGAGCAACGGCGGTGATTGCGTACTAGGCATATTTCAAAACTCCGGGCTGCGGATTACGCTCTTGTCAGAAGGCCGCCGCGACCGCCCTCACGGATCTGCTGTTGAATGAGGTTGACCGCGTACAGCAAGCCGTCCGGCGTAGGCGGACAGCCCGGAACGTAGACGTCAACCGGAATGATCGTATCCACGCCCTGCACGATCGCGTAGTTATCGAAGACGCCGCCGGAACTCGCGCACGCGCCCATCGATATGACCCACTTCGGATCGGCCATTTGATCGTAGAGCCGTTTGACGACGGGCGCCATCTTTTGCGCGACGCGGCCGGAAACGATCATCAAATCCGCCTGTCGAGGCGACGGACGAAACACTTCCGATCCCAAACGCGCGATATCGTACTCCGCAGACGTCACCGACATCATCTCGATTGCGCAGCAGGCGAGGCCCATGGTGAGCGGCCACACGCTGGAGCTTTGCGCCCAGCGCGCGACGTCATCGAGTTTAGCCAACAAAAATTGCCCCGGCCCTATCTCCATTCGTTACACCGGCGCATCCGCGCTTCGCGCTGCGCGCCCCCCGTGAGGCTTGTCATCCCGAGCTCGTCGAAGGGCGCCGGGGTCCCCCGGCCTTCGGCCCTCAGCGCGAGACATTTAGAAAACAAAGATCGGTACTTCATCTCCATTCAAAACCACGTTTCTTCCAGACGTAGGCGTACCCAATCGCAAGGACGATCACGAAGACGACCATCTCGATCAGGCCGAACACGCGCAACGCGTGCATCTCGACCGCCCACGGATAGAACGACGCGGCTTCAACGTCGAGCACGACGAAGAGCATCGCGATCAAATAGAACTTGAC
>Ga0070739_10000699_pt1 | contig 59282 bp, 44 predicted proteins | sample Coa_R1_7_FD_66445 | JGI IMG/M metagenome (GOLD analysis project Ga0070739, IMG submission 66445) | Surface soil microbial communities from Centralia Pennsylvania, which are recovering from an underground coalmine fire - Coalmine... | ecosystem: Environmental > Terrestrial > Soil > Unclassified ...
TATTTGTATGGTTCGCTCCCCGAACGATGTGGGAGGAGGCTTCGCCATTCATTCGCAGCACATTCGCGCGTCTAACCCACGCCTCTCTTCCAGGGGTCCCCAAAGGACCCCTCCTTTGGGGCAGAAGCGGCGGGGAATGTGCCCACAAGTAAGCAAGCGCCAAGCGCCTCTACTCACATCGTGAGCGAGAGCGAACCATGCGACGCGCGTGCGTGTTCAAAAACATAAGGCTTCATAGGTGACGCCGCGATTTTCTTTGATGTCGCCTGAATAGTACATTTATATCATCCTAAATCGGCTTAAACATTTCATTGAAATTATTTTGCTCTTGCCTTTTCTTCCATAAAGAATTCTCCGGTGAAATTGAATTCTTGGTGCCATTATAAGAATCGTTCAGCGTCTGGATAAACCGCTTTTCCAACTGCGCCTGCTCCGCCGGATTCAGACGCTTGTCGGCGTGGTACTTCATCAGCAGCTTGTGCAGATTCTCCAAATCTTCCTGCATCATGACGTCACGAGAGGTGTTGATGAAGTAGTCATTCATCTTTTTGGTGCGCGCCGGGTCGTTCAACATTCCGTTCACAAAGGCAACATATCCCTTCACAAAGTTGGGCGCGCGGCGGACGAACATGGCGTCGTTGCTGTCCATCATGAAGCTGCGCACATCGGCATTGGCCGAGCCGATGATGATGTCGTCCCCGAGCACCGACACCTTGCTGTGCAAGGAGAGATTGGGCCCATTCGACGGCTTCTGATACTCATAATATTGGAACGTCGCGCTGCGGCCCGGCTTGGCATTTTGCTGATAAAACTCGGTAAACGCCTTCAACGCATGCTTCGCCATGGTGTTCACAATATTCAGATCGGTCGTATCGACGGAGTTCGTGAGGACCGTGACGGTGACGTTGGAGCAATCGAGCTTGCCGTCGACGAGGCGGCTGAGCCCATAGGTTAGATTGGCCGCGGGATAAAAATAGGCGTTATGCAGAATGATCTGTTTCGGATTCCCTTTCGTGGCCGCAAGGCAGACATCCGGCAGGGACTTCAGCCAGACATCATGAATATACTTCCCGTTCTGCGCTTCCTCCCCGACCGGAGAACCATAATGGCGTTGTAACGGAGTGGCCTCCTTATCAAAGGGAAGGTTTTCCAGATACGCGAGCGTCGCGGTGGGATCGACCTCAAACGTCGGCCATGTCGATTTTGAAATTTTCGGCAGATACTGGTTTGCATAGATATCGGCGTTACGGTCCAGCTCCCGCGCCTTTCGGATCATCCGCTCTCCGAGACCCTCCGTATGATCCGGAAGCTCCCGGTCGACGCAGGCTTCATCGACCTTTTCTTCCTTTGTGCATATCTCCTTGACGATCTGGTAATTGGCGACGAAATCATTCGGGGCATGCTGCCGCACCTCTTCCATCGTCGCCACCATGAGATCGAAGTTCCAAAGCCGATCAAAAGCGCGCGTAATGGCCTCGCCTCCCTGTTGAAGCTCTGCATAGATATCGGTGTCCATAAAAACATATTTTTCGGTCAGCGGATTCGGATGCATATGGTAGGAATCTTCCACATTGCGCCCACCCATCTGCACGAACTTCTGATCGGCGAGAATCAGTTTATGATGGAGAAAATCGCTAAAATGATCCCAGTCTTGCTTCTCCTCTGGTGAGAACTTTTTCTCGAACGGGAAAACGCTGGTAAAAGTATCATAGAGAGGATCGAGCTGCTGCCCATAAAAAGTAAAAGCGAATAAGAGCTCTCCCTTCGCCGCCAGTTGCTGAAAAAGATTCCCCGTCTTCGACTCGAGATAGACCCTCGCCAATCTCTTCAGATTCTGTTTATCCTGGGGGGTCGGCTGGCTCGAACTCTGTTTCACTTGCGCAATATCGATCCCCTCCCCCTGCTGCACCGCTTGGGCCATCACGTCGGCATTCTTGCCGTAGAGCCCGGAGAGAAAGAGGCCGGAGTTGCCGATATTCAGATTCGAAATATCGCGTCCGGCCACCGACTGTCCGTGGATGGACTCCTTTGCGAAGAGTTGATCGATTTCGGCGAACTTCTCTTTCGAGCATTGCGCCGAGGCGGTATTCGGAGAGAGCGCCTTGCCGCAGCCCAGGGTGACATAGACGGCATTCTTCACGATATTCTTGGTCGGCCGGCCGTAAAAACGAACCTGCAGCGATCCTTTTCCCTCTCCGCCCAGCTTCTCCATCATCGAGTACAAATCGAGGCGCTTGTAGTTATAGGCATAATCGACCAGCAGCCGGACGGTCACCCCGCGACGAGCCGCGTCGATTAATGCTTTGGTCATGTAGGAGGAGCTGTAATCTTCGTTGTAGATGTAGTAGGCCAGGTCGATCGATTGCTTTGCCTCCTCGATCATTTTCACTTTGGAGAGGAAGGCTTGGTCGTTGTCGGTAATCACCTTTCCCTGGTGAATCGGGAGGGGGGCCGCCGAAGCATCCTTCATCAACTGTTCATCGGTCACCTGCTGTGTTGTCGGCGTCCGCTCGAACAACTGCAGGCCGGCGCACCCCGCCAGGACAATCATCATCGACAAGACGAGCAGCTTCTTCTTACTCTGCATTCAATCCTCCACTCCCCTCTTCAAACGGCGCATATTCCGGTGATCTTAGGGTGAAATAAAAACCGAGGGACTTCTAAACGGTCAAGGTAGAACAATGAAGACCATCCGAACAAAGTCTCCATGCTGTTGGCTTCAGACCAACTACCTGGGTCTCTACTTAATCACGGCTGGACGCTACCACAGCGATAAAAAGGAGTCAACCAAAAAGGGAGGTCATGAGGACAAACCATTTGGTCATCATGATATCATGCGGCGTTCAGAGGCCGCCCGCTCAACGCTTCGAGGATATGGAACGGAGCCGCCTCTTTTAACAGAAGCGTCTTCCTGGAGATAATAAAAGTCTGCTCCAGCGCGAATTGACCGGAGAGCGCGGCATGGCTCACCATGTCGGTGAAGAGAAGCCAGGTTGAATTCGGCGGGAATTCCCAGCGCTGCTTGGGACAGCTCTCCTGGAAAGTCTGATTCTTCTTTAAATAATGATGAAAGCGAAGCATGAATTCATCATAGGGAGAGCGATCGACCAACGGTAATCCGATCTGCCGTCCCAATCGGATCAGGGCCCGGCGGAACCGATAACCGGGAGAATCCTCCCCCTTCGGCAACGGCAATCCTTCCGTTCCGGCAAATCGGCGGGCCAGCACCGGATAGGTCTCCGAGGTAATCCAGATCCGCGGTTGGGTCGGATTGATGTTCGTAAAGACACGAAGAATGCGATCCCCATGCGTCGGCCGCGTCGGAAAGGCATCGATATGAAGCAGGTCGTTTCGGGCTTTGAGTCGAAGCTTTCGGCCGCGCTCCTCAAGCGGTCGGAAGCTGGCGAAATCGAGCTGCCACCCTTCGGCATACGGCGGGAGGAGCTTCGCGAGAAATTGCGTCACCCGCTCCGAATAAAGTTTCATGATGGCGCGCAAGCGCTCCCGATCTTCGGCGCTGTTTTCATCAAAACCGGTCAGACGATCTTGCTTCGGCCGGTACGCGATATTTTTGTGGTACCCTGAATCGGTTTGGCGCTGAGCCAGGAGGAAGCGAATGTCGTCATCGGGCAGCGCGAAAGGGCTCTTCTCGAAGAAAAGAATGTTCCCCTCCTCCAGCGGCCGACAATAGCGTTCCCCCGGCGCCTCTCCCTCTCTGCTAAGAGGATCTTTAACAGAAATAATGCGACTCATCCCCATTCCCGCTGATTGAACCATCTCCCCTCCCGCTCTATTCGGCTAAGGGTTATTCTTTTTAAGTAGGTAAGTCAAGCATTTTTTTAAAAATACAGCGAATGGGATTTTCGGAAGGGCGCTGACTGAAAGATCGTGGTGGGGAGCAAGCTAGGCAGGAGCGGCCTCTGCCTCGTTTCGGAGGATCGGGCCGCAGAAAGCGCGGGCGTCCCAAAACGGGACGCCCGCCGATCAAATGCAAACTACAAGAGCTTGGCGTTCAAAACGATGTCGGTGCCGGCGAGTGCTTGCGAGACGGGGCAGCCCTTCTTGGTCGCCTCGGCGATTTCATTGAATTTCGCTTTGTCGATCCCGGGAACCTCCGCCTCGGAATTGAGCTCGATCCGGGTAATTTTGAATCCCTCGCCGACCTTTTCCAGATGGGCCTTGGCGACGGTTTTCACCCGCTTCGGGGTAAATCCGTTCTTGCCCAAGCCCGCGGAGAGCGCCATGGAGTAGCAGCCGGCGTGGGCGGCGGCAATCAACTCTTCCGGATTGGTCCCGCTTCCCGATTCGAAGCGCGAAGCGAAGGAGAACGGCCCCTCATAGGCCCCGGCGCCGACCTTCATTTTTCCCTTTCCTTCCTTTAAATTTCCTTCCCAAACTGCCTCTGAAGTGCGTACCGCCATAAGATGATCCTCCTTATCATGTTGGTTTGTGTTGCATTTCGAGAACTCCCGCTCTGCGGGCGTTCGGTCGAGATGGATCATTCACGATGATCCGTTCGAAAATAATCCGGCAATTTCGAACAACAGGAATACTATGGTACGACGCTCTGTCGTATGTCAAGACATAAATGCAGTTGCGGGTGGATCGGTTGGATCGGAAAATTCAGGAGGTGAAGAGGAGGTCAAGAGGATGAATCGCTAAAGCAATTTCTTTTCGGTCAGCACGCGGAGCGCATCTTCCACCGGCAGGGGCCGACTGAAGAGATAGCCCTGCATCTCGTCGCAATCGATCGTGCGCAAGAACGCAAGCTGCTCGGCGGTTTGAAGATTCCCCGCCGCAAGCAGCGGGGAATCTTCGACCCGAATGGAGATGAATCTATTTGTATTCGCGCGTCTAACCCACGCCCCAAGGGGCGGGAATGCGACGCGCGTGCGTGTTCAACCCCTTCCGCGATCGCCTTCAGGTCAAGATTATGGCCCAGCCCCACGATCGTCCGGACGATTTCCGCATCGTTTTGATCGGATGTCATGCTGCTGACGAAAGAGCGATCAATTTTCAATCGGTTGATCGGAAAGCGTTTGATGTAGCTCAATGCGGAATAGCCGGTTCCGAAATCGTCGATGGAAAATTGAACGCCCAAGAGATTCAATTCCCGCAGCGTGTTTACCGTCGATGTCGTCCCTTCCATAAAGATGCTCTCAGTCAATTTGAGATCGAGAAGGTGCGGATCAAATCCGATTTCATCCAACGCCTGAGTCAACCGCTGCAAAAGGGTCTCCTGCTTATACTGTCTGCTGGAGAGATTGACCGCGATCCGCAGCGCCGGAAATCCCTCCTCCTGCCACTCTTTGGTTTGACAGCAGGCGGTCCGGAGGACCCACTCTCCGATCTGTCGCGCCATCGCAAATCGGTCGACCCCGTTTTTCGCGTGGGAGATGATGCGCGCCTGCATCGGGCTGTCCTCAACAAGGAGGATCTCCTTCTCGGAAGTCGGCGGCTCTTTGCGGGCCTTCATCACCCACTCCTTTTTGGGATGTTTAGATTACGAAATCCATTTAAGCATACCGGGGAAGCGAGAAGCGTCAACAATGAGAGGACCGGAGAAAACCTCTAGAAGAGGAGCGTCATAATCAGCTAAAATGACTTGATAGGACATGCGATGAGAGCTTTCTGTTAATGGTGAAGCAACCCCTCTTGAAACGCCTCGGTCCTCTTCTCGGACTTCTTCTCTTTGCCGTAGCCCTCTGGACCGTTCATCGCCAGTTGGCGGAGTACCGCTATCAAGATATCACACGGGCGCTGAGCGAAATCTCTTCCGACCGCCTTATTCTTTCTCTGATCTTGACTGCGGCCAGCTACCTCCTCCTCGCCGGGTACGATATTTTGGCCTTCCACTACCTCGAACGGCCGCTGGAGTACGGCAAGATCGCGCGCGCCTCTTTTATCGGCTACGCCTTCAGCAACAACATCGGCTTCTCGATGATCGCCGGAAGCACGATCCGCTACCGACTCTACTCGGCCTGGGGACTCTCGGCGTTGGAGGTGGCGAAGATCATCACGTTCATCGCCGCCACGTTCTGGTTGGGACTTTTCAGCATCGGAGGGGTGGTCTTTCTCTCCGAGCCGATGGCCCTCCCGAATCTGCTCCACCTCCCCTTCAACACAACACGCCCCATCGGGGTCATCTTGCTGACGCTCGTTGCAGGTTATTTTATCGGATCGGCCCTCTTTCACCGACCGGTCCGGATCCGAGGCTGGGAATTCTGCCTCCCTTCCCCCAAACTCTCTTTTGAACAGATCCTCCTCGCTTCCGCCGACTGGGTGGTCGCCAGCGGAGCGCTTTATGTCCTTCTTCCTCCGGGCGAGGTTCCTTCTTATCCTGTTTTTCTCGGCATTTTTCTCTTGGCGCAGATCGCGGGACTGATCAGTCAGGTCCCCGGCGGGCTGGGAATTCTGGAGACCATTGTGCTCCTGCTCCTCTCTCCGGAGATCCCGGCCGCCTCCATCGCTGGAGCGCTCCTTCTCTACCGGGGGATTTACTATTTTCTGCCGTTGGGGCTCGCCGCGCTGCTACTCGGTGCCCATGAGCTTCTTGAACGGAAGGAGCAAGTTCAACGTCTCTCCCGCACCTTTGGAGAGTGGATCCCCGGCATGGTGCCGCAGGTCCTTGCAGTCACGATCTTTATCGGCGGGACGATTCTCCTCTTTTCAGGAGCAACCCCCTCCTCTGAACAACGGATGCAATGGTTGGCAAAGCTCCTCCCATTGCCGGTCCTCGAGCTCTCCCACTTTTTAGGAAGCCTGGTTGGACTCGGTCTTCTTTTACTGGCGCGCGGGCTTCAAAGGCGACTCGACGCCGCTTATCTCCTGACCGCGGCTTTGTTGGGCGCAGGCATTGTCTTTTCCCTGCTCAAGGGACTCGACTATGAAGAAGCGATCGTTTTGACGGTGATGCTCGCGGCACTTCTCCCCTGCCGACGTTATTTTTATCGGAGAAGTTCGCTCACGACGGAGCGATTCACCCCCGGATGGATCTCCGCCATCAGCCTCATTCTGCTCGGCTCCGCGTGGCTCGTCGCCTTCTCATACAAACATGTGGAGTATTCTGGCGAGCTTTGGTGGCGGTTTACCTTTTCGGAAGACGCGCCCCGCTCGCTGCGCGCCACGGTAGGTGCGATCAGCTTCGCCGTTCTCTTTGGAATTACCCGGCTGCTTCGACCTGCGCCGCCGGAGCCGACCCTTCCAGGGAGAAAAGAGTTAGAGCGGGCGCGGTCGATCATCGCACAGTCCCCACAGACCCTTGCCAATTTGGCACTGCTTGGGGACAAAGAGCTGTTGTTCAACAAGAACAGCAGCGCCTTCATGATGTATGCGGTCGAAGGACAAAGCTGGGTGGCGCTCGGCGACCCGATCGGCCCCGAGGGGGAAAGAGGCGAATTGACATGGCAGTTTCGGGAGCTCTGCGATTTGCATGGAGGCTGGACCGTCTTCTATCAGGCGGGGCGGCAATGCCTTCCCCTCTATCTCGACCTGGGGCTGACCTTATTGAAGATCGGCGAGGAGGCGCGGGTGCCGCTCGCGACCTTCTCGCTGGAAGGGAACGAGCGGAAGGGATTTCGCCACACACTACATCGATTAGAAAAAGAGGAATGTCGATTTGAGCTGATCCCAGCCTCGGAGGTTCCCCGGCTGTTGCCGGAAATGAAGGTGGTTTCCGATGCATGGCTGGCCGACAAGCAGGCGCGGGAAAAGCGCTTCTCTCTCGGCTTCTTTAATGAAGAGTACCTCAAGTTGTTTCCGGCCGGGGTGGTTCGAAGGAAAGGAGAGCTCATCGCCTTTGCCAATGTCTGGTTAGGCGCAGAAAAAGCGGAGCTCTCGATTGATCTGATGCGCTATCACCCGGAGGCCCCCCCCGGTGTAATGGACTTACTTTTAATCAAGATGATCTGCTGGGGACAGGAAGAAGGTTATCAATGGTTTAATCTCGGAATGGCGCCCCTCTCGGGCCTGGAGGACCATGCGCTCGGCCCCCTTTGGAGTCGGGTCGGAACGTGGATCTACCGGTATGGAGAACACTTCTACCACTTTCAAGGCCTCAGAGAGTACAAAGAGAAGTTCGATCCCGAATGGGAGCCGAAGTATCTCGCCTCTCCCGGAAGCCTTCTTCTCCCCCATATCTTGGGGGACATTGCCGCTCTCATTGCTGGGGGATGGAAAGGGATTGTAGCGAAATGATCCGCGTGATCCGGTGCAGCATCAAGGCAAACAAAAAAGGCGAAGGGAAATCATTCCCCTCGCCTTTGAATTTAAACAGACTGCGTTGCTTTACTGAATGATGGTTAATTTAATCTCGTTCGAATTTCGGACGGAGATCAGACCTGCCAACGTCTTTGCAATGTTCATGAACGCCTCCGCCTGAGGAGAGGCCGGGTCCGCGACGACGATCGGCATGCCGGTGTCGCCCCCTTCGCGAATCGCAGGATCGATCGGGACCTCCCCCAAGAAGGAAACGCCCAGCTTCTCCGCCGCCGCTTTTCCGCCCCCCCGGCTGAAGATCTCGGTTTTCTCATGACAGTGAGGGCATTCAAAGTAGCTCATGTTCTCGACGATGCCGAGGACCGGGACATGCACCTTCTGGAACATCGCCAATCCCTTCTTGGAATCGAGCAATGCCACATCTTGAGGAGTGGTGACGATGACCGCGCCGGTCAGCGGCACCAACTGCGCGATCGAAAGCTGCGCATCGCCGGTTCCCGGCGGAAGATCGACGAGCAGATAATCGAGATCGCCCCAGATCACATCCCGCAGGAACTGCATGATAGCGCCATGCACCATCGGCCCCCGCCAGATCATTGGCGTGTCGTCCGGAACGAAGAAGGCCATCGAAATCAGCTTCACGCCGTGGCTTTCGGCGGGGAGCAGTTTCTCTCCCTCCGGTTTCGGAGGGGTTTTGATTCCCATCATCAACGGGACGTTCGGGCCGTAGATGTCGGCATCCATCAGACCGACGCGGGCGCCGGTCTGCGCCAATGCCACGGCAAGGTTGACGCTGACGGTCGATTTGCCGACTCCTCCCTTTCCGCTGCTGATCGCAATCGTATTCTTCACACCCGGGATGTAATTCTCTTTGACTTGGCTTTTTCCGGAAGTCACGTTGGCCGTATAGTTGATGTCGATCTTCCCGATCTCCGGAATCTGCTGGCGCAGCGCCTTCTCCGCGCGATGGGTAATTTCATCTTTCAAAGGGCAGGCCGGGGTGGTTAAGACGACGGTGAAAGAAACATCACTTCCATTCACCTTCACCTCTTTCACCATGTTCAACGTGACGATGTCTTTAAACAGCTCCGGCTCAATCACATGACGGAGCGCCTGCATCACCCTCTCTTCCGTTACCATTGCCATCCTTCCTCCCGCGGCTTCTGAAAAACCGAATTTTTCCCAGTATAACACAGCTCAAGGAACGTTTGTAAAGAGGAATGACGTGTGGAGATAAAGGGATAAGGGGTCGTGAACATGGGAAAGGGATATCGAATAGAGGACATACCCCTTACCCCCTCTCCATCTATCCCTGACCCCTTTTTGCCCTTCGATTACCGCCGTGAATGCCTCGTTCTCTTCCGCAGCTTCCGATATTTATGTTTTCGCATTTTCTTTCTTCTTTTCTTCACAACACGAGACATACATTCTCCTTATTGATAAATAGCGGCGACTCAGCTCCCCTGAAGTGAAATCTTCTCTCGCTTTTCTCGGACGATTAAGACAGGGCACTCTCCCGATTCCATCACTTTGAGGGGAACACTTCCTAAAAAAAACTTCCGGACGGCGGAGCTCCCGCTCGCCCCCATGACGACGATATCATGATCCCTTGCTTCGCTGATAATCTCTCGCGCCGGATGGCCGACCCGCACCTTCAGTTCAGCCTCAATTCCCATCTGCGCGAGAATCATTTCGGCCCTGCGCGCGTTGCTCTGCGCCTCTTCGCGGCGAGACTCCTCTTCCGCAACCGAGAGGACTGTGACCTTCGCCCTCAGCACCCGGGCCATTTCGGCCCCTGCAATCTCCGCCTTCTCTGAAAGAGCAGAGCCATCGGTGCTGAGGAGAAAGTTGTGGTCCTGTCGGATATTCTTCGCAATCAAAACACTACAGGTCGCTAAATCGGCCACGCGGAGCGCGGTGCTGCCGACGAAGTAACCGGCAATGCCGTGACGTCCGCGGGAGCCAAGAATGATGAGATCGTAATCACCGACTTGGGCCTCTTCTAAAATTTGCTCGACCGGATCTCCTTCCCGCAGGCGAAGCCGGACATTCTCGCCGCCGGCTCCGACCAGGTAGAGCTCCGTCGCCCCCTGGACCCCTCCCTCAAAGGCGCGGCTGAGTTTCTCTTTCGATGAAGGGGGCTGCGTTAATCCCACTTCATCTAGAATTTCCCGAGCGCGCGTCAAATAATCGATGCCCGGAATATCGAGATCCCACGAGGTGAGTTTTTTTCGGGTGGTCATCACCTGCACCCGCTCCGACGCAGAGACCGGCCTGCGGACATGCAGCACACTAACGTCGGCGTTCATCTCTTTCGCCAATCGCCCCCCGAATCGGATCGCCGCCTCTGTGTATTCTTCGCCGTCGGTGCACATTAAAAATTTCTTTTTGGCCACGCTCAAAGCCCAAGCATCCTCCCCTATCCGACGCTGATCAGAAGGAGCGGTGTAAAGAGATCGACGGCCCGCGCGTGTTTCAAATCAACCAAATGCGGCCGGACCACAAAATTTTTTTCTAGCAAGAACAGATAAAAAAGTCAATGAATAAAGATGACTTGACCCCCTCTTCCCGCCCCATTATAATCGGGATCAATGTTTCTGATCCATTAAATTCATCATACTTACTTATATAAGGAGAAGCGCCCATCCTTAAAAATCAGCGATTCGTATTCGACGCGGCTTCTGCGCGGGACTTTTCCAGACAGTACTATCGCAGTAGCGCGACTTCCACAACAGGTTTGCATCATGACCCTCCCCGCGGATTTCTCCTTTTTCTGGTTCTTTTCTTTTTTCTTGGAGCATGCGCGACGACTCCGACAAAGCCTTCCCCCGTCGCGGAGCAGGTCGATCGAATTCGGCAGGCCCTGGGGAGTATAACAGAATCCTATGAAAAAAAAGATGAAAAAAAGTTTTTATCGGCTCTGGACCCTTCGTTTAAATCGCTTCCTTCCTTCAAAGAACAGGTCCTCAAAGATTTGACGACCTTTTCTGAAATCAACATTGACATGAAGATTGATCGGGTGGAAGTCCGCGAAGGATCGGTCTCAACCGCCGTCCATTGGGACGGGGTCTGGAAAACCGCGGCGGGCGCTTCTCCTCTTGAAAAGAAGGGACATGCCCTCCTTGTTTGGACGACGGGAGAAAACCCTTTATTATTGGAGATCCGGGGCGATCCGCCGTTCGGGATCTTCCAACAGGGGACTTAAATGGCTGAGCGTTCCAAATCGACGGCATCGGCGTTGACCGATTTCCTGATCATCGGAAGCGGGGTCGCCGGCCTGCGCGCCGCGATTGAAGCGAGCCGATCTGGAGCGGTCACCGTCTTAAATAAGGGGTGGGGAAATGAGTCGAACTCCGCCTTCGCACAAGGGGGCATTGCCGCCGCGCTCAGCGAGGAAGATGAAGAGATTCAATCGCACTATGAGGATACGATCGATGCCGGAAAGGGATTCTGCCGTCCGGAAGCGGTCCGGATCTTAGTCGAAGAGGGACCGCAACGGATTCACGAACTGATCGCGTGGGGCGCCGAGTTTGATAAAATCGGAGACCGATATGCGTTCGCTCGGGAGGGAGCGCATCGACATAGCCGCATCCTTCGCGCGAAGGGAGATGCGACCGGGAACGAAATCGTTCGAACGCTGGTGCATGAAGCGAAGAAGCATCCGAATATTACGATCCGCAACGGCCACTTCACCATCGATCTCTTTGTGACGACAAAAGATCGAAAACGGATCTGCCGAGGCGCTTGGGTCTTGGATGAGGAGACGGGACAGATCGTCCTCTTTGAGGCGCGAGCGGTGATTCTCGCCACGGGAGGAGCGGGACAGGTCTATCGCCGCACGACGAACCCTCCGGTGGCCACCGGAGATGGCATTGCGATGGCGCTCCGGGCCGGGGTTGCGCTCGAAGACATGGAGTTCTTCCAATTCCATCCCACGGCGCTCTCTCTCCCTTCCGCACCCTGTTTTCTTCTCTCTGAAGCGATGCGAGGAGAGGGGGCGATCCTTCGGGATGCCAACGGGAAGCGCTTCATGGATCGCTATCATCCCGATGCGGAACTGGCGCCGCGCGATGTCGTGACCCGCGCCATTTGGGACGAAATGAAACATGGGAAACTCCAGAATGTCTTCCTCGATGTCACCCATCTGAAACCGACCTTCCTCAAAGAGCGCTTTCCCAAAATCTACGCCACCTGTTTGCAGTATGGTCTTGATATCACGCAGGATCAGATTCCAGTCGCCCCCAGCGCACACTATCTAATGGGCGGGATCCAGACCGGTCTTTTTGGGGAGACATCCCTTCCCGGGCTATGGGCGGTCGGGGAAGCCGCCTGCACCGGCGTTCACGGCGCCAATCGGCTTGCCAGCAACTCTTTGCTGGAGGGATTGGTCTTCGGAATGCGGGTCGGCCAAGCGGTGGGAGAGCAATCTGTTCCGCGACTCAATAAGATGAAAAGAACACCCCCGCCGCTTTTCAAACCGGCGTCGGCCGAGCGGTATCTCCTGGTTCAGAAGGAGCTTCGAGAAAAGATGTGGAACAATGTCGGAATTATCCGAAGCGAGACCTCTCTCTTGGAAGCCATGGAGAAGTGGAAATCGTGGAGTTGGGTTTTGAAGAAGCCGGCCCTTTCCCGCTTGGCAATCGAAACCCGAAATATGCTTCTCGCCTCCGCCGCCATGATGGAAGCCGCGTTGCGGAGAGAGGAGAGTATCGGGGCCCATTACCGCGAAGACTTTCCCGCCTCCGACACGGGCGCTTCACCCGATCACATCCGCTTAACACGGGGTTCTTTAAAAGGGCATTTTCCTTCGATTTGAGGGAAGATCTTACTCGTTGAATCGCGTTAAAGAAAGGGTTGAATACTGATCGGGTCGATTGGTGTAAACAAGCTCGCCCGTCGGGCGGGTTCCTTTATAAACGAACATCTTCCGAGGCGCCTTCCCCAAATAAGCTTTATAGAACCGCAAGACCCGCTCGACATAGCTCTGTGTCTCCTCGATGGGAGGGATGCGTCCGTACTTTAAGACATTTCCAACGCCCGCGTGATAGGCGGCCAACGCCAGAACCAAATCGTTATCAAAGGTGTTGAGAAGATATCGAAGATAGCGGACCCCGCCACGGATATTTTCTTCCGGATCGAACGGATCGGCCAACCGCAGGTCGGCCGCGGTCGACGGCATCAACTGCATCAGTCCGAGTGCTCCCGCTGAAGAAACGGCAGAGATATCAAAATCCGATTCCACTCGAACGACTGCCTTAATTAAGGCCGGCTCCAGTCCCTGTCCCGCCGCTTCTTTTTCAATAAATTGGAGGAGCTTTTGGCGATGATCCTTCCCGATGTAGGGTGTTTTCTTTTGAATCCCTTGAAGCCGCCGATATCGAGGATCGGTCGGAACGTTCGTAAAATGGACGGTCCCCGACTCATCGGTATACTGAAAGACCTCCATGGAAAGCGCCTGAGTCGGGATTAATATAAAAATAAGCAATAAAATCCGAAACATATCGATCAGCTTGACCTCCAAACGTTGCTCAAAGGGTATCATTTGGCACCGCATCTGTCAATTGAAACTCCCCACAAATACATCGCGCATCGATGTTAAATGCAACCTTGAATTGACCTTTAGAGAAGCTTATATTGAAATTAAATAGTTGATTCTTCAAGGAGGTTTCGATGCGCTTAGACCGGTTGACGATGAAGGCTCAAGAGGCATTTCAGGATGCTCAAAAGAAAGCGGAATCATCCCATCACCAGCAGATCGATGAGGTCCACTTGGCGCTCGCGCTGGTCGAGCAGAAAGAGGGAATCGTTCCAACTCTTCTTAAAAAAATGGGGATCCCGATAGAAGCGCTCCGAGCCAAACTCAACGACAGACTGAAGGCCATCCCGGAGGTGCATGGCCCGGGAACTGTCGGCCAGGTCTACATCACGCAGAATCTTGCCGCCCTGTTGGATCGGGCGGAAAAAGAAGCCGAGCAACTCAAAGATGAATATATCAGCACAGAACATCTCTTTTTAGCACTCCTCGATCCGAAGAGTTCGGTATATCAGACTCTGACCTCTCTCGGTGTCCAACGAGATAAGGTCCTCGCCGCCCTCGTTGAAATCCGAGGATCACACCGGGTGACCGACCCCAATCCGGAAGAAAAGTACCAGGCTCTGGCCAAATACTCTCGAGATCTGACCGATCTGGCCCGAAGGGGAAAGCTCGATCCGGTGATCGGCCGCGATGAGGAGATCCGACGCGTCATCCAGGTTCTCTCCCGTAGGACAAAAAATAATCCGGTTCTGATCGGAGAGCCCGGTGTTGGGAAGACCGCCATCGTCGAAGGACTCGCGCAACGGATCGTCTCGGGAGATGTTCCGGAAAGCCTTAAGAACAAGCGGGTGCATGCGCTCGATATGGGAGCGCTGATCGCCGGCGCGAAATTCCGCGGCGAATTCGAGGAGCGCCTTAAAGCAGTCATCAAAGAAGTGGTCGACTCCCAAGGGGAGGTGATCCTCTTTATCGATGAGATTCATACCCTGGTCGGCGCCGGGGCTGCAGAGGGGGCGATGGATGCCTCCAACATGCTCAAGCCTCCCCTGGCCCGCGGCGAGCTTCGCTGCGTCGGCGCCACCACGATTGATGAGTATCGAAAGCACATCGAGAAAGATCCCGCCCTGGAGCGGCGGTTTCAGCCGATTCTGGTCCAAGAGCCGACCGTCGAGCAGACCATCTCGATCTTGCGCGGTCTCAAGGAGAAGTATGAAGTGCACCATGGCGTTCGGATCAAAGATGCCGCACTCGTCGCCGCTGCCGTCTTATCCCATCGGTATCTCACCGATCGATTTCTCCCGGATAAGGCGATCGATTTGATCGATGAGGCCGCCTCGCGCCTTCGGATGGAGATCGACTCGATGCCGACCGAGCTCGACGAGATCCATCGGCGAATCCGGCAGCTCGAAATCGAAATGGAAGCGGTCAAGAAAGAGAAGGACCCCGCCTCGAGGGAACGCCTCCAAAAAATCGAAAGGGAGCTCTCCGATCTGAATGAGCAGGCGAATCAGTTCTCCGCGCAGTGGAAAGCGGAAAAAGAAGTTATTCAAAAAATCCGTGCGCTCAAAGAAGAGATCGAGCAGACCCGGATTCAGGCGGAGCAGGCCGAGCGGATGGGAGATCTCGGCAAAGCGGCGGAGCTGCGCTATGGCAGACTGATCAGCCTCGAAAAACAGCTGGAGCAGGAGAATATTCACCTTCGGGAGGTCCAAGCCGAACGGAAGATGCTGAAAGAAGAGGTCGATGAAGAGGACATCGCCGAGATCATCTCCAAGTGGAGCGGCATTCCGGTTTCCCGATTGCTCCAAGGGGAGGTCGAGAAACTGATTCACATGGAAGCGCGGCTTCACGAGCGGATGGTCGATCAGGAAGAGGCGATCGCCGCTGTCTCAAACGCCATCCGCCGGGCAAGGGCCGGGATTTCCGACCCGAACCGTCCCCTCGGCTCGTTCATTTTCTTGGGGCCGACCGGGGTCGGCAAAACCGAGCTGGCGCGCGCCTTGGCCGAATTTCTCTTCGACGATGAACAGGCGATGATCCGGATCGACATGTCGGAGTACATGGAGAAACACGCTGTCGCCCGACTGATCGGGGCCCCTCCCGGCTATGTCGGCTTTGAGGAGGGAGGACAGCTGACCGAAGCGGTCCGTCGACGACCCTACTCCGTGATTCTCTTCGATGAAATCGAAAAAGCGCACCCCGACGTTTTCAGCATCTTGCTCCAAGTTTTGGATGATGGACGCCTCACCGATGGAAAGGGGCGGACGGTCGACTTTAAAAACAGCATCTTGATCATGACCTCGAACATCGGAAGCCAGCAGATCCAGGAGCTGAGCGGCAACGAGCAGGAGATGCGAAACGAGGTGATGCGAATCATGAGAGGGGCTTTCAAACCGGAGTTCTTGAACCGGGTCGACGACATCATCATCTTCCGTCCGCTGCAGAGAGAACACTTGGAGAAAATCATCGACATTCAGATGAAACGATTGCTGGAACGCCTTGCTTCAAAACGGATCACGCTCACCCTCGCACCCGCGGCCAAAGAATATTTGGCGCGGGAAGGTTATGATCCGGTCTTTGGCGCGCGGCCGCTGAAACGGGTGATCCAAAGGGATATCCTCAACGCACTCTCGGTGAAAATTTTGGAAGGCCAATTCAAAGAAGGAGATCAAATCGAGGTCGACGTCGAGGGAAATCAGATTACATTCCGTACCGTTGCGGGATCTAAAAAAAGCGATAATAAATCTGTTGACAAGAAATAAAAGGCTGTGGTAGACAGGGGGGTCCCTTTTCACATCATCAACCCGGCGTGTCCCCATCCTCCATACGGAGTCTCCCATGGCCCCTGATATCTTCCTTGTCCATAAAAAGGACGTGGAGCTTCTCGATCTATTTCAAAAAGAGATTGGAAAAAGCGGCACCCCGGTCCCATCATCCTCTCTCGTGAAATCGCAATCGAAGAACGGCCATCCCGTGATTATCATCGACACAGACGGAGATTGGGATCGAGAAATGAAAACACTCCAGAAGCTGAAAGGAGAGGGGCAAGAATTTTATGCCATTCTCTCATCCACCTCATTATTGAAAAAGACGATGCGGCAGATTCGGGAGACGGCAATCAGCCTTCATTCCAAGGCAAACCCACGGGACACCTCTCTCGAAAAAATGAATGGGAATGGACACGAACCGAATTTGGCCGAGCTCGTCGAAAAAAAGCTGGCTCACTTTGTCGGAAAAATTAAAAACTGCGAGGTGAAGAACTTATATAGCCTCCTGATCCAAGAATTTGAAAAACCGCTGATCACCCTGGCCCTCAAAGAAACCAATGGGAACCAGATTCAAGCGGCTCTGCTCCTGGGAATGAATCGAAATACGTTACGAAAGAAAATTAAAGACCTTAAGATTTCCATTACAAAGAAGAAATAAAATCGACCGAGCGGCCACTTCTACACTCATCCGATGCGGGTTGGTCCCTCCGAACTACCCCTTTTCTCTTGACAATCTGGCCCTGTTTCTATAGGATAAGAGAAATTTCCATCTTGATAGGCGCGTAGCTCAGGGGGAGAGCGCTTGCTTGACACGCAAGAGGTCGGCGGTTCAAAACCGCCCGTGCCTACCACTTCTGGACTTTCGATCTGTCCTACTCCATTCGAAGGGTCCGATTCCTTTGCAAATAAAAGGCATCTTTCAAATGCGGATGCCTTTTATTTGTTTTTATTTTAGAGATCTGTTTTGATGGCTGAAGCAACACTTCGCTTAGAAAATCAAACCGAGAAGAAGGTTCCGCTCGGATCGACCTATTTTGATTTAATCAAATCGCTCGGAAAACTCAAAGAGGTCATCGCCGTCCGTGTGAACGGCCAGCCGAAGGATCTTTCGGCCAAGGTCGAGGGAGATGCGGAGGTCGCCCTCCTCACCTTCGACTCCCCGGAGGGGAAGGAGGTCTATCGCCACAGTTCTGCCCATCTGATGGCGCAGGCGGTGAAAGAGCTCTTCCCGACGGCGAAGATGACGATCGGCCCGGCAATCGAAGAGGGCTTCTACTACGATTTCGATTTCGAGCGGCCGTTTACCCCCGAAGACCTGGAGAAAATCGAAGCGAAGATGGTGGAGATCACTAAACGTGATCTTTCGGTCTCTCGGCTGGAGCTCTCCAGAGAAGAGGCGATTCAGCTTTTTCAGGAGCGGGGTGAGTCATACAAGGTTGAGCTGATCGAAGAGATCGAGCCGCCGATCTCGGCTTATCGTCAAGGAGATTTCATCGATCTCTGCATGGGCCCCCATGTCTATTCAACTGGAAAAATCAAAGCGTTCAAGCTGATCTCCAGCGCCGGCGCCTACTGGCGCGGCAGCGAAAAGAATAAGATGCTGCAGCGGATTTACGGAACCTCCTTTGCGAAGAAAGAAGAGCTCGACGCGCACCTGAAAAAGCTGGAGGAGATTAAAAAGCGGGATCATCGAAGATTGGGCAAAGAGCTCGATTTCTTCTCGATCTCGGATGAGATCGGACCGGGGCTGGTTCTCTGGCATCCGAAGGGGGCGATCATCCGAAAAACCCTCGAAGATTTCTGGCGGGAAGCCCACGTGAAATCAGGCTATGAGTTGGTCTTCACCCCGCACATCGCCCGGCTCGATCTCTGGAAGCAGAGCGGTCATCTTGGGTTCTATAAAGAGAACATGTATTCGCCGATGGACATCGACGGGCTGCCGTATGAAATCAAGCCGATGAACTGTCCGTTCCACATTATGATCTACAAGTCGCATCTGCGCAGTTATCGGGATCTCCCCTTCCGCTGGGCCGAATTGGGAACGGTCTATCGCTATGAGCGCTCTGGGGTGCTCCATGGCCTGTTGCGGGTGCGCGGCTTCACACAGGATGATGCCCATCTCTTCTGCCGTCCCGACCAGATCGAATCGGAGATCTTGAAGGTTCTCGACTTCACCAGCTATGTTCTGAAGACCTTCGGATTTGAACAGTATGATATTTATCTTTCGACTCGGCCGGAGAAATATGTCGGCAGCATCGAGCGATGGGAGCAGGCGACGGCCGCCTTGGAAAGTGCCTTAAAACAAAAAGGACTCGCTTATCAGATCGATCCGGGAGAAGGGGTTTTTTACGGACCCAAGATCGACATGAAGATTAAAGATGTCCTCGGCCGCTCCTGGCAATGCACGACGATTCAGGTCGATTTTAATCTCCCCGAGCGGTTCGGCATTACTTACCGCGGGGAGGATGGAAAAGAGCATCAGCCGATCATGATCCATCGCGCGTTGATGGGCTCCATCGAGCGCTTCTTCGGCATTCTCATCGAACATTATGCCGGGGCCTTCCCGACCTGGCTTGCCCCGGTCCAGGCAAAGATCCTTCCGATCACCGAACGGCAGCGCGAGTATGCCGGCCGAATCGAGCAGCGGCTTCGGGAAGCGGGTGTCCGATGCGAACTGGATGACCGGAACGAGAAGATCGGACTGAAGATCCGCGAAGCCCAATTGATGAAGGTTCCCTATATGCTGGTCGTCGGTGATCGGGAAGCGGCCGACCAGACCGTCGCCGTCCGGAATCGTGCCGGCGAGAGTACGACCCTGACGCTCGATGCGTTTTTGCAAGAAATTTCAGAAGAGATCGCAACACGAACCACGTAGGGGCGTATTGCAATACGCCCTACAGCGGACCCACGAATAATAACGGAGGTTTTCTATCGTCGCAAAATTAAGAGTCAATGCTGAAATCCGGGCAAGAGAGGTCCGGGTCATCGGTCCCGAGGGAGAACAGCTTGGGATCATGTCGTCGCGCGACGCCGTCAAGAAGGCAGAGGAGTATGGGCTCGATCTGGTCGAAGTGGCTCCCACCGCCGCTCCTCCCGTCTGCCGGATCATGGATTTCGGTAAATATAAGTATGAGCAGAGCAAAAAAGATCATGCCGCCAAGCTGAATCAAAAGGGAACACACGTCAAAGAGGTGAAGTTCAGACTCTTCACGGGGGAGCATGATCTTGACTTTAAAATCAGACATGCCAGAGACTTTCTGATCTCGGGCAACAAAGTCAAGACGACCTTGATGTTTCGAGGAAGAGAGATGGCCTATCAGCAAAAGGGACGGGAGATCATGGCCCAAATCCTCCAGCAGCTTCAGGACGTCGGGGCACCGGAGAATCCGCCACGGATGGAAGGGAACGCCATGGTGATGCTCTTAGTTCCAAAATTAACAAAGGAGAATAAGTAAAATGAGGACCAAACTCAAGACACACCGGGGCGCGGCCAAACGGTTTAAGATCACCGGGAGCGGCAAGATTGTGCGCAAGCAGGCAGGAAAGCGACACCTCCTGACCCACAAATCGGCCAAGCGGAAGAGAAGCCTGGGAGGGGAAGCGCCTGTCCATCCCGGAGAAGTCTCCGCCATCGCACGACTGCTCCCGTATGGGAATTAACGATCACAAGATCGGTTCACAGACTAGAACAATTTTCATTTCCATTTTGAACAAGGAGTTATAAAATGCCGAGAGCAAAAGGGGGTCCCAAAACCCGAGCGCGCCGTAAAGATCGGATGAAGATGGCGAAGGGTTATTACGGCGGCAAGAGCCGCCTTTATCGAACCGCCACGGAAGCGGTCGATAAATCGCTTCTCTATGCCTATCGTGACCGGCGCGCGAAGAAACGCGATTTTAGAGGTCTTTGGATTGCGCGGATCAACGCGGCCGTACGTGGCCAGGGAATGACCTACAGCCGCTTCATGGAAGGCTTACGAAAAGCGGGGATCTTGTTGAATCGGAAGATCTTAGCCGAAATGGCGGTCCACGATCTGAACGGGTTCAATCAGATCGTGACGACGGTACAAGCGAAGATGAAGGGATAAAGATCTCCTCAAAACCGGAGTCTTTCAAGGAAGGGTGGTGGATCGATGATTCATCACCCTTTTTATTCGGTCTAATCAGAGCGCCTCGATATCAATCTCAAATGCCGCGACCGGCATTCCGATCTGCCATCGGGTCAGGACCTCCGGATCAATCTCGCCGATGAGGCCGACCTCGCGATCTCCGACGAAGATCGCTCCCGCCCGCCCCTCGATAAAGGTTGGATGAGAAATCGCCTCCAACCGGTACTTCAACGACAGATTATAGAAGAAGGCCTCCACCACCGCATGCAGCTCCGAGAAGTTGGCGGTCGGATGGGCGATCAATCCAGCGAGATGAATGCGGGTCTCCGTCTCTGTTCCGGACGCCGTGAATTGCGCCACCTCCCCGACTTCAAAAATGCGATGGGGATAAAACGCCTTGGAACTGGCGCTCTCGACCCGGAGCAATGACGGGAGGAGCCAGGGGCGAAGAATGGAAAAGCGCTCGGTCATCGGATTCTTAATCTCGATCAGACGTCCCTCCGGCCGCGCTACGCCGACCTGCTCGATCCTCATCCGCTCTACAAAATCTGGTCGAGAGCCAAGCACATTCGAGAAAACCTCCTGAAGTCCCAGGCCGACCATCTCCTCCCGAACACGGTCGGAGAGCCGCTCCAGCGCTGTGAGGGAGCCGACGGTGAAGGTCGATGGCATCTCCGGCTCGAAATGGCCGATCCCGCGGCTGATCACAAAATCTTCGATCACGTCAATTGGGTGCATGATGTCATCCCGATAAGGCGGAGCGGTCACCTCTAAGATTTTTCCTTCCCATGAAAGTCGATGGCCGTAACGCGACAGAAGAGAAATCGCCTCTTCTCGTGTCACCTTCTCTCCGAGGACCCGGTTGAGATCATCCAGTGCCACCTCCACCGGCGTGGAAAAATCGAGCGGCATCACGATCTCTCTCCCGAACTCGGTCTCCTCCGGAAATTGGACCGTGACCGGCTCGATTGTGGCGCCCCGATCGGAGAGATTCGCGGCAAAGATGTTCAGCGCCAGCAACACCATCCTCAGATCGGTGCCGGTGACCTCGACGAAAAGCTCCGAATCGCCGACCTGCACCTCTCCGATCTCGCGACTGTTGATGATCGGCGGGAAGGAGAGGATTTGATCTTTGGCATCGATCAAAATCGGATACCGCTCGGCCCCCTTCAAGGTGTGAGCATAGGCGATCCCCTTCGGATGTCGGGAGAGGATTTCCGAAAGGCTCATCGGCTGATCAAACCCGAGCGGTGTGAACCGGGTTTTTGCCGGATCGACCACCTCATACCGGACCGGGAAGACGATCTTCGGAAGGCGATAAAGCCCGATCGAGACGGTCTGGCGCTTCCGGCCGAAGATCTCCGCCAGCTTCTCTTGGGTCTGGATGAGTTGGACCAAAATCGGATCGGTCACCCGCATCCCCCGCGCCACACAGGCGGCGAGATAGGGGCGAATCGATTTCAACTCCTTCGCCACCGTGACCTTCCGCTCCGCACCCCCCTTCCGATCCGAGAAGAAGGGATAGCTCTTTGCTCCGGTGGTGAGTCCATTACTCAGGCCATCCGACTCCATCAGCAGGATCTGCCGCGCAATGCCTTCCGAGCACCAAAGATCGGGTCGGTTGCTGTCGTTCAGCTCGATTTTGGCGTTATCTTCTTTCGGAAGAAAATCTTTGACCTCCCCTTTTACATACTCCAGGAGGGATTCGAGCTCGGTCTCGCTGATCTTCCCTTTTCCGAGGAGCGATTCAAAATCGGTGATCTTGATCTCAATCGTCGGCATCGCTTTTAACCAATACCTTCTTGCACGGTTCGCTTCTCACGGATGAATCCAAGGTCGGACGAGAAGAGATCCCGAATGTCGGAGATGCCGAGCGCCACCATCGCCATCCGATCCAATCCGAGCCCCCAGGCGATCACAGGAACATCGACCCCCAACGGCTTCGTCACCTCCGGCCGGAAAAGTCCCGCCCCGCCCAACTCCATCCAGCCGAGCTTCGGATGCCGGACATGCATCTCGACCGACGGCTCAGTGAAAGGGAAATAGGCCGGAAGAAACTTGATCTCCTCGGCCCGCGCGACCTCTTTGGCAAAGAGGGTGAGCAGCCCCAACAGCGTCCGAAAATGGATCTCCGGCCCTAGAACAATTCCTTCTACCTGGAAGAAGTCGGGCGCATGGGTCGCGTCAACCTGGTCGTATCGGAAACAACGGGCAATCGAAAAATACTTCCCCGGAATTTTCGGAGAATCCCCCAGCGTCCGGGCCGAAACCGCCGTCCCCTGACTCCGGAGGATCAATCGCCGGGTTCGCTGCAGATCAAAATGGTAGCGCCATCCGCGCGAGCCGGTCCCCCCGCCCTCCCCGTGGGCAGCGGCAACCCGGTCAATCACCTCTTGAGGGATGCTCTTATCCATCCCCTCTACGAAGTAAACATCGTGGATCTCGCGCGCCGGATGAAACTGCGGCATATAGAGGGCATCCATGTCCCAGAACTCGCTCTCCACCAGCGGACCCCGCATTTCTTCGAAGCCCATCGAGATAAACTTCTGCTTCACCTGGTCGAGGAAGCTTCGATAGGGATGCCTCCGTCCGCCGACGATTCGCGGGGGAGGAAGTTGGATGTTATATTTCCGGAATCGTTTTCCCTTCCAGCTCCCCTCCTTGAGCATTTCCGGCGTGAGGGCGCCGATCTCTTCGGTCCCGCCGACCGACTGCATCCGCTCGAAGAGCGGGCCAAAGCGCTCCGTCGGCGCGTACATCCGGGTAATCCGCTCATTCACCCTGAAGATTCCCTTCGATTTCCCCCGCTTGCGGTGATAGGCCGCGATCGTCGCTTGTTCTTCCGATGAGAGGGCGGTCAGATCGATTTCTTCGGAAGTTTGTGAGAGCCGCATGATCACCGCTTGAAGCTGCTCGAATTCAGCCAGCTTCGAGGCATCGGCGAGTTCCAGCAATCCGCCGGAGACCACCCTGACTGCGGCCGTCTCCTTGAGCGCGCCGATTGCGCCGCTCTTTTCATCGGGCTCCATGTCGGTTCGCTGTTGAAGCTCTCGGATCGGAACCTGGCCGCGCGATCGGATCTCGTCGGCCATTCGGAGCGCCGGGTTCTTCTGCGCGGCATACGATCGGCCGACGTCCGTTAATGAAACCAGCTCCTGTCGCTGCTCTTCGACGATTTTGACGACCTCTTTGGTGAGGAGCCAGCCGAGCGCCATTGACAATTGGGAAGGTTGCAGCGAAGGTTCGCGTCGAAGAATGTCGTCCTCGCTCATACGTGTTTGGCCTTGAAAAAGAGGGAGAACCTTTCGCTCAAGAGGATGAAGACTTTCCGCCAGTTTTAGAATTTCATTTTCTTCCACTATCTTCACTCCGAATTTGCATTCCGGAACCCGCGGGCCTTTACGCGATCTCCTCGCGAAATTGTTGGATCGTCGCCTTATAGTCGGCGCTCTCGAAAATCGCAGAGCCGGCGACGAAGACATCGACCCCCGCCTCGGCCAGTAGATGCGCATTGGTCGGTTTGATTCCGCCGTCGACTTCGATGTCGATCGCCAGCTTTCGCTCGTCGATGATTTTCCGAGCGGCCCGGATCTTATCGAGAACTTTCGGAATAAACTTCTGCCCCCCGAATCCGGGATTCACCGACATAATCAAGAGGAGATCGATCTCATCCAGGATCTCCTCGACCGCCGAAATCGGCGTCGCCGGATTGAGCGAGACCCCCGTTCGCGCTCCTTGCTGTTTGATCAGTTGAATCGTTCGATGAAGATGCGGACAGGCCTCCACATGGACCGTCACGGAGGTGGCCCCCTCCGTGATGAAATCCGGGATCAGGTGATCCGGCTCCACGATCATGAGATGAACATCCAGCGGAAGCGACGTTACTTTCCTCGCCGCGCCGACGATCAGCGGCCCGACCGTGAGATTGGGGACAAATCGGCCGTCCATCACATCGATATGAATCCAGTCGGCTCCCGCGGCATCAACCGCTTTGATCTCTTCCCCCAGACGGGAGAAGTCGGCCGACAGGATCGACGGCGCGATCTTTCTTCCTTTTTTTTCGGAACCGGACGGCGTCATTTCTCTCTCCTACGAAACTCGGATCCAACGAACCGCAAAAAACTGGTCCATTTTATCCGAATTAAAGCGCGTTGTAAATTGATTCCGTGCGTCGACATATCTCCGGGCCGCATCAGGAAGACTTTCCCTTGGATCTTCCCGTCTCAGCTCCGGGTGGGCCGACTCAAAGGCGGCTACCTGCTCTTCGTTCTCCTCGGGCTCCGTCGAACAGGTGGCATAAATCAGTCGCCCTCCCATTTTCAGATGACCCCTTGCCTGCTCTAAAATTTTCCGCTGCTCCTTCACCTCATCTTCGATGATCGACGGCTGTTTTTTCCACTTTCCATCCGGAATCCGGCGCAAAATTCCGAGCGCCGAGCAGGGGGCATCGATCAAAATTCGATCATACCGACGGTCGGCTGCGGTTGCTTCGGTCAAGGTCTCGACCGAAATCCCCGGCGACTGAAGCCGCGCGGTGTTTTCTCGGATCAGTTCAAGCCGATCGCCACTTAAATCAGTTGCCGTCACCCGCGCTCGTCCCTTCGATAATTCCACGAGATGGGTTGTCTTTCCGCCAGGGGCCGCGCAGAAATCAAGAATCTGCTCCCCCGGCTGCGGATCGACCAGATTGGAGATCAACTGCGCTCCTTCATCCTGAACGTAAAAAAGGCCTTCTTGATAAGAAGGAAGTGATGCAACGGAGGTGCCTCGAACAAAAAGAGCGGCCGGGGAAAGGGCTGAGAAGGCGACGGTCGCCCCTTCATTTTTCAATCGGAGCGCTAAATCCTCTCTGCTGATTTTCAAGGTGTTGGTTCGAAGCGTGGTGGGAGGAACTTCATTATTGAATCGACAGAACTGAAGTGTTTTTTCTCGGCCCCAGCGAGCCAACCATCGCCGGACCATCCACTCGGGATGAGAGGTCGTCACCGAAATAAAGATCACCGGATCGCCGTTCGGGTCCGGGGTGGGAAGGCGCTCCTTCTGCCGGAGAATGTTTCGAAGAAGGCCATTGACGAAGCGGGAGGCCGCCATTCCCTCCGCCTCTTTCGCCAGCTCCACCGAGGTGTTCACCGTGGCAGAGGGAGGGATTTTATCGAGGAAGAGAAGTTGATAGAGTCCGAGACGAAGAACATTCCGAATGACCGAATCGATTTTTTTTACTTTTGAGAAGTAATCGATCTGCCAGTCGAGAAAGCCCCGCCGGCGGAGGACGCCGTAGACCAGCTCGGTGAGAAGTGCGCGATCGCGCCGCTCCATTGGATGCGCGGTCAAATAGCGGTCGAGCAGGAGACTTAAATCTTCTTGGCTCGACTCCGATTCGTTCAAAAGAAACAAAGCCCCCGACCGGGCGGCCGGGGGCTTCTTGGTAGAACGGATCAATCTATGTTTCGAATTGGCTTTAATCTTATCTGCGGCCGTAGACCATCGCCTCCAAGCGCGCAATCCGCTCTTCCATCGGAGGATGAGTCGAGAAGAGCGACATCACGCCGCCTCCCCGCAGCGGACTGACGATGAAAAGATGCGCGGTTGCCGGATTGGCATCCATCGGCACCCGCTGGACACCCGCATGGAGCTTCCGCAACGCATCGGCCAACCAGAGCGGGTTTCCGCAGAGCTTCGCCCCGCCGGCATCGGCCTCAAATTCTCTGGAGCGGGACACCGCCATCTGGATGAGCATCGCGGCGATCGGCGCCAGGATAATCATGACGATCGCGCCCAATCCGCTCATTCCCCCCTCCCGGTCATCCGAGCGTCCGCCGAAACCGCCGAAGATCAACGCCCACTGGGCCATGTTGGCCAACATCGAGATCGCCCCGGCCACCGTCGCCGCGACGGTGGAAATGAGAATGTCGCGATGCCGGACATGGGAGAGCTCATGGGCCAAGACACCGGTCAATTCCTCTCGGTTGAGAATCCGCATGATCCCGCTGGTCACCGCCACCGCAGCATGGTTCGGATTGCGGCCGGTCGCAAAGGCGTTCGGGGTCGGACTGTCGATGACGTAGACCTTCGGCATCGGCATCTGCGCCCGCATCGCCAGATCCGCTACGATGCTGTAAAGTTGCGGGGCTTCGGCCTCCGTCACCGGCTGAGCGCCATACATGGACAAAACAATCTTATCGGAGAACCAGTAGCTCACCCCGTTCATCACCAGGGCAAAGACAAACGCCAGAACCATTCCCTGATTTCCACCCAGCGCCTTCCCGGCAAATACAAGCAGGACGGTCAACAGGGTGAGAAAAAAGGTTGTTTTGAGTGTGTTCACGGAGATACCCTCCTCATGAGTGAAGGACAGTCCGTTCTTGAATCGGGTGCCCCGCCGCATACTCGCGGGCGGTCATCCTCCGACCCCCTTCCGGCTGCAATTCATTGATTAAGATATAACCCATCCCTGCCGCGACTTCAAGTCCTTTCTCGGAAAGTTGAATTATTTCACCTGGTTGGCCCCACTTTCCCTCTCGGTCCCCAACCGCAAGCCGTGTGATTTTCCAGCGCTTTTCCTGATAAAAGGTGGTCGCTCCCGGCCAAGGATCGACCCCCCTGGCGCGATTGTAAATCGCCTCCGCGCTCTCTTCCCAACGGATGAGGCCGTCTTCTTTTTTAAGAAGGGGTGCGAGGGTCGCCTCTGAATGATCTTGAGGGATCGGCGTCAGCTTCCCCTCTTTTAACAGCGACAACGTTTCGATCAGCACCGAGGCGCCCATCTTTGCCAGTCGCGGCGCCAGCGTCGCCGCTGTATCGGTCGGCTCAATCGGGACGGAACGCCGCAGAAGCATCGGTCCGGTATCCATTCCGGCGTCCATCTGCATCGTCGTGACGCCGGTCTCTGCTTCTCCCCGAATAATCGCCCACTGAATGGGGGCGGCGCCCCGGTACTTCGGAAGAAGAGAAGCATGGACGTTGATGCATCCGAAACGGGGGATCTTCAAGACCGCTTCCGGAAGGATCTGACCGAACGCGACAACGATGATGACATCAGGCTCCAGCCGCGCGAGCTGCTGAATGAAGTCCGGCTCTTTTCGAATTCGCTCCGGCTGGAAGAGGGGGATCGACCGCCTCAAGGCCGCCATTTTGATCGGAGAGGATGTCAGGATCTCGCCCCGGCCCTTCGGACGATCGGGTTGTGTGACGACTGCAATGACCTCTTCAGATTCGGCAAGCGCTTCGAAAGAAGGAAGGGCGAATTCAGGAGTCCCCATGAAAACAGCACGGAGCCGCTTGGGATTCGGGGCGGACATATCAAAAGGACTCTCCCTGCTTTTGCATTTTTTTGAATTTCCGGAAGAAAATATCTTTCTTAAGACTGCTGAAGCGATCCACCATCAGAACCCCGTTGAGATGATCGACCTCATGCTGAAAGAGACGGGCGAGCAGACCTTCTCCTTCGAGACGGATCTCTTTTCCTTCGCGGTCGAGCCCTCTGAGCAGAACGCGATAAGCGCGCTTTACCTTCTCATGATATCCCGGAATGGAAAGACATCCCTCATCGGAAACCTCCTCTCCTTCCATCTCCAGGATCTCCGGGTTCAGAACAACCACGGGTCCTTTGCGGGCCGTGGATTCTTCATCCTGAACCGACAGATCATAAACAAAAAAGCGACGACCATCTCCCACCTGAGGCGCCGCCAATCCCAGACCGGGCGCGGCATAAAGCGTTTCGATCATATCGTTGATCTGCTCCTGTAGCGCGCCGTCGACCTCTCGCACCTCTTTGGCCCGCTGGAGCAGAACCGGGGCCGGATACTTCACAATTTCCAATACAGACATCTTTACTCCTCAATCAACTCAAATAAAAAATTATACCGGCCCATATGAGACCAAATCAAGCTCTTTCTCGGCGATTCAGCGTGCTGAAAGGGGCGCCCAGAACACGTCGGGTTGTTTTTAGTTGAAAATGCATACGCTACTATACTACTATCGGCCACATCCCATAGAAAAATATATCCGAGAGCTTTTCAGGCTGGCTCACTCGCCCGGATTCGTTCAGAGATCTTCATCAATTAAATCACAAAATGGAGGAAATGAAATGAAGCGTATTTTCATTGTCATCGGTGTTGTTGCTCTGACCCTCAGTTTCACCACTGCGCTCCATGCCGCTGAAAAGGGGAAAGGGACCGGAAAAAAAGGAATTCAGGGAATGTCCCAAGAGGAGTTGGTCAAGCTGGCGATGAGCGCCGCGCCGGAACATATCTCCAAGGACGCGACGATCATGGTTCCGGGCCCGGACGGTAAACTGGTCGAGGCGAAGAAGGGAACCAATGGGTTCACCTGCATCCCAGATGTCGATGGGATGTCAGTCCCTGATCCGATCTGCTTTGACGAGCAGTCGGGCAAATGGGTCAATGATCTGATGAGCGGGGCGCCCAAACCGACCAACACCGCTCCCGGCATCGCCTACATGGGCCGCGGCGGTTGGCATTTTGAAAAAGATGGAAAGATCCTGATGAAAAATGAGACGGGGGCAAAAGCGATGCAGGAGCCGCCCCATTGGATGGTCTTCTGGCCCTTTGATTCAAAGGCCAGCGGCATCCCGCCGATGCCGAATAAGTTAGGCAGCTACGTCATGTGGGACGGAACTCCCTATGCCCACATGATGATCTATCAAGATCCGAAGAAGATGAAATAACGCTTCGCCGACAGAATGACTCCTTCATTCCCGCCGCGCCTGAATTGGATTGATCGGCGCGGCGGGAATGAATACCGCAATAGAGGAACTTAACGCCGCTTGGGGGTCGCCTCCTTCGTTCGATCCCGACCTTCTTCCTTCAGCAATTTCTGAATGATTCTCTTTCCGGCCTCGACCCCCGGCTGATCAAATGCATTGATCCCATACAACTTTCCGGCAAAGGCGGTCTGATATTCGAAGAAGTAAAAAAGCTCTCCTAAATAATAAGGATTAATCTCGGGGAGAACCAATTTGCAATTGGGACGGCCCGCCTCCACCATGGAGGCTTCGATCGCCCGCTGCTCAATATTCAGAAGTCCCCCCAGGGTGTGGCCGGCCAGCAGCCCGATCGGGCTATCCGATCGAATCGTCGGAAAGGAAAGATCCTTCCCGAACGATTCCACCACCAAGAACTCAATGGTTTTGTCGACCGGTCCCTCCATATAAAGCTGAAGCTGAGAATGTTGGTCGGTCGCTCCCACCGCGACGACCGGGGTCTGTCCGACAGAAACCTTCTTGCCGCTGCTATCCTTCTCTTTCCCTAAACTTTCAGCCCAAAGCTGGGCGAACCATTGGGCAACCCCTACCAACGCCTCCGAGTAAGGCATCATCACCAGAATATTTCTTCGCTTGACGAGGTAAGCCCAATGATGAACGAAGGCCCCCCAGATCGCGCTGTTCTCGTGGGGAGGGATATTCTGATATTCCTGGTCCAGGTCGGCCGCTCCTTGTAACATGAGATCGATGTCGATCCCGGACACCGCCGCCGGGAAAAGTCCCACCGGTGTTAAAACAGAAAACCGACCGCCGACCTGCTCCGGGATATCGAGGGTCACATAGCCTTCTTTTTGAGCAATCTCCCTCAAGGTTCCCTTTTTGGGATCGGTCGTCGCGATAAAATGAGCGGCTCCCTTCTCCTTCCCCACCTTTTTATAGATCCATTTCTGAAGAAGAAGAAACTGCGCCAGGGTCTCAATGGTCCCCCCCGATTTGGTGACGACATTCACCGCCGTCTTCGAAGGATCGAGCAGTTCGAGCAGAGGAGCGACTTCGGTCGGATCGACATTGTCGAGAAAAAACATTCTCGGGCCTCCCCGCTCTTTTTTCGAAAGCAGATTGTAGTAGGGTGAATGGAGCGCCTGCTGGATGGCGATCGGCCCCAGCGCCGATCCTCCGATTCCCAGCAGGATAAAATTCTCAAATCGGCTCTGAACTTTCTTCGCGAGCGCTTTAATTTTGTCGGTAGGCTGATAAGGAAGATCGAGGAATGCGAGATGTCCCTTCTTTCGATCTTCCCGGAAGGTGCGGTAGATCTCCTCAAACAGAGGGAAGGCGCGCGAGCATTCTTCTTCCCCCATGCCGTGCATCGGTCCGATTCGTTCGGTCATCATGTTCTTGAAATCGAATATCAGGGACGGAGCGCGCTTCATGTTTCCTCCTCAGAGATTCAACCTTGACTTCACTCTCTCCTTTTGTTAGGATGCATCTGCGGGGTGGAGCAGTCTGGTAGCTCGTCGGGCTCATAACCCGAAGGTCGTCGGTTCAAATCCGGCCCCCGCAACCAAATTTACTGTACGATCGATTGAAAGGTTAGCTGGAAGGCTAACCTTTTTTTATTCTCCTGAAACCGGAGGAGAAGAACCAGGCCGGCTCTTCATCGATTCGAGTTGGGTTCAGGACGAGATGCGACTTTTCGCACATCTGCGCACACTATAGAATAATGTTCTGAATGATTCAACGAAAAAGCGCACGGATTCGTACCGATCGATGAATCGATTTCTCTTCCCGTTACTTCCAGTGCTTTCTTATTCCAATGACAGGTCGGTCCGTTCTGATTTCATCAAATTGATCCGTGATTAATTTCGATCCGTCTAATTCTTTCTTTTCTCTAATACAATTCTTGACGAAACAACTTTAACCGATATACTTGAAAAATCGTGGGTAACCCTCCTTTTGCTTAAGTGAAGATGACGATTCGTAAAAATGCGGTCTCTCGATACGGCTTTGCGCTTGCGATCGTTACCCTGTCGTTGCTTCTCAAAGTAATTCTCGCCCCGCTGATCGGTCGAGAGACCCCTCTCTTTCTTCTCTTTGTCACCACAACGATGAGTGCCTGGTGGGGCGGGATCGGGCCGGGGCTGCTCACCGCGGTTTTATCGATCCTCGCCGGTTGGGATTTTTTCTTCCATCCGATCGATCCTCTTCTCATTCCGGGACATTTTTTTCGCGCAGGCCTCTTTCTCTTAGAGGCCTCCCTGATTGCCTCTCTCTCCGCCATCTGGGGAGCGGCAAACACCGAAGACAACCCTTTCAAAAAATCTTACGAACAATCGGTTCCTGAACGAATCGGAGCACTCGAAGCGGCCAATAAAGAGTTGGAAGCAGAAATTGCGGACCAAGCGCGGAGGGAAGAGGAATTGAAAACCGCCCTCTCATTAATGAATGCCGCGTTGGAGTCGACGACAGATGGGCTCTTGATCGTCGACCGGGAGGGGAAGATCAGAACGTTTAATCGAAAATTTGTCGAGATGTGGCAAATTCCCCCTCCCATTGTCGATTCCCGAGAGGACGATCAAGCGCTGAACTACGTCCTCGAACAGTTGAAGGAGCCGGAGCAGTTTCTCGCCAAGGTTCGAGAGCTCTATTCTCAACCGAACGCGGAGAGTTACGATATCCTCGAATTCAAGGATGGAAAGGTGTTCGAGCGCTACTCCAGGCCGCAGCAAATCGGGAAGACGAGCGTCGGTCGCGTCTGGACGTTTCGGGATATCACCGAGCGACGCCGAAACGAGAAAGCATTGCAGGAGCAAGCGACGCGCGATTCATTGACCGGCCTTTATAATCGCCGTTACTTCGACCAACGGGCCGAAGATGAGATCATCCGCGCCGATCGAGAAAAACATGCCCTCGCTATTTTGATGTGCGATCTCGATTTCTTCAAAGTGCTGAATGATACTCTCGGTCACCAGATCGGCGATAAGGTTCTAAGGGCGGTCGCGGCAAGCATCCTCAACTCGACGCGCGGTATTGATCTGATCTTCCGTTGGGGGGGAGATGAAATTGTCGTGGTTCTCTCCAAAACAACGCGGGAAGGGGTTCTCACCGCGGCGAATCGAATCCGGGAAGGTGTTCTCCATATCGGCAATGAGGCCGGCATCCCGCTCGACATCAGCATCGGCGTGTCCCTTTATCCGGAGCATGGCCGGACGATCGACGAATTGATCAATATGGCCGACCGCTCTCTTTATATTGCGAAAAAAGGGGGAGATAAAATCCATATCGGCGACAAAGAGTATGATCTCGACGAGAACTCGGTAAAAGTGGTCTTTCAGCCCGTGGTCGAGATTGCCTCCCGTCGAATCATCGGATATGAAGCGCTCAGCCGAGATCCAGAAGCAAAGCTGAACACCTATGATCTTTTCAAAAAATTCCATGCCATCGGCCAATTGAATGAATTAAAACGCATCTGTTTCTACTCGCAACTCAAGTTGGCGCAACAGCTCCGACTCGAGCGGGTCTTCATCAACGTCGATTTTAGTCTGCTCGATCAACTCGGCCCGATTTCAAAACCGCCCGACATCGAAGTCGTCTTGGAGATCTCCGAGGCGGAAGCGCTCCAAAACATCGAGCAGCGTCTGCAGATCGCTCAACAATGGAAAGGATGCGGATTTAAATTTGCTATGGATGATTTCGGCGCCGGCTTCATTTCACTCCCTTTTCTTTACCAGCTCGTTCCCGATTACATCAAAATCGATCGATCGGCGATCCTGCAGGCGGTTTCATCGAAGGCATTCCGACAGTTTCTCAAAGAGCTCGTGGGGGCGCTTCGAAATCATGAGACCGCCGGCATCATTGCCGAAGGGATTGAAACCGAGGAAGAGCTGAGCGTGGCTCAGGAGATGGAGATGAACCTGGCCCAAGGCTTCTTGCTCGGAAAGCCCCAAGCGCTGTAAGATAAAGTCGATGGCTTTCTTCTTTATCGGCTCTGATCAAATCGTATGACCCGTTCTTCTCCTCCCTCGCAAAATCGGCCGGCCGCCTCCGAGACGATCCGGCGACGCGTCATGGCCGAATTGAAAGATCAGACGTTGACCGCGCGCGATCTTTCCAAAATCCTCAAGGTGACGGAGAAGGAGATTCTCGGTCACCTCGAACATGTGGCGAGAAGTATAAAACCGCCTCAGCGATTCATCATCGAACCCTCCTTCTGCAATCGATGTCAGTTCACCTTCGCCGAGCGTCGCAAATTCTCAAGCCCCAGCCGATGTCCCCACTGCCGCCATGAGGGGATCTCCCCACCCGCTTTTAGAATCGAGACACCCTCTCGGTGAAGAGCGGCCGACTTCATCGAAATATCCATTGTCATCATTTGTCATCATTCTGAGCTTGACCCTTCGCTGATTCCATGGTATCCGTTGAAGCGACCCCGAGGAGAATCCCCATTGGAAATCTTTATCGCCCGACAACCTATTTTCGATCGGCAGCAGCAGGTGTATGCGTATGAGCTCCTCTTTCGTTCGAGCCTGGAGAACTTTTTCAATCACCCCGACCTGGATCAAGCTTCCAGCAAAGTCGCCCTCGACAGCTTTTTTATTCTCGGCATCGATACCATCACCGGCGGGAGAAAAGCCTTTATCAATGTCACCCGTGAGATTCTCGTCAACGGATATGTCGCCCTGCTTCCGAGGGAGACGGCGGTGGTCGAAGTCCTAGAGATGGTCGAGCCGGATCCGGAGGTCTTGGCCGCCTGTCGAAAGTTGAAGCGAGCCGGATATACGATCGCGCTCGATGATTTTGTCGATCATGAAAAGTATCGTCCTCTTGTGGAGCTGGCCGACATTATCAAAGTCGATTTTCTGTCGACCGAAAAGACGGAACAGAAGGCATTGGTGGATCGATATGCCCCGCGCGGAATTCACCTCGTCGCGGAAAAAGTGGAAACCCGCGAAGTCCTTCAAGAAGCGATGCAGATGGGATATACCTACTTCCAAGGCTACTTTTTCAGCAAACCGACCATCATTTCAGCCAAGGAGGTTCCCGGCTTCAAATTAAATTACCTTCGAATCCTCCAGGAGATCAACCGGCCGCGCCTCGATTACGAGAAGCTGGAGGAGATCATGAAGACGGAGATGTCGCTGTCGTACAAACTGCTCCGCTACATCAACTCCGCTTTCTTCGGCTGGCGGGTCGAAATCCGCTCGATCAAACATGCCCTTGTCATGCTGGGGGAAAGCGATTTCAAACGATGGGCCTCGTTTATTTCCCTATCAAACATGGGGAAAGATAAACCGAACGAGTTGGTCTTTCAGGCGATCATGCGGGGGCGCTGTTTGGAGCTGCTGGCGCCGCTGGTCCGTCTTTCCGAGCGCGCGCAAGATCTCTTCCTGATGGGAATTTTTTCTTTAATTGATGCCATCGTCGACCGGCCGCTCTCTGATATTCTCGCCGACATGCCGATTGCAGAGGACGTCAAAGCGGCCCTGTTGGGAGAGAAGGGACCCCTTCGCGAGATCTATGAGCTGATGTTCTCGTACGAGCAGGGAAACTGGACTCAGTTCTCGGAACTGGCCATACAGAAGCGGATCGATGAAAATGAAATTCCCCCGCTTTACCGGAAAGCCTTGGAGTGGACCACCCAAAGCTTCTCCGCCGCGCAAGCGGCGGTCTAGCCGATTTCGAAAGCCCAAAGGTAAAATATGTCCGGCCGCCATTTGATTCTTCTCTCCGTTCCGCTTGCGCTGGCCTTCCTCCTGTTCGCCGCGAGCCCGCCGTGGGGTTACGCCGAATGGGTGACGGAAAACCAACCTGCTTTCGCAATGAAAGAGGATCGATCTTCCTTTCTTCCCACCCGACAAAAGATCGAGAAGGGGGTTTTCCTCGTCGCCGATGCTCGGTTGACCGATCCAAATTTCTCCAAGACCGTCGTTTTGATCACACAGCATGGATCGACCGGGAGCATGGGGGTGGTCATGAATCGACCCACACGGACCCCTCTCTCACGCGTCTTCCCGAACATCAAGGAGTTCGAAAAAAGACCGGAGATGCTCTTCATCGGCGGGCCGGTCCAACGCGAGGTGATGATCTATCTTTTTCGAACCGACACGCCCCCCACATCGGCCATTCCGATTTTCGAAAAAGTCTACTTCGCCCCGATCATTGATACCTTAACGGAGCTCCTCGCCAGAAGCCGTCCGAACGACCGCTTCCGGATCTACGCAGGGTATGCCGGTTGGGCGCCGGGCCAGCTTCAAGGGGAGATTGATCGCGGCGATTGGCGAATCGTGCCGGGGAATGCCGATCTCCTCTTCCAAGAAGAGACCGATTCGATCTGGGATGAGCTGTTCCGGCGCACTTCGCAGCAATCGGTCGAGCTTCAAAAAAAGGGTGATCCTCTCCTCTAATTTCTGTCGCTCGTTTTATCTGCTCACCCGATTGCCAATTTTATTGCTTCCAATGGAAAGTCTATGTTATATAGGAGTTTTCCATTCAAAGAGGAAGCTTTCTTGAAAGAGCGATCAAAAACGCCAATGTGGATCAAGGAGGGGGAGCAATACCTCATGGCGACCTACGCCCGCTTCCCACTGGTGCTGAAAAAGGGGAAAGGGGCCACGGTCGTCGATATCGACGGGAACGCCTATCTCGACTTCGTCAGCGGGGTGGCCGTCAATGGGCTCGGTCACTGTGATCCGCGGGTCGTGAAGGCGCTGCAGAAGCAGGCGGAGACCCTTCTTCATGTCTCGAACCTCTATTACAATCTTCCGCAGATCGAGCTGGCCAAGCTCCTGGTGACCCACTCCTTCGCCGACAAGGTCTTCTTCTGCAACAGCGGCGCGGAGGCGAACGAAGCGGCCATCAAGCTTGCCCGAAAGTTCGCGAAGGAGAAGCGAGACCGATCTCGATTCGAAATGATCGCGGCGCATGGTTCTTTTCACGGGAGAACCCTCGCCACGGTGACCGCCACCGGTCAGGAAAAGTATCAGAAGGGGTTTGATCCTCTCTTGCCCGGTTTTAAACATGTCCCGTTCGGGGATGCCGAGGCGATCGAGAAAGCGATCACCCCGCAGACCGCCGCCGTTCTTCTCGAACCGATCCAAGGAGAAGGAGGGGTGCGGGTGCCGCCGAAGGGCTATCTCACCGAGGTGCGGGAGATCTGCGATCGGAACGGCCTCGTCCTGATCCTCGATGAAGTGCAGACCGGCATTGGGCGAACCGGGCGCCTTTTCGGTTATGAACATGAAGGGATCGCCCCCGATATTATGACTCTGGCAAAAGGGCTCGGCGGAGGGGTTCCGATCGGCGCAATGCTGGCGAGCGGGGAGGTGGCCGCCTCATTTACGCCGGGAAGTCACGCCTCGACCTTCGGGGGAAACCCATTGGTCTGCGCCGCTGGGGTCGCCGTGATGAAAGAGGTCACCGCCCCCGCCTTTCTAAAGCGGGTCCGAGAACAGGGAAATTATTTAACGAAGCGGCTCGCCCAGCTTCAAAAAAGGACGTCGGTGATCAAAGAGGTCCGGGGGGTCGGACTGATCGTGGCGATTGATTTGACCATTCCGGCCTTGGAGGTGATCAACAAGGCGATCGCGAAGGGATTGCTTCTTAACAGAACCTCTGATCAGACCCTTCGATTCGTCCCGCCGCTGACCGTCCGCCGGTCGGAGATCGACCGGATGCTCACGATTTTGACCGAGATTTTGATGAAAGAGGAGCGAGAAGCCGGCTCTGCCGGGCCGAGCGCGGGGCGTGGGAGCATCGGAGCATCCCGCAAAGCGGGAGCGGACGGCCCCCTACATCAGACGGAGGACTCCGATGCCGAAGCGTGATCTGCTCAGCTTGGCGCCGATCTCCGTCGATGAGATCGAGTGGCTGCTGAGCCGCGCCCAATACTACAAAAATCGCTCACGCGCCTCCGGAGAATCACTCCCCTTGTCCGGCCGATCGGTCGGACTGCTCTTCGAGAAATCGTCGACGCGGACCCGCGTCTCTTTTGAGGTGGCGGTCACGCGACTGGGAGGTCACCCGATCTTCCTTTCATTCGATGACATTCAGATCAAACGGGGCGAGACGATCGGCGATACCGCGCGGGTCTTATCAGGCTATCTCGACGGTCTGGTGATCCGAACATATGAGCAAGAAAAGCTGGAAGATTGGGCCCGAAACGCGACCATTCCGATTATCAACGGCCTCACCGATCTTCACCATCCCTGCCAGATTCTCTCCGACCTCCTGACCATCTTGGAAAAGCGGGGAAAATTAAAGGGACTCAAGCTCGCCTACATCGGCGACGGCAACAACATCGCCCACTCCCTGATGGAGGGGGGCGCCAAGGTCGGGATGGAGGTCGTGATCGCCTGCCCTAAAAAATTCATTCCGGATGCCAAGATCGTCGAGGAAACGAAAGGGGTCGCCCGAAAAACCGGCGGGAAGATCGAGGTCATTCACGACCCGATCAAGGCGGCCCAGCGGGCCGATGTTCTCTACACCGACGTTTGGGTGTCGATGGGCCAGGAGAAGGAAAAACGGACACGGGCGCGGCAATTTAAGAGATACCAGATTAATCAGAAACTCGTGGCGCAAGCCCAGCCCGATGTCCTCATCATGCACTGCCTTCCCGCCCATCGCGGAGAAGAGATCACCGCCGACGTGATGGAAGGTCCCCATTCGGTGATCTTCGAGCAGGCCGACAACCGCCTCCCGATGCAGGAGGCGATTTTGGAGCGGTGGGTTCGATAGCGCAATAACAGGCACTCTGTTTAGGAAGGGATCGATGGAAAAGAAAATTAAGAAAGTCGTCCTCGCTTATTCCGGCGGACTGGATACCTCGGTCATTATCCGGTGGTTGATCGAGCGATACCGATGCGAGGTGGTCGCCTTTTGCGCCGATGTCGGGCAGGGGGAAGATCTCACCGCCGTCGCCGAGAAGGCGAAGAAGACCGGCGCAAGCAAGGTCGTCATCACCGATCTCAAGGAGACCTTCGCCAAAGAATATCTCTTTCCGATGCTCCGGGCCAACGCGATCTATGAAGGATCGTACCTCCTCGGCACCTCAATCGCCCGTCCGCTGATCGCCAAAGCGCAGATGGAAGTCGCGAAGCGCGAGCGGGCCGACGCCGTCTCGCACGGCGCGACCGGAAAGGGAAACGATCAGGTTCGATTCGAGCTGACCTATCTGTCGATCGACCCATCGATTCAGATCATCGCCCCTTGGCGCGATTGGGAATTCAAATCGCGCTCGGAATTAATCGCCTATTCGCACCAGCACGGCATTCCGGTCACCGCCACGCTGGAGAAGCCGTACAGCATCGATCGGAATCTGTTCCACGTCAGCTATGAAGGGGGAATTCTCGAAGATCCCTGGGCGGAGCCGCCCGAATCGATGTTCACCTTCACCCGCGCGCCGGAAAAAGCGCCGAACGAGCCGCACTATATCGAGATCGGATTCGTCGACGGGAACCCCGTCAGCCTCGACGGGAAAAAATATACCCCGGCAAAGCTGATCGGCGAGCTCAACCGGATCGGCGGCGAGCATGGCGTCGGCCGGGTCGATCTGGTGGAGAACCGCTATGTCGGGATCAAGTCGCGCGGTGTTTATGAAACCCCCGGCGGAACCTTGCTGCACGCGGCCCACCGCGCCGTCGAGTCGCTGACCCTCGATCGGGAGGTGCTCCATCTGCGCGACAGTCTCATTCCGCAATATGCCCGGCTGGTCTACTACGGCTACTGGTTCTCGCCGGAGCGGGAGCTGCTCCAAGGCCTGATCGACAAAGCGCAGGAAGGGGTCACCGGAACGGCGCGTCTGAAGCTTTATAAAGGGAACGTCACTGTCGCCGGCCGAAAATCACCTCGTTCCCTTTATCGCCAGGAAGTTTCGACCTTTGAGAAAGACACGATCTATATTCCCAAAGAAGCCGAAGGCTTCATCCGCCTCAACGCCCTTCGGTTGAAGTTGATGGCGATGGGTCGAAAAACATCCAAGGGCCCGCATGACAAGAAAAAATAAAAAACAGGGGCCGGGGGCCAGGGGCCGGGGGCCAGGAAGAGACAAGGCTAGAAAATCCCTCCCTGACAAGGGGGGGCAAGGGGGGGTGACACCCGGCCCCCGCCCCCCGTCCCCTGTCTTCTCGAAGGCCTGGGAGGGCCGGTTCGCCGAATCGACCGATCCGGAGGTGGAGCGGTTTACCTCGTCGTTCTCGTTCGACCGCCGCCTCTATCGATACGACATTCAGGGAAGCATCGCCCATACGGAGGCGCTCGGCCGGGCCGGGCTGCTCACCGAGGAAGAGCGGGAGATGCTGATCCGCGGCCTCAAGGAAATTGAAGCGGAGATCGCGGCGGAAGGAGATCAGATCAAGGCCGCTCCGACCGATGAAGACATCCATATGCACATCGAACGGCGGTTGGTCGAGAAGGTCGGCGAAGTCGGAGGGAAGCTCCACACCGGGCGGAGCCGAAACGACCAGATCGCGCTCGACCTGCGGCTCTATCTTCGCGAAGAAACGCGAACCGTGATCGCGCAGATCCGCTCCGTTCAGCGCGCTCTGATCACGCAGGCCGAATCCCATCTCGACACGGTTCTCCCCGGCTACACCCATCTTCAGCGGGCGCAGCCGATTTCACTCGCGCACCATCTGCTCGCCTACTATGAAATGTTGGAGCGGGATCGAAGCCGTCTGCTCGACAGCTTAAAACGGCTCGATCAGATGCCGCTCGGCGCCGGGGCGCTGGCCGGAAACAGTTTTGGGATTGATCGTCGCGGGGTGGCCCGCGCGCTCGGCTTCTCGGAAGTGACGGCCAACAGTCTGGATACGGTGAGTGATCGCGATTTCATCGTCGAATTTCTCTCGGCGGCCTCGATCTTGATGATGCATCTCTCCAGATGGGCGGAGGATTGGATTCTCTGGGCCTCTTCCGAGTTCCGATTCATCGACCTCCCCGATCGGTTCTGCACCGGAAGCAGTATGATGCCGCAGAAGAAAAACCCCGACGTGCTTGAGTTGATCCGTGGGAAAACCGGGCGGGTTTACGGATCGCTCTTGACATTGTTGACGCTGCTCAAGGGGCTTCCGCTTTCTTATAATCGCGATCTGCAAGAGGACAAAGAACCGCTCTTCAACACAATCGACACAGTAAAGAGCATTCTGCAGCTAATGGCCGATCTGGTCCGGCAGGTCGCTTTCAAGAAGGAAAGGATGTTGGAAGCAACCCGCGAGGGCTTTCTCCTCGCGACCGACCTGGCCGACTATCTTGTCCTGAAAGGGCTCCCCTTCCGCCAGGCGCACAAGGTGGTCGGGAAAATCGTCCGCCAAAGCGTAGAGAAAGGAAGAGCGATGGAGGGATGGACGCTGCCGGAACTGCAGGCCTTCTCTCCCCTTTTCCAAGAGGATGTCTTTCACTGTTTTTCACTGACCGCCTCCCTGCAACGAAAGAGCGGCGTCGGGGGAACATCTCCTCCGTCGATTGAGGCGGAGATCAGCAAGATAAAACGAAAACTGAAAGAAGAATAAACCGTCAAACTCTCTAAAAATAATGATTTGAACAGTGACCCGAAAGTCGCTATACTACATTTTAATCTTTTTAATCTGCTTTCTATTTCCATCGGCTTGTGGTAGAAAGGGGGATCCCGTTGCGCCGGATAAGAAACCCGGCCAAGAGCGATCAGCCCCGAAGAACCCAAATTCCAGCCCATCATCCACCTCGACTGAGTAAAGCGAATACGAAGGAGGAACCATGCAGCTGATACAACTCGGAAAAGCGGCAAATAAGAGATCGGTTGCGAAGCAGCGAAGAAGAAAAATCTTATTCATCGAGCCTTATCCTGAAAACAATATCTATCGGATGGCGCCGAAGGAGCGCCAAGCGCTCTGGTTCCCGAAGCTCAGCCTTCCGAGTCTGGCGGCCTATACCCCGCCTCATTGGGAAATTCAACTGGTCGACGAAAGTGTCGATCGAATTGATTTCAACCTTCAGGTTGACCTGGTCGGCATCTCGGCAATGACCTGCTACGCCCCGCGCGCCTACGAGATCGCCCAGCGCTTTCGCGCCAGGGGAATCACGGTGGTCCTTGGAGGGGTCCACCCCAGCTACATGCCGGAGGAAGCGGCCCGGCATGCGGATAGTGTCGTGATCGGCGAGGCGGAGGATCTCTGGCCAAAGCTCCTTCAAGATTTCGAGGAGGGAAAACTTCAAAAATTCTACAAGATGGAAAGCTTCCCGGCGATGGAGGGATATCGCCAGACCCGGATCGAACTGCTGAACCAAGACGCCTACATGACCGGGCAGTGCGTGATGACGACCCGCGGCTGTCACTTTGAATGCGAGTTCTGCTCCGTCTCCCCGTTCAACGGAAAGACCACCCGACGGCGGCCGGTCCAAGAAGTGGTCGCCGAGATCCAACGGATCAAGGAATGGCGACGAAACAAAATCGTCGATAAGATGCTCAAGGGGCCGATTTTCGAGCGGTTCAAAACCTCCATTCGATTCTTCTCCGGGATCGAAGATGGAACTTTCTTCGCCTTCGTTGACGATCTTCACAATTCAAATCGAGCTTACTGCAAAGAACTCTGGACGGCGCTGAAGGCGCTTGATATCAAGTGGGGGGCGCAGTGCACCCTCTTTTTGGGGGACGAGCCCGATATGGTAAAGCTGGCCGCCGAATCGGGCTGCGTTGCGATGTTCGTCGGGATGGAGTCGATCTTTGAAGAGAGTATCGACGAGACGAACAAGCCGTTCAACCGGGTCGAGCAGTATGAGCGGCAGATTAAATGCTTCCATGATCATGGGATCATGCTCAATCCAGGGGTCATCTTCGGCTTCGATCACGATGACGAAACGGTTTTTGAGAAGACGGTCGATTTCCTCATTAAAAATAATATGGAGCTGGCCTACTTCAACATCTTAACCCCGCTGCCGGGAACCCCGCTCTTCGATCGGATGAAAGCGGAGGGGAGAATCCTCCATACCGAGTGGGAAAAGTATGACGGAAAACATGTCGTCTTCAAGCCGAAGCGGATGTCGCCGGAAACACTACAGGAAGGTTTTTTCTGGGCCAATCATCGGTTCTTCTCGCATGACTCCATCATGAAGCGTCTCTTTTACACCCGCCAGCGGCTGGCCGCCCGCTGGGTGATGAATCTTGCATTCCGAAGCATCATCAAGCGGACCGCGCCGAAGGGGAGCCTCTCCCCGCTGTCGCAGGTGATTCAGACCCTTCAGGCAAAACTGCCGAGTCATGAGACCGAGAATTTAATTCCGAATGCCTTGATCTCATTGAGAGAAAAAGTCCAAGAGGTCTCCGGCCAGATCGACCGCTTCCTCCAGATCCGAGCGCATAAGGGGGAAACGTTGCGGGAACTGCGGGTGAATCTGGAAGGAACCCTGGACCGGTTGAACGCCAAGGAGTTGAAGAAGCGCATCCTTCAGGCGGCGGAGCGGGCGAAGATCGACATCATCCTGAACTTCGAACACCTGCAACATGCGACACCGGCGGCATTTTCAACGCTCGCCGATCCGCAGTTTATCAAAAGGGTTGCCAACGCGGCCAATATCAAAGTTATGAACCTGAAGAAATCGTTTCAGCAGGCGGTCGATCCGGCGCTGCTGACGCTGGAAGTAGGAGAATAGCACCATGCATGATTTTCGTTTCAAGAAGGGAAAACTCTACTGCGAGGATGTCTCGATCGAAGATCTCGCCGAAAAAGTCGGCACGCCGCTCTATGTTTACAGCCACAACACACTCCGCCGGCATTTTCTCGCCTACCAGAAAGCTTTCGCCAAGGTTCCCCACCTCATCGCCTTCGCGATGAAGGCCAACGCCAACCTCGCCATCCTTCGCCTCTTCGCGAAGGAAGGGGGCGGAATCGACATCGTCTCCGAAGGGGAGCTTCACCGGGCGCTGGCCGCAGGAGTAGATCCGAAGAAGATGGTCTTCGCCGGGGTCGGGAAGACCCGGCCGGAAATGCAGGCGGCGTTGCGGGCCGGGATCTTGATGTTCAACGTCGAATCGGCGCAAGAATTGACCGCCCTCGACGAAGTGGCTAAATCGCTTGGGACCAAAGCGCCGGTGGCGCTGCGGGTGAATCCCGACATTAATCCGAAAACCCACCCCTATATCTCCACCGGATTGAAGAAGAGCAAGTTCGGCATCGAAATTACCCGCGCCGTCGAGCAGTATCAGCTCGCTTCGCGCCTTTCGAATATCGAAGTGGTCGGAATCCACTCCCACATCGGCTCGCAATTAACGCAGATCAAACCGTTTGTCGACGCGCTGAAGCGGATTGCCAAATTGATTGAAGAGCTGCGGGGAAGAGGCCTCTCGATCCGCTATTGGGACATCGGCGGCGGCCTCGGGATCACCTACAACGCTGAAAACCCACCCCTGCCGAAAGATCTGGCTGCGGCGATTCTCCCTTTATTGAAAGAGAGCGGCTGCACGATCATTCTCGAACCGGGACGGTCGCTTGTCGGAAACGCGGGGGCGCTCGTCACGCGGGTCATCTACACCAAAGAGGGGGAGACCAAGAACTTCGTCATCGTCGATGCCGGAATGAACGATCTGATTCGCCCGAGCCTCTACGAGGCGTATCACGAGATCGTGCCGGTGGTCAAAAAGAAACGACGAAACGCGACCGTCGATGTGGTCGGTCCGATCTGCGAGTCGGGCGACTTTCTTGCGCAAGGCAGGAGCCTGCCACAGGTCGCGCCGGACGAGCTGTTGGCGGTCTTGAGCGCCGGCGCCTACGGCTTCTCGATGTCGTCGAACTACAATGCCCGGCCCCGTCCGCCCGAGGTCCTTGTACATGGCGACAAATATGTTACAATACGCGAACGCGAAACCATGGACGATTTGATCCGAGGCGAGCGGATTCCGGAGTTTTTAAGTTTTGAGCGCCCATAGCCATCTCTCCCGATCTTCAGAAGGGACCCTTCCCCTGGAAAGCAGGACCGCCACCACTCGGAAGCCCCGCAAACAGGGGAGGGGATTTTTTTTGACCCTTCTGATCATCAGCGGAGTGGTCATTCTTTTTATGACCCTGCTGGCGGTGAAGGGACGTGAAATTCATAATTTCACGTTCAAGAAGTTCGTCATCAATAAGGCGCTGGTGACGCTGCTTCCGGCCGAGTACAGTTTGGAGGAAGCGGAACGTATTCGTGAAACGGTCTACCGGTTCTACGATCGCGCCGGGGCCGATCAGGTCAGCGATGCCGACCTCCTGGAAGTAAGCAATCGGATCCGCCAAATTATGGCAGACGAGAAGATCACCGATGAGGAGGTCAAAGGACTGTTGGCGCTGATTGAGGAAAAGAAGGCAAAAGAAAATTAACCGGGTAGAGGCGTATTGCAATATGCCCCTACATCAAGAGAGATTCGAATGAAACCGATCCCATTCTGGAAAATAAGCGGCAGCGGGAATGATTTTATTATGATCGACCACCGGACGCCCTTGATCGCGCCGGAAGAGATGAAGCATTTTATCTCGAAAGTCTGCCGCCGCGGCCTCTCGGTCGGTGCCGATGGGGTGATTTTGATCGAACCCTCTTCAAAAGCCGATTACAAATGGCACTACTATAATGCCGACGGCGGCGAGGTGGAGATGTGCGGCAACGGCAGCCGCTGCGTCGCGCGGTTTGCCTATTTGAACAAGATCGCGCCGGCCAAGCACACGATTGAAACCCTCGCCGGCCTCGTCCAGGCCGAGGTGATCGGCGATCGGGTCCGCGTCCAACTCCCCGACCCGCACGATCTCCGGCTTGACCTGAAGATCGACATCGACGGGAAGACTTACAGCGGCCACTTCGTGAACACCGGCGTGCCCCATGTCGTCTACTTCGTCGATGATGTCGACAAGACCGATGTGGTCAATCTCGGCCGCGCGACCCGCCATCATTCCCTCTTCGCGCCCCGCGGGACGAACGCCAATTTCATCAGCGTGACCGACCGGCAGAATTTGAAGATCCGGACCTACGAGCGGGGGGTGGAAGATGAGACCCTCGCCTGCGGCACCGGCGCCATTGCGGCTGCGATCATCACCACTGCGCTCGGGAAAACCGCTCCTCCCGTCTCTTTGCTGACCCGAGGCGGAATCCTGTTGGGAGTCCATTTCACCCAAGAGGGTCGGACGTTCAAGAACATCACCCTGGAAGGAGACGCCCGCATCGTCTACAAGGGGGAAATTTTGGAAGAAGCGCTTTTGTAAACACAAAACACGTAAAGCGTGAGGCGTTAGGCGTAAGGGGTCAAGGCAAAAGAATTTAAATCTTTTACTCCTCACGCCTTACGCCTAACGCCTCACGTCTTTTACGAACTTGAGAGGTACCCCATGTTTCACGGTTCAATCGTTGCGATCGTAACCCCCTTCAGAAAGGGGAAGATCGACGAGAAAGCATTTGGCGAGTTGATTGAGTTTCATCTTCGGTCGGGGACCCATGGGATTGTTCCATGCGGGACGACGGGAGAGTCGGCCACCCTCTCTCACGAAGAGCATAAACGGGTCATCGAGCTCGCGGTGAAGATGGCGGGGGGGCGAATCCCGGTAATCGCCGGGACCGGATCCAACAGCACCGAGGAGGCGATCGCGTTCACCCGCCATGCGAAAGAGGTCGGCGCCGACGGCGCCCTCTTGATCACCCCTTACTACAACAAGCCGACGCAAGAAGGACTCTATCAACATTATAAGGCGATTGCAAAGGCGGTCGATCTTCCTTTGGTCCTCTACAACATTCCGGGACGAACGGGGGTCAACATGCTCCCCGCAACTGTCGCCCGGCTGATGGAATTCGATAATATCATCGGCATCAAGGAGGGGACCGGCTCCCTTCAGCAGATCAGCGATCTCGTCCAACTCTGCGGCGACCGACTCGTCATCCTCTCCGGAGATGATTTCACCGCGCTTCCGACGATGGCGGTCGGCGGCAAAGGGGTCATCTCAGTCACGGCCAACATCGCCCCCGCCGATATGGCGCAGATGATCGAAGCGGCCGAGCGAGGGGATTACGGCCGGGCGAAAAAGCTGCATGACCAGCTCTACCCGCTTCACCAAGTGATGTTTGTCGAAACGAATCCGATCCCGGTGAAGGCTGCGCTCGCTTTAATGGGAAAATGCGCCGACGAGGTCCGTCTTCCCCTCTGGCGAATGTCGGAAGAGAATCTAAAGAAACTAAAAGCGGCACTCAAGCAGTACGGACTTCTTCGTAAAAGCGGGTGAGGAGTCAGGAGTGAGGAGTCAGGAGCAAAGATCATACTGGCTTTAGGCCTCTCCCTCCTAACACCTCACTCCTCACTGCTCTTAAAAAAGGAGGGAGATGAAACTCATCATTGCGGGTGCGGCGGGCCGGATGGGTCGAGCGATTCTCGACAGTCTCTATCATGAAGAAGATCTGGAGCTGGGGGCCGCCTTGGAGAAAAAAGGGCACCCGGCTGTCGGGAGAGATGCCGGAGAGCTGATCGGCATCGGGAAATGGAAGGTCCCTCTGACCGACCAGGTGAAAAAAGCGGTTCCGGCCGGCGACGCGATCATCGACTTCACCTCCCCTCAGAACACCATCGCCCTTCTCCAAGAAGCGGCGGCGAAGGGGAAACCGATGGTGATCGGGACAACCGGTTTTATCAGCGAAGAGGAAAAGAAAATCGAAAAAGCCGCCGAAAAAATCCCGATCGTCCTCTCCCCGAACATGAGCGTCGGGGTCAACCTTCTCTTTAAACTGCTCGCGGAGGCGGCGGAAGCGTTGGGAGAGGCATACGACATTGAAATTGTCGAAATGCACCACCGGCAGAAAAAAGACGCCCCAAGCGGGACCGCGCTTCGGATGGCAGAGGTGTTGGCCCGCGCGCGGAAAACCCCCCTCTCACAGGTCGGCCGATTCTCCCGGCAGGGGAACATCGGTCCCCGTCCCAGCGGCGAGATCGGCATTCAGACATTGCGCGGGGGAGATGTGGTCGGCGACCATACCGTCGTTTTCGCCGGCCCCGGAGAGCGGATCGAGATGACCCACCGGGCGCATAGCCGAAACAACTTCGCAAGAGGAGCCCTCCTGGCCGCCCGCTGGGTGGCCCAGCAGCCCCCCGGGCTGTATGACATGATGGACGTGTTGAACTTAAAAAACAGGAGCTAGTTTATTGCGGATTTCGGAATGCGGATTGCGGATTAGAAGAATCTTTTGAACTTTGTTTTAACCCCGCAATCCGAAATCCGTATTCCGCATTTTTAATTTGAGGAGTGATCGTGAGCAAAATCGACGTACAGATGGCTGACCGGATTAAAAACCTTCCCCCCTATCTCTTCGCGGCGATCGACAAGATGAAACAGGAGGCGATCCGCCAGGGAAAAGATATCATCAACCTCGGCATCGGAGACCCCGACCTGCCGACCCCCGCGCCGATCATCCAACGGATTCAGAAAGCGGCGGAGGATCCGCGGAACCACCAATATCCCTCTTATGAAGGGATGCTCGGCTTCCGCAAAGCGGTCTCCGGCTGGTACAAGCGGCGCTTTAACGTGACGCTCGATCCGGAGACCGAGGTCTTGACGTTGATCGGATCGAAAGAGGGGATCGGCCATTTTCCGCTCGCCTTTATCAATCCCGGCGATACCGCCCTGATGACGAGCCCCGGTTATCCGGTCTATCACGCCGGAACACTCTTCGCCGGCGGGAAATCGTATTTTATCCCGCTGAAGGCTGAACGGGGATTTCTCCCCGACCTCGCTTCGATTCCGACCGACGTTGCGAGGGCGGCCAAAATTCTCTTCATCAACTCGCCGAACAATCCGACCTCCGCGACCGCCGATCGGGCCTTCTTCAGCTCCGTCGTCGAGTTCGCCAAACGCTACAACATCATCGTGGCGCACGACGCCGCCTACTCCGAGGTTTTCTATGACGGAAAACGACCGGCCAGCTTTATGGAAGTGGAAGGGGCCAAAGAGGTCGGCGTCGAATTCCACTCTCTGTCGAAGACCTACAACATGACCGGCTGGAGAATCGGCTTTGCCGTCGGAAATCGGGAGGTGTTGGCCGGGCTCGGAAAGATCAAAAGCAATCTCGATTCGGGAGTTTTCCAGGCGGTCCAGGAAGCCGGGATTGCGGCGCTGGAGATGGACGACTCCGTTGTCGAGACGATTCGAAAAATCTACCAAGAGCGGCGGGATACCCTCATCCCCGGCCTGCAGAAACTCGGCTTCAAAGTCACTCCGCCCCCCGCCAGCTTTTACGTCTGGATTCCGACCCCGGCGGGGGTCTCCTCCTCCGATTTCACCGCGCAGCTCCTCTCGAAAGCGGCGATTGTGACAACCCCCGGAAAAGGGTTCGGCGACGCAGGTGAGGGCTATATCCGAATGACCCTGACCGTCGGGACGGAACGGCTCGAAGAGGCGCTCGACCGGATGGAGAAGTCGGGAATCCATGGCTAAAAAGGGGCCGGGGGCCGGGGACCGGGGATCAGGGAAGAACAAAACCGCTTTTAAACCGGTCCCCGCTTTCATCGGAATCGGCTCCAATCTCGGGGATCGACTGGCCGCCTGTCGCGGGGCGATTGCTCTACTGGAGGCGATGCCGGCCGTCCGGCTGAAAAAAATCTCCTCTCTTTACCAAACGGCACCGGTCGACTATCTTGAGCAACCCCCGTTTTACAATGCCGTGGTCGAAGTCGAAACCTCGCTCCCCGCGCCCTCCCTCCTGGAAGGGTGCCAGCAGATCGAGCGGCAATTGGGGAAGCGAATCCTCATCCCGAAGGGTCCCCGGACGATCGACCTCGATCTTCTGTTCTACGGTTCATCGGTGATCGACATGCCCGGGCTTCAGATTCCCCACCCGGCCGCTCCGAATCGTGCTTTTGTTCTCATCCCGCTGGCTGAGATCGCACCCGATTTCATCCATCCGGCACTTCATACCTCCGTCGCGGAGATCCTCCGCCGTTTGAATGTAGAGACGTCCCGGCGGGACGTCTCTACAAAGATTGAAAAAATCGCCCCTCCGGGCTGGGAGAAGATCCCCCTGGTCTCGAACGGACCATCCTAAAATCATTCCACCCTACCGACAGCGAGCAGAGACAAGATGGGTTCAAACAGGCTGATTGTGATTGAAGGGGCTATCGGGGTCGGAAAGACGACCTTGGCGCAGATCTTGGCGCAGGAGCTCAAGGCCGACCTTCTTTTAGAGAAGGTGGAAGAGAACCCCTTTCTTCCGAAATTCTATGAAGACCCGGGAAAGTGGGCCTTCCAGACCCAGCTTTTCTTCCTCCTCTCCCGCGCGCGGCAGTTGGAGGAGCTCGTCCAGCAGAGCCTCTATGCCGATACCACGATTACCGATTATTTCTTCCCGAAAGATCGAATCTTCGCCTACATGAACCTGCGCGAAGAGGAGCTGGTCCTCTATGAACAGATCTATAAGATTTTAAATCCCAATATCCCGAAACCCGATCTGGTGATCTTTCTTCAAGCCCACACCGAGGCGCTTCTGGATCGGATTCAACAGCGGGGGAGGGTCTACGAGAAAGAGATCCGGCCGGACTATCTTCGCAGCCTGAACGATGCCTACAACCGCTTTTTCTTTCACTATGATGAAAGCCCGCTGCTGGTCGTGGAGACGAGCGATATCGATTTTGTCCGAAATCGCGCCGACCTCGCCGATTTAGTCACCCAGGTCAAACAGATGCGGCGCGGCAAGGAGTATTATCATCCGACAAGATAGAGACCGTTCATCGTTATTTGTTATTCGTTAAACGTGAAAAGACAACTTCTCTATACCTTTCGTTTTTACGATTAACGAATAACGTCTAACGAATAACGATTTATGAGAACTGTTTCCGGCATCAAGCAGATTCAGAAAATCCTCGCGCCGCTTCGCGGGAAAAAACGGATCGGATTCGTTCCGACGATGGGGGCCTTTCACGAGGGGCATCTTACCTTAATGCGCCGTGCCGAGCGCGAATGTGATTATGTGGTCGTCTCGCTCTTCGTCAATCCGCTTCAGTTCGGACCGAAAGAAGACTTCGCCACCTACCCCCGAACCCTCGCGTCGGACCGGAAGATGGCCGAAGAGGCCGGCGTCGATCTTCTCTGGACGCCGACGGCCGAGGAGATCTACCCGGCGCCTTACCGGACCTTTGTCGACGTGGAGGAGATCACCGAGCGCTGGGAAGGGGCGGTCCGACCGGGCCATTTCCGCGGGGTGGCGACTGTCGTCGCCAAACTCTTTCAGGTTGTCCGGCCTGACCGCACCTATTTCGGACAGAAAGACTATCAGCAGACCCGGGTGATTCATCAAATGGTCAGAGACCTCCATCTCCCCCTCACCCTTCGGATTCTTCCCACGGTTCGTGAAAAAGACGGCCTCGCCATGAGTTCCCGAAACCAGCGCCTCTCCCCCGCGGAACGCGCCGCCGCCCCGATTCTATTCAGAGCGCTCAAAGAAGCGGAGGCGCGCGTTCGAAAAGGAATCCGCGACAGCGGACCTCTCCTTCAGGAGGTCGAAGCGCTGGTTCGGTCGGAGCCGCTCGCCCGGATTGATTATGCCGCTCTTTGCGATCCGGAGTCTCTGGAGCCGATCGAGCGAATCGAGAAGAAGGGGGTTCTTCTCCTCGCGGTCAGAATCGGGACGGTCCGCCTCATTGATAATCTTTTGATTCACATTTAATTCGCAGATCGCTTTTTTGTCTTGACAGATGGTGAATTTTCTAAAATAATGGCGGCGTATGATGATTCAGAGCCGAAGGGACAACACTGTCACATCATATTCGTTTCAGGTGATCGTTCTTCTATCCCTTCTCTGGATGGCCAGCCTCACCGCCTGCGGAAGTGTCTCCGGCAGCAAAAACGATGAAACCAATCCGACCCCGGCAAAACCGGGGAAGATCTATGTCGCCAATGCGGGGGACGGCAGCATCATTGCCTTTGATCAGGCCCTCACCACCAAAGGGAACATTTCCCCGGCCCGGCGATTTCCGGAAAGTATTACCGGCCCAACCGGCATCTTTCTCGATCGAACCAACGACACCCTCTACGTCGCGAATACCGATCACAACTCAATTCTGATTTACGAGCATGCCAGCACCCTCAACCTCTCCGTCGGATCGGCCAACGCCACCCGCACCATTTCCGGCCCGCACACCGGGATGTTTCATCCTTATGGGGTCGCCTACGATGCGACTCGAGACCGGCTCTATGTCTCGAATAAAGACAAGAATGTGATCTCCGTTTTTCAGAAGGATTGTCCTCAAGCCAACATTCTCAACGGCGATATCGCTCCCTGTCGAACCCTCTCCGGTCCGACGACCCTGATCGATACGCCGAAGTCTCTTGCCATCGACACACAACGGGATATTCTCTACATCGCCAACGCGGGAACCAACTCAATCCTGGTTTATGAGAACGCCTCCCAATCAGCCACGCAGGGGGACCTCGCCCCCACCCGAACGATTATTTCACACAGCGATGCGTCTCAAACCGACAGCATGCTTTTTCTCCCCTCCGGCCTCTTCATCGACAGCACCAACGATCGGCTCTACGTCGTCAACACGGGGAAAAATCAGCCGGCGATCTTTATCTACGAAAAGGCCAGCACCCGATCGGACGCGGCCCTTCCGGATCGCCTTCTGATCGGACAGAACACACACCTGACCAGCCCAATCGCGCTTGATGTCTCCGTCGATCAGGATCGGCTCTATGTCCTGAACAACAACAATACAAACAACGGCAGCACCGCCGTGATGCTCTTCGATAATTTCAACAGCCAGTGCGTCACCGCGCTCTGCAACTTCGGGCCGACTCGGGTCATCAATGGTCCGACAACCGGACTGACCAACCCGTCCGGGATTGCCTATGATCCGGCCCGAGATATTGTCTATGTCGCGAATACCCTGGCCAATGATATTTTGATCTTCACATTGGAAGGGAATCTCCCCCCCTTAAAAGTCAACAAGGGGGACTATCACACGACCGATCTACTGCAACCGACCGGCTTCTTTTATGACGCACAGATCGACCGTCTTTATATTGCGAATTTCAACTCCGCCTCGGCGAACCTTCCCCCGATCATTGTTTATGAAAATGTCAGCACCAAAACCTTCTTGACAACAAAGTATGACTGGGCCATTCAGGGGAGCGATATTCAGAGGCCGCGGAGTATTTATGTCGATAAAACCCGGCAATATTTGATTGTGCTCAATACGCCGATCGACAAGGTTCTCATTTATAATCTTTCCGCCCTCAGCAGCCCCCCTTCGAACGGGGGTGTTCTCACGCTTCAGAGTTCGGATCTGGCCGGAACCTTTTCGGGAGTCGATTCGCTCGGGAATCAAGTCGGCTTCATCAGAGGAACGTCGATGGCGGTCGATGAAGCGGGTGGATTCCTTTATGTCGCCGCCGACTGTGATGCGGCTTCGAACTGTCCCAATTTTCAGCCGAACGGGAACAGCATTTTCATTTATAACCTTGGTCACCTAACAGATCCGCCCCACGTCATCGGCCGCGGCTGCGTCAACCGAGACGACCCGAACCCCAACAACCGGGGCTGCGAGAACTTCGACAATATCAAATTGAATCGGCCCTATGGCCTCTTCTACGATTCTGCAAAAGATATTCTTTATGTGACCAATGTCGGATCGAGCGGCGCGACCGCAAATACCATTCTTGCTTTCAATCATCCAAGCAGCCTGGGAGATACCCTGGCCAGTTGCAACACCCAAATTGTATCCACCCCACAGAATCCAAATCCGATCAGCAAATGCGCCAATCTCTCTCCGAATCGAATCATCTCCTCGTCGACCTCATTCAGCGCTTCCGAGCAGATGCAAGCCCCTATCGCCCCTTTTGTCAACCAAGCGGCCGATCGCCTCTTTTTGATCAACTCGGCGAAGGATTCTCTGTTTATCTTTGAGAATGCGAGCACCCTCTCCGGAGACACCCGTCCGGATCGGATCATCTCCGGGACCGATACTCAGCTCGCCTTCTCAGGAAATTTCGGTTTCACCGGTGCACTTTTCGTCAACACCAACCAAGGGAAGGAGACCCTCTACGTGGGGCAGCCTAAAGAGCCGGGCTGCGCCAACCCTTGTCTCAACGGAGCCCTTCTGGTTTTCGGGGTCGAAGGAGATGTTCCTCCCAGCCGAACCTGGTCCGGAGGAGGCGCGGCCTTGGTCGGCCCTTCGTCCCTGACGGTCGATACGAGCCGCGACATCCTCTACGTCGCCAATCAAGGAGATCCGACCCAAACGACCGATGACTCTATCGCGATCTATACCAAAGCAAGTCAGGCGAACGGGAACCTTCCAATGACCGGCACATTGAACGTCACGAGCGGATCGCAAACTGTGACAGGAAACGGAACGATCTTTACGCAGGAGTTTGCGGCGGGGGATTCAATCGGGATCGGAACACAAACATATACTGTCTCGTCAATTGCTTCAGACACCTCGCTCACACTGGTTGTTCCTTATTCTGATACAACAGCCTCTGGCGTTCCCGCGTCCCTTCTTCCAAAAACAGTCTGTAGTCCAACATTGCAAAGTGGTGGTCAATTCCCCTGCAATGATACGAAGCTGAACAATCCGGCGGGACTCTATTTAGATCCTGATAAGAATCACCTCTATGTCTCCAATACGAGTGATTCGTTATGTACGAATCCGGATAGTCCTTGCAATAGTATCCTTGTGTTTCATGATGCCAGCAATATACATAACGGCGATGCCCTACCCGATCTAATTCTAACCAGCGATGCCCTGAATAGTCCCCGCGGACTCGCCCTTGATTCAGGTCGAGATATCCTCTATGTCGCAAATAACGGAGGACAATCGGTCCTGGCCTTCAAGAACGTTATCGGATTGACCGGAACGAACCCACCGGTGAAGGTCGATCCGGATGCACAGATCAGCGGGGTTACGACTGGGATTAATGCTCCGGTGGGTGTGGCGATCGACTCAGGACGGGATATCCTCTATGTTTTAAATCAGGGGACGGCAGAGATTTTGGTCTTCGACAAAGCTTCCACCCAGAACGGGAACAACGCTCCCAACCGAACCATCTCCGGCAGCTTCATGAAAACTTTGTCCGGCTTTTACCTTGATCCGGATAATAATCTTCTTTATGTCGTTGACCAAGGGGCCAACGCCCTCTACGTTTTTACAGATGCGAGCACCGCCCAAGGCGAAGCCGACCACAGAACCCTTACCGGAAATAATACCGCCTTAAACCAACCGGCGGCGATCTTCGTCGATACGACGCGGTAGATTTCAGATGAAAGTCGGCTTTGACGTCTCAGCCGAAGCATCGCTTGAGAATCCTCTTCGGTTTCCCGCTAAGATCGTGCCGCTTCGATTTTTATTGCGCATCCTTCCGCTGACGATGACCCCTTTGATACTTTATGGTAGGTTAGGCCGTCGGTCGGTGATCCTACATTGAGAGGCGGCCGAGCCTTTCTCAACATCGAGAAGTCATCCCTTGTCTCCTCCTGTTTTGACTCTTTCAACCAAATTCGCTATTATCGGGGTCGCCCATTGCTTACTTGCAAGAGCGGACGCGCCATCTGACGTGGGCAAGGCATCGCTTTAGCCAAAAGAATTATTTGAATGAAGATTCGACCTATCATCATTTTCGTTTTTTTCCTTCTTCTTGTGGGATGTTCCCGCTCAGGGCACACAGCGCCGCCAAAAGCGGCAGCGGCGCCTCGATTTCAAAACTTTTGGACGGGCGTCAATGTGAAAAGCCTTGCTTTCGATAAGGACAATCTCTGGCTAGGCCTGGCATTCGGTCTGATTCGATATGATACGAGGACGGAGCTCGAACACCAAATTTTCACCGTCGAATCGACTCGCGGTTTTCTCTCAAACGGAATCTATAAGGTGGCCGTGGACGCCTATGGGAATAAATGGATCGGGACACATGGCGGCGGTCTTTCCCGATTTGACGGCCGACAATGGACCACTTTCACTCCTTATGGCGGCGGGAAAACCACCTATGATCGGGAGTGGTCTGTCTACCCGGCCGGCACCGGCCTGGGAGATCTCTGGGTCTATGATATCTTTTTTGATTCGGACCAAACGGTTTGGATCGCAACGTGGAAAGGAGTGAGCCACTTTGACGGAAAAACGTTTAAAACCTATACGCAAGAAGATGGCCTGCTCGACAAATGGGTCTATGCCATCGCCAAAGATCGAGACGGCATTTTCTGGTTTGGAACGGAAGGAGGGCTGAGTCGCTTTGACGGCCGGCATTGGAGCGGCTATACCCATCGAGACGGTCTAGGCGCCGATATCGGCGCAACTTCCCAGATCGACGCCAGCGATTCTTACTCCAACGGGGCACATCATGGGGGCCAAAAGGTAAACCAGATGGGAAATCCGAATTTTGTCCTACACATTGCAGTCGACCGGGAAAATAACAAGTGGGTCGGCACCTGGGGGGCCGGTCTATCACGCTTTGACGGCGTTCGATGGATTACCTACACCGCCGGCAATGGAACGATCGGCGGTAACTTTATCCATGCTCTGGAGATAGATCCGGATGGAAATATCTGGGCAGGCACCGAAAACGGTGTCTCCCGGTTCGACGGAAAATCATGGAAGACCTACACCACCGCCGATGGGCTCCTCAACAATAATGTATTCTCCATTGCATTTGACACGAAGGGAAACAAATGGTTTGGAACCTGGGACGGACTCAGCAAAATGACGGAGTGATCGAGAGGGGCAATTGAACGCCGCGCTGAGGATTTTAAAGCCTTAGCTCTTGGCGCACCGAAACCCCAAAAAGGGATAGCGTGCGGTCGGCTCGATGTTCTGCCGAAATGAAAGGCGGGAGAAAATCGGAAGGGAATAGTGGCCCGACTCGCCAAAGGCGTCTCCTTTGGCGATCTTGAATTGCTCGCCGAAATCGGGGCTTTGATAATCCCCGCCTGGATACGCTTTGTACCAATCGGCAACCCACTCCATCACATTGCCGTTCATATCGAAGACACCATAGAAACTTCGATCTTCTTTCCATCGACCGACCGGCGTGACATCGCCGTAGCCGCCGGCGCTGACATTGGCCTTCTTCGGGTCAAATTGGTTTCCCCAGACATAGAGGTAGCCGTGCGGTCCCCGCGCCGCCTTCTCCCACTCCGCTTCGGTCGGCAGGCGCTTTCCCTTCCATTCGCAGTAGTCCTCGGCCTCAAACCAGTTCACACCGGTGACCGGGAAATTGGCCTGCCCTTCCGGATAGCGACCCTCTTTCCAAGAGGGGGGCGGCTTTCGCTGACGCTTCTGGACAAAGTCGGCATAATCCTGATTCGTCACTTCATATCGGTCGATCAAAAATTCGGCGACATAGACTTTATGCTGCGGATGCTCATCGAGATACCACGGCTTCTTGTTTCCGAATTCTCCCGGATTTCCGGATGTATCAACATCATTGCTCCCCATCATAAATTCACCGGCGGGGATCAGCACCATCTCCGGAGGAATCTCTTGGTTTTTGCGGAAAAAGAAAAAAAAGAGTCCAGACGGAATAAGGACAAAGAGGGAAAAAAGAATTACTTTTTTGAAAGACATTGCATTGCTATTTCTGGCCGTTCACGACCGCGTGGGCGTCGTAATTATGGACCATTCGGAAACCGTGGCAGCGGAGATTACAGCCGGGACCTTTCCGACCATTGGGGCCGGACCAATCATCCCCGGTAGAAGAGCCGGGCCCATTCACCATAAAACCGGCCCCCCACATCGGTTGATCAGGAACACGGTTCCCCTGAATGTTCGGTTGGAAATTGAGCAGATGGGTATCGGCATTGTGGCCGGGATTGTCGGTAACGAACTGGGAAGAATTCAAGCCGACATAGATCGTATTGCCCGCCTCGACATTGCTATGGACGTTATTATGGCATTCATGGCAGCGGGCGTTGGTTCGACCGACTAAGTGGAGCATGTGGAGATTCCCGCCCGGATTCCCCTGGCCATCGACATTCGGCGTATCCCCTCGATAAAAATTGGTCAACCGATTCTGAGGAGCCTTTTGAGAAGACGTTCCCCAATAGGGAGTGGTGAAAGCCGCCTCGGCATGGCAATTAAAACAGAGGGCAAAGTTTTTAGAATCATATGTCGCAGTCGCATGCCCGGTACAATTGGTGCAGAGGGTTTGTCCGATCAGCGCTTGGTCCGCTGTGCCAATCTTCGTATCGTAGTTCGCCCGAAGTATTCTCTTATAGATCGACCCATGCGGTCCCTGCGGCGTCTTAGGATCGTTAAGACTTGCGGTCCGTGTTCCTTCCGGATTGACCGGGATATCGGGAGGAACGTCGGTCGGACGCCGATAAGCGGTCCCGCGCGTATCATCAGTGCTGATCGGCCCCGGATAATCGGGACAGTTGGTGTTCTGACTGCCGTCCCAGCAACCCTTCATAAAAGGAAAACCTCCCGGCAAGAATGAAACCAAACTGGGAACGACTCCACTCCCCCCGAAAGTCCCGAAGAGATCGGTGTTGTGGCAATCGCTGCAGTGGATCGTCTTTTCCCGGCTCAGCCCCATTCTCCCGAGAAGCTGTCCTTGCTGCGTCGGGACCGACTGGTTGTTCGTATAATTGTTCAAGACGCCCGATTGATTTCTCGCCGGCTGAAAAACCGGATGGAAAGACGTGTTGAATCGGGGCGGATTTGGATCGGGAAGAAGCGGTCCGCTCGGATTCGCCGGATTTTGGGTCCGGAAATTCTCCGGATAGAAGGGAACCGAGGTCGGATCGAACTCTTTCCGCTTGTTGCTTCCGTTCGCATTAACCCCTAGCGCCGCGTTGATCGGATTATCTCCGCGCGCCTGGACAGTCTTCCCGGTGCCGAGTGCGGTAAAGAGCGACTCCCGAACATGGTTGTTGAAGGTATTTCCGTGGCAGCGCAGGCAAACTTCGTAAATATACGGCTCCCGACGCTCATCGGCCGACTTGAGCGTTTCGGCGACGATCCCTCCTTTGATGGTGATGCCCGGTATTCCCTGGAAGCGATTCCGCCGGGTCACGCGGTGCATGTTATGGCAATCGACGCATTCCACATGCGATGTGTCGGGGGTCGGCGGAGCATGCTCGGTGGCGATTTTGTTGTTCGCCGGCTCGGTGTAAGGGCCGCCGAAGAAAGATGGCATCCGATTGTCGCTCCCTAATTGAACCCCTTCCCTCGGCAGATCGACAAAGACCGGCTGGTGGCCCAAGGCCAAGGTCAGATCCATCGCGCTTCCGGTCGGCGATGTTCCATGATTGCCGTTCCCCTCCCGATCTTTAAAGAATTGGGTCATAATATCAGGAGCACGCGTCGGGGCTTGAAGGATCGAGGTCTCCTGTGGTTGATGGCACTGATAGCAGGTCTGCTCAATCGCCACGTTTCCGAATTTATCGACCCCCTCTCGCATGATGCGGACCGCTCCGGCGCGGGTGTGCGGATCGTGGCAGTTCAGGCAAGCCCGCTCGGCCACCATGGCGGTCTCGTTGCTGTGAAGATCGGTCGCTCCCGGCTTCAGTCTTACATCGTCGAAGATTCCTGTCTGTCGATCTCCGAAGTGAGTGTTGAGATCGGCCGGATTATAGGGCCATCCCGGCTTGTCATGGCAGAAAAGACAGATGATCGCGCCGCCTCCCTTTGGGGGGGCCTCCGTGCTCGGCAAACCGGGATGCTTCTCTGCTTGTGATGCGGCGAAGGTCGTCGATTGAAGACGGTTGGCCCGAAGGAATTTCGGAAAGTCGACCTGGTGCGGATTATGACACGAGGTGCATTGAACCGAATCGAAAACATCGGTGTTGTTCCCGGTCGCCCGGCGAAGCGGAGCGAGTGGGGTCGGGGTGCTCTGAGTAAGCGGACGCCGGACCGGCGGGCCGGGGTTGACGAACTCGGAATCTTTGGACAGAAGCTCGCTATCAAAGGTCATCGAGATCGGATGGTCGTTTCGAAGGTCGCGACCTAAAACACGGGTCGCCTGAGCATTCACTCCATCGCC
>Ga0070739_10000701_pt1 | contig 59186 bp, 50 predicted proteins | sample Coa_R1_7_FD_66445 | JGI IMG/M metagenome (GOLD analysis project Ga0070739, IMG submission 66445) | Surface soil microbial communities from Centralia Pennsylvania, which are recovering from an underground coalmine fire - Coalmine... | ecosystem: Environmental > Terrestrial > Soil > Unclassified ...
TGGTCGGCGTGCCCCGCCAGGAGGGCGAGACCACCTTCCCCTCACTGCTCCTCGCGGTGAGCGAGAAGACGCTCAAGGGCTGCTACTACGGCAGCGCCTACCCGCCGCGCGACTTCCCCGAGATGCTGAGCCTCTACCGCGCCGGCCGCCTCGACCTCGACTCGCTGGTCACCCAGCGCGTGCCGCTGGAGGGCGTGAACGACGCCTTCGACGCGATGCGCCGAGGAGAGCAGCTCAGGACTGTGATCGAGCTCTGAGCCGGAACGGTCAGGCCGCGCCCGCGATCTCCCCGGGGACGCCCTTCGCCGCGATGCTCCGCGCGGTCCGCAGCGCGCCGGTGGGGTCTCCCCCGATCAGCGCAACTCCCACGCGCAGGCGGCTGGCCAGCCCCATGCGCGCCGCCTGGGCGACGATGCGCGTGCAGGCCGCCGCACCGGCGGGAAGCCCGCCGTCGCGGATGAGCAGGGCGGTATAGCCGTCGTCGAGGATGGTCACCGGCTCCTCGAACCGGCTGTAGGCGATCACCAGCGCCGCGTAGCCGCGGCGATCCTGCGGCTCCACGCTGTCGTCGGGGGCGAAGATGCACACCGCGGCGTCGTCGGCGGCCTCGGTGGCGGCGGCCACGAAGTCGCGCAGGGGGACGGCGGAGGGCAGCTGGGCAACCCAGGGCTGGCTCATGACCGGCCCATGCTCGCAGCAGTTCGACACCTCCCAAACCGCGCTCCTGCGACGCTCGCGTCGCGAGACGACGACGGTCAGGGGCCGACCAGGAAGCCCGCCTCGAGGCGCCGCAGCGCGGCGCGGCGCTCCTCGACAGGGCTGCCTCCCTGCTCACGCCAGGCCACCAGGGAACGGAGCTGCTCGGTGAGGTGGGCGGGGCGGACGGGCTTGCTCAGGCAGCCGACCCCGGCGGCGGCCGGGATGCGTCCCTGCACCGCTCCGCTGAGGAAGCAGATGGGCAGCTCCGCCAGCGCGGGGTCGTCGAGGATGGCCGCCGCCAGGCCGATGCCGTGCATGTCGGGGAGCAGGCCGTCGGCGAGCACGGCGTCGAAGCCGCCCGACTGCAGCTGGGACAGCGCCCCCGCCCCGTCCTCGGCCTCGGCCACGCTCATGGCGTCGCGCTCCAGGGCGAAGCGGATGAAGGTCCGTACCAGCTGGTCGTCCTCGACCACCAGGACGCGAAGTGGGGAGCCGTCCGTCGCCACGCAGCGGATGGTAGCGGTGACCGCAGGTTCGTGCCCGCCGGGTTCGTTGGACGCATCGAAGCCCGATGAGATGCCGCACCTCTGATCTGCGTCCCTTCTCGGTGGTCGTCTTCGGCGACGGAGAGCTGCCCGAGCTGCTGCTCACCTGCATGCAGTTCCGCCTCGTCGCCGACCTCGCCGCCGGTGGCCGGGCGCGCACCAGCCACCTCATGCAGCTGCGCCGCCACCTCCGCCAGGGGCGCTGCACCGGCTGCCGCGGCTACCTGATGGGCCGGCTCTCGGAGAAGCGCGCCGCGTCGCGCCTGAGCCCGGACTGACCGCTCACAGGCGGGCGCGTGTCAGGGCGGTGATTCTCGGTGCGGGCAGTCGGGCTCGTCGTGGTGGCAGCCGCACGCCTCGCTGGTCTCGACCAGCTGCAGCGCGCCGTCCGGCCAGGTGAGCCCCCTGCCCTCGGGGCACGAGTCGACGCGCCGCGCCGCGAGGACGTAGAGGCAGCGGCCGTCGTCGGTGGGGAGGTAGGCGGGCATGTTGGGCAGGCCGGCGCGGACCATGCGCTCCGCCTCGGCGGCGCTGCCCGCGGTGCGCAGGTTGCGATGTCCCACCGAGGGGCGATAGGTCGCCGCTCCCATGTCGAGCGGAGTGCCGGGGTCGTCGGCGAGCAGCTTGCCCAGCGCCTCGGGCAGCGCGTCGACCCCCGCCCGGCTCAGCTTGCGGGTGAGCGTTCCGGCGGTCTCGTCGGGCGCGACGTCGACGATGCGCTGCGCCAGCACCGGCCCGGCGTCGAAGCGCGGCGCGGCGCGATGCAGGGTGATGCCGGCGGTGGGCGCGCCGTCGGCGACCGTCCAGTACACGGGCTCGGGACCGCGGTACAGCGGCAGCGCGCTGGGATGGATGTTGAGCCAGCCGTGCGGCGGGATGGCCAGGGCGCGGGCGCCGATGATCTGGTCGAAGCTGGCCATGACCACGGCGTCGGGGTGCAGCGCGGCGATGTCGGTGCGGGCGTGCTCGTCGTTGACGCGCCACAGCCGCAGGATGGGGATCTCCAGGTGCTCCGCGATGCGGCTCAGCGCGTTGTGGCCAAGGATGGCAGGATGTGCGCCGGGGCTGGTGATGATGCCGCGCAGGTCGACGTCCTGCTCCAGCAGGCCGAGCAGGAAGGCCAGGCTGTAGTCGCTGGGGAAGCCCGCGAAGAGGAGCCGGGGTGCGTCGTCGCCCTGGCTGCGCTGCGGCGAGCCGGTGGGCTCGGGGAGCTGCCGGTCGGGGATGAAGCTGAAGGACTCGCGCGACCAGAGCTGCGCGCGCACGCCGTCCAGCCAGGGAGAGGTCACGGCCATCGCGTGCTGATGCTACCCGGGAAGCAGGTCGGTCCCCAGCAGCCCGTCGCGCTGCAGGCCGCGCAGCGCCTCGGCGACGGCGCCCTCACGTCCCGCGGCGGGCGCTGGCGCGACACGGGCTTCGAGCTGGTGGAGCGAGGTGGGCGGCTGCTCGCCGAGCATGGCGCGCAGGACGGCGCCACGGAGCTGGCGCATGCTACCGGCCCAGGCGGCCTGGCGACGCGGCGGCGTCTCGGGCGGCTGGCCGCCGCCGAGCCGTGCCCGGGAGCGGCAGGCCGCCAGCGGGCAATCGGCGCACCGCGGGCGGCGGGCGAGGCAGACGGTGGCGCCGAGGTCGAACAGCGCGAAGGCGTGCTCGCGGGGGCTGACGTGCGGCGGGCGGGACGACGCCAGCGCCCGGTCGAGGGCTGCCGGCGTCGCCCGGTGCAGCTCGGCGCCCAGCGCGGCGCGCGCGGCGACGCGTCCGAGGTTGACGTCGCGCGGGGGCGGGACGTCGGCGTCGAAGGCGAAGGCGAGGAGGGCGCGGGCGGTGTACGCGCCGATGCCGGCCAGGGCGCGGAGGCCCTCCTCCGTCCGCGGCCAGCCGCCCCGCGCGACCGCCGTCGCCGCGCCATGGAGGGCCAGGGCGCGGCGGGGGTAGCCGAGGCCCTGCCACTCCCGGAGCACGTCCTCGGGTGACGCGGCGGCGCAGGCGTCGGGCGTGGGCCACCGCTCCATGAAGGAGTGCCAGCGGGGCAGGACGCGGGCCACCGACGTCTGCTGCAGCATCACCTCGCTGACGAGGACCGCCCAGGGATCGCGCGTCCGCCGCCAGGGGAGGTCGTGGCGTCCGTGCTCCTCGTACCAGGCCGCCAGCGCGTCGGTCCACACGGGCCAGGGAGTGTGGCACGCGGCGCCACGGGCCGCGCGGTCGCGGTGCTAACGTCGCCGGTCGGCAGCTCGCTCATCTCTGTTCGGAGGACCCCGCAATGGCGCGTCACACCATCACGTTGATCCCGGGCGACGGGGTCGGCCCCGAGGTCAGCGACGCGGCGCGCCGGGCCATCGACGCGACCGGCGTCGACATCGAGTGGGAGGTGCACGACGCGGGGCTCGGCGTCATGGAGAAGTACGGGCAGCCAATGCCCGACCACGTCCTCGAGTCGGTCCGCAGGAACAAGGTCGCCATCAAGGGACCGCTCACCACGCCGGTGGGCAAGGGCATCCGCAGCGTCAACGTCGCGCTGCGCAAGGAGCTCGACCTCTACGCGCTGGTGCGCCCCTGCAAGTCGTATCCGGGTGTGCGGTCGCTGTACGACTCCATCGACCTCGTGATCGTGCGCGAGAACACCGAGGATCTCTACGCGGGCATCGAGTTCGCCGAGGGCGAGGCGGACACCCTGGAGCTGATCGACACCGTGAACCGCCTGGCGGGCAAGGACATCCGCAAGGACAGCGGCATCTCCATCAAGCCCATCTCCATCTTCGGCACGCAGCGCGTGTTCCGCTTCGCCTTCAACTGGGCGCGTGCCAACCAGCGCACCAAGGTGACGGCGGTGCACAAGGCGAACATCATGAAGCACACCGACGGGCTGTGGCTTCGCGTCGCCGAGGAGGTCGCCGGCGAGTTCCCCGACATCGAGTTCGAGGACCGCATCGTCGACAACATGGCGATGCAGCTGGTGCAGAAGCCGGAGCTGTACGACGTGATGGTGATGCCCAACCTCTACGGCGACATCCTCTCCGACCTCTGCGCCGGACTGATCGGCGGCCTTGGCCTCGCCCCGGGCGCCAACATGGGCGACGAGATCGCCGTCTTCGAGGCGACCCACGGCTCGGCGCCCAAGTACGCCGGCCTCAACAAGACCAACCCCATGGCGATGATGTTCAGCGGCGTCCTGATGCTCAGGCACCTCGGCGAGGAGGACGCCGCCCGCCGTCTGGAGGCCGCCCTCGCCGAGGTCATCCACGAGGGCACCTCGGTCACCTACGACATGAAGCAGAACCGCGACGATCCCTCCGCGGTGGGCACCTCGCAGGTCGCCGACGCGGTGGTGGCCAAGCTGCAGGGCTGAGCCTCCGATGGCGGCGGGACATCGATGAGCACGGGCGATGCCATCGCCATCGTCGTCCCGATCGCGTGCGCTCTGGTGACGACGGTGGTTCCGGTTGGACTGACCCTCTGGGTTCGTGGACGTGCCCCCCGGGGTGGTGGTCGACCCATGCGCCCGATCACGCCCGTGTCTGTCGAGACTGTCGGGGCAGCGGGCCTTTCCGGGCGTGGCCGCGCGATCGTGGGTTGCTCAGCCTTCCTGGTGATCGCCGCTGGCGCATTCCTCCTCGGCAACGGCGTCCCCCGGTGGATCGCCCTGCCCGACTGGGGAACCGCGTCGTACTACCTCGCCGGAAATGGCATCGGCGTCTGGATGATCGCCAAGGCCGTCAACGTGGACATCGGCGGTTCGGGCGAGGGCACGTCGACCCACGCTGCCGCCGCCGACCTCGAGCTCCTGGCTCGTCCCGCGGACCTGGTCGCCGATCTGCTGATCGTCGTTGAGCGCCTGCGCTTCTCGGTGCAATCGTTGCGATACGACCCGGCGTCCGGGGCGGTCGCCCTTCGCGCAAGCCGCGTCCGCCTCCTGCGGGGGTGGCCCCAGTATCTGGAGGTGCACGGGGCTCTCGTGGAGGGCTTCCCGTCCTCGCTCACCGTCCGCGTCGATTCGGCCATTCGCCGTCGCCTCGACTTCGACTACAACAGGGACACTCTCGAGGCGATCGTCCAGCACTTCGCCCGGAGTTCCGAACCACCCCGGTAGTCGCCCCTGGCGAACCGGTTGCGAACCGCGTGGGTGCCGGTTCACGCGCCGTCACGGATTCGTGGCCGTCCCGCGGCCGGGCGGGGCGCGGGGCGGCTCGACAATCGACGGCGCGATGACCTTCCCCCAGGTGCACCCGTGAGCTCCGAGCTGCCCAACGCCTCCGCCGCCTCGCAGGCCGCCGTGCTGCGCCGCGCGTGGGTCGAGGTGGCCACCACCGCCGCGCCGCAGCTCGCCGGTCTGCCAGGCCTGCTGGAGCAGCGCCTCACCGAGCTGGAGGGCGCCGGCGCCCTCGACGAGCCGACCCTGCTGGCGGTGGCCGAGGAGGCGTCGCAGTACGCGCTCGAGCAGGGCGCAGGAGAGGTCGCCCGGGCGCTCAGCAAGCGACTGCGCCGGGCCATCTACGAGTTCCTGCTCGCCCTCGACGCGGTCCACCCGGCCGAGCTGGCCAACGCGCCGCTCCTCACTCCGCCCGCCGCCTCGGCACTTCCGCCGGACGCCGAGCCGCGCGCGCCCGTCGCCTTCACCCCCGCCGACGTCACCGGTGCCGACGAGCCCGTGGCCGTCGTGCCGCCGCCACCCCCCGTCCCGCTGTGGGAGGCGGTGGCGCCCCCGCCCAAGGTGCGCGAGGTGTTCCACGTCGCGACGCGGGACGTCGAGGCGCTTGACGGTGCGCCGGCTGCGGCGGAGCCCGCGGCCGTGGATGCGGTGGCAGCCGAGCCGATCGTGGACGAGATGGGGACCGAGGCGGAGGCCGCCGCGGTCGACTTCGCCGGAGCGGAGAACGCTGCCGACGAGGCGGAGGCGAGGGTGGTCGAGGCCGAGGCGCACGCCGCCGAGGTGGCCGACGCCACGGCGGAGGCCGCGCCCGAGGAGGCGGAGCCGTACGGCGTCGACGTGGAGAGCGTGGCCGCTGAGGAGCAGGAGCCCCAGGTGTTCGGCGATGTGATCGCGGTGGACGCGGCAGAGCTCGACGCTGAGGCGTCCCCGGACGGACCCGCCGCCGAGACGGAGACACAGTTCGCGGCCGAGCCGTGGGCCGAGCTGGCCGCCGAACCGGGCCCTGAGATCGTTGCCGAGGCGCCTGCCGCCGAGGCCGAGCCCATCGCCGAAGCCGAGCCCGTCGCCGAAGCCGAGCCCGTCGCCGAGGCGCCCGTCGCCGAAGCCGAGCCCGCCGTCGATGACGCGCTCCCCGCGCCGACCGCTGAGGCCGAGCTGTCCGACGCGCCCGCCGCCGAGCCGGCCGCGTGGTCGCTGCCCGAGGACCCCGTCGCTCAGGACGAGGCGCTGCCCGACGTCGTCGAGCCGGTCGCCGAGGCGTCGCCCGACCCGAGCCCGGCGCCCGCCGCCGAGGAGCCGGACGTCGTCGTGCCCTTCCCGCTGCAGCCCGCGCCCGCGCCCACCCAGGGCAACGGCGCCAAGCCACCGCGCGAGCTGCTGCGCGTGCCCCGCCAGTTCCGGCGACTCCCGCCGATGCCCGGCCGCCACGACAACGGCGCCCACGACGGCCCGCCCACCGACGCACCGCTCGCCCTCCCGGCCGTCGCCTCCGTGCCACCGGCCGCCACCGAGCCCGCGCCGCCCACCCTCGATCCCGACGATGCTGCGGTGATCGACGAGGACGCGCTCGGCGTGCCCTCGGTGCCCTGGGGGTTCGCCCAGCCCGCTGCCGAGGAGCCCGCGCCCCCCGTCGCCGAGCAGGACGACCCCGAGGAGGAGATGGGCGTCCCCTTCGGCCCCTTCGCCATGCCCGCCGCCGAGGTGCAGCTGCCCCAGCCGGCCGGCGACGCCGAGCTGCCCCAGCCCACCGCCGGCGCGGTGCCGCCGCAGCCCGCCACCGACCCGGCCACCCCGCCGGTCTTCGACGCCGACCTCCCGCGCCCGCCGGCCCTCGTCGAGGAGCCCCTCTACCCGCCGCCCGGCGCCGACGACCGCCTCTTCATCACCCCGCTGCCCCGGTCGACCACACCAGAGCCCGAGCTGTGGACCCCCGGCCCCGTCCCCACACCGTCGTACGCGCTGCCCCAGCCGCCCTCTGGAGAGCCGTTCCCGATCGCCCCGCGCGAGGGCTTCCACCTCACCGACCCCGGCGCCCTGGAGCTCTCCCCGGCCGAGGCCAATCCCTACCTGGCCGCGACCCAGCCCCCGGCGCCGGTTGCGCCCACCCCTGAGCCGCAGCGCGTCGCGACCCCGGCGGCGCCCACCCAGCCGCCGGCGGCCCACGACGACCATGAGCACCACGACGCCGACGACGGCGCCTGGCGCATCCGCCAGTCGCCGCGCGCCCAGCTGCTCGCCGAGCGGATGGCCCAGAAGCGCCGCGAGGAGGCCGCCCGCGCCGCCTTCGAGGCCGCCTCCAACTACGACGACGACCACGGCCGCGGCCGCAGGAAGCGCAGCGTCGAGGACGCGCTGCCCGACATGCCCACCGCCCGCCGCCAGCTCGACGAGCACCTCCGCAAGAAGCGCGGCGCCGAGGCCGGCGCCCTGCTGCAGCGCCTCGCCCAGCAGCTCGGCGGCCGCGAGATCGCCGACCTCGCCCTCGACTCGGGCGACCGCTGCCGCGCCCTCGGCCAGAGCCGCTCGGCGACCAACTGCTACCTCGCCGCCTGGCGCGCCGACCCGCTCTACGAGACGCCCCTCTGGCGCCTCTCGGACATCTGCCTCAACGACCAGGAGATCGACCTCGCCGTCGGCTACCTGGAGCGGATCGCCGAGCTGATGCGCTCGCGCGGCGACGACGAGGGGGCGATCGGGGTCTACCGCAAGATCGCCATGATCGCGCCGGAGCGGCAGGACGTCCGCGACGTCATCCGCCTGGCCAAGACGACGGGCCGGCTGGAGGGCTGAGCCCGCTCAGGCCGCCGCGGCCTGGAGCAGCTCCTCCCCCTGGTCGCGAGGCCCGACGAAGGCGAGCCTCACGTCGCCGAGACCGTCGACGATGCGCTGCGCCACCCGCTGCACCTGCTCGGCGGTGGTCGCCTCGATCGCCTCGGCGCGCGAGTCCGGCGTCTCCAGGCTGAGCCCGGCGCGCCAGCGTGAGGCGTACCAGTGCGAGCTGGCGCCCGCCGTCTCGGTGCCGCGCAGCAGGCGGCCGACCATCGACGCCTTGGCCGCCTCCAGCTCGGCGGCGGGAACCGCCTCCTCGGCCATGCGCCGCAGCTCGCGCACCGACAGCTCGACCGCGCGGGCGGCGTCGTCGGGACGGGTCGCGGTGGAGATGCTGTAGAGCCCGGTGTCGTCGAAGGGCTCGTGCCCGGCGCTGATCCGGTAGGCCAGGCCGGCGCGCTCCCGCACGGTGTGGAACAGGCGCGAGGACATCCCTCCGCCGAGGACGTGGGTCATCACCGACAGCGGGATGCGGTCGTCGTCGTGGGCGGGAAGGCCGGGGAAGGCGAGGAGCATGTCGACCTGCGCCTCCTCGTCGGCGCTGAGCGGGCGGACGTTGGCGACGTAGCGCTCCCCCTGCCCCCACTGGGCGGGGATGCGGGGTCGCTGCGTCGCGGTGGGGATGTCGCGGAGCAGCTCGGTGGCCCGCTCCTCGCTGAGCTCGGCGCCGCCGGCGACCACCAGCGCCATCGCGGTGGGCGCGTAGAAGGAGCGGTGGTAGTCGACGATGGCGTCGCGCTGCACCTGGGCGACCACCGACGGGTAGCCCGCCGCCGACCACGACATCGGCTGCTCGCCGCCGAAGGCGACGCTGAGGATGCGGTCGCCGATCCAGCCCTGCGGGCGCAGCAGCCGCGCGGCCAGCTCCTGCAGCACGACGTTGCGCTCGCGCTCCACCTCCTCGGCCTCGAAGAGGGGATGGCTGAGCATGTCGGTGACGATGTCGGCGAGCTGGTCGAGCGACGCCGCAGGCCCCTCGGCGTAGTAGGCGACCTCCTCGGTGTCGGTGTAGGCGTTGGTCACGGCGCCGAGGCGGTCGACCTCGCGGGAGATCTCCATCGCGGTGGGCCGGCGGGAGGTGCCCTTGAAGAAGAGGTGCTCCAGGAAGTGGGCCAGGCCCGCGGTCCGCGGCGTCTCGTCGCGGGAGCCGGCGCGCACGATGAGCATGACGCCGACGTTGCGGCTGGGCATGGGCGCGTTGAGCAGGGTGACGCCGCTGTCCAGGATGCTGACGCGCGGAGGCGTCCCGGTGGGGGAGGAGATCATGGCGACAGTGTGCCGTGTTCGCGGGCGCGGCGCGCCGCCCCGCGGGCGTCCTTGCGTTGCGAACGGGTGTTCGATACGCTACACGCCGCCATGGCCGTCCTCCAGCCCGTCCCACCCGCCACCGCCGTCGCCGACCCTGTCGCCGCAGCCCTCGACGACCTGCGCCGCTCGCAGCTGTGCGCCGGGCGCATCGCCCACGAGGTCAGCCTCCCCGCCGAGCCGGCGCGCCACGGCCCGTGGCCGGAGCTGCTCCACCCCGCACTGCGCGAGGCGCTGGCGCAGCGCGGCGTCGACCACCTGTACACGCATCAGGCGGAGGCGATCAGCGCGGCGCTGGAGGGCACCGACGTCGTCGTCGTCACGCCCACCGCCAGCGGCAAGTCGCTCTGCTACACGCTGCCCGTCCTCGACGCCTGGCTGCGCGACCCCGACGCACGCTCGCTCTGGCTGTTCCCCACCAAGGCGCTGGCGCAGGACCAGCTCGCCGGCCTGCAGGACGTCGCGTGCCACCTCCCCGGTGAGCTGCGGGCGGCGACGTTCGACGGCGACACGCCGCCCGGTGTCCGCCAGGCGGTGCGCACCAACGGCACCATCGTCGTCACCAACCCCGACATGCTGCACAGCGGCGTGCTGCCCAATCACACGGGATGGGTGCGGCTCTTCCAGCACCTGCGCTACATCGTCGTCGACGAGCTGCACGCCTACCGCGGCGTGTTCGGCTCGCACCTCGCCAACGTGCTGCGACGGCTGCTGCGCCTCTGCCGCTTCTACGGCAGCAACCCCACGGTGATCGCCTGCTCCGCCACCATCGGCAACCCGCGGGAGCTGGCGGAGCGGCTGCTGGAGCGCCCGGTCCGCTGCGTCGACGGCAACGGCGCGCCGCGCGCACCTCGCCGCATCTGGTTCTGGAACCCACCGCTCGTCGACCGCGCCCTCGGCGTGCGCCGCAGCGCCACGCTGGAGGCGCGGCGGCTGGTCGCCGAGCTGGTGCGCCGCGACCTGCAGACCATCGCCTTCGCGCGCAGCCGCAGCAGCGTCGAGGTGCTGCTCACCTACCTGCAGCGGCTGCATCCCCCACCCTCGCCCGGCGCGCCCGGGCCGGTCCGCGGCTACCGCAGCGGCTACCTTCCATTGCAGCGTCGCGCAATCGAAGCGGGGCTGCGCGACGGCAGCGTGCGCGCCGTGGTCAGCACCAACGCGCTGGAGCTGGGCATCGACATCGGCAACCTCGACGCCGCGGTTCTGGTCGGCTACCCCGGCACGGTGGCGAGCACCTGGCAGCAGCTCGGCCGCGCCGGCCGGCGCGACACCACGAGCCTCGGCGTCTTCATCGCCACCGACTCCCCGCTCGACCAGTTCCTCATCCGCAACCCCGCCTACCTGCTCGACCAGCCCGCCGAGCAGGGCCTCATCGACCCCGACAACCTGCTCGTCCTGGGCGGGCACGTGCAGGCCGCGGCATTCGAGCTCGCCTTCGAGGAGGGGGAGCGGTTCGGCGGCGCCGAGGTGACCGGGCTGCTCGACTGCTTCGTCGAGGACGGCCTGGTGCACCGCTCGGGGCAGCGCTATCACTGGGCGGCCGACGCCTTCCCCGCCGAGGCCATCTCCCTGCGCAGCGCCGCCGCGACCAACGTCGTGATCATCGACACGTCGTCGTCGCCCGACGGTCCGGGCCAGGGCCCCCAGGGCCCGTGGGCGGGGTCGAGCGGCGGCCGTCCCGGCAGCCACGGCCGGGTCATCGGCGAGGTCGACCAGTTCGCCGCCCCGGTCCTTGTCCACGACGACGCCATCTACCTGCACGAGGGACGCCAGCACCACGTCGAGCGGCTCGACTGGGAGGAGAAGCGCGCCTACGTCCATCCCGTCGAGGTCGACCACTACACCGTGGCCGAGACCCGCACCAGCGTGGTGGTGCTGGAGCGCTACGACGGTCCTGCGGGTGACGCCTGCAAGCGCAGCATGGGCGAGGTCCGCGTGTCGCGGCTGGCGACGCTCTACAAGAAGGTGCGCTTCCTCACCCACGAGAACATCGGCTACGGGCCGATCGCCCTGCCGGAGCAGGACCTGCACACCACGGCGTTCTGGCTCGCCTACGAGCCGGAGGCGGTCGCCGGCATGTCGCGGGCGCAGCTGGAGACGGCGCTGCTGGGCATGACCTCCGCGCTGCACCAGGCCGCCTGCCTGCTCTGCATGTGCGACCCGCGCGACCTGGGCACGCATGCGGAGGTGCGCGGCGCCGCGGGCCCTTCGAGCAGCGGCATGCCGGCGTCGCCGCTCGACGTGGCGCCGCCGCGCGAGCCGGACGAGTACGTCGCCGGCTTCCGTCCTCGCCGCCGCGTCGACGGCGCCGGTCCGCCGAGTGGGTATCCCACGGTGTACCTCTACGACGCGGTGCCCGGCGGCGTGGGCTTCGCCGAGCGCTGCAACGAGCGCCACGCCGAGCTGCTCGCCACCGCGGTGCGCATCGTCGACGGGTGCGAATGCGCGGCGGGCTGCCCGTCCTGCACCGGTCCTGCGCCCGAGGGCGTGCACGGCCGGGTGGTCACGCGGCGCCTCCTCGACGTCGCGCTGGCCTCGCTGCGCGGCTGACGGCCATGGTGGTTGCGGCCAGCCCTGACAGCAACGTGACGGCCACGGCTGAGGCGGTGCGCCGCGCCACCGTCGCCGGCCTGCGGGAGAAGCTCGCACGTCTCGGCGGGCTCGGCGGCGCGGCCGTCGACCCCAGGCGCGCGGCTGCCGCGGCGGTGCTGCGCGCGAAGGCGCGCGAGGCTCCGCCACTGCCGCGCCAGCCCGGCTTCGAGGCCGAGCAGACCGCGGCGGGCGCCGCCTGGGTGCGCAGGGCCCGCGTCGACCTGGCCCCACTGCTCGCGGCCGCGGGCGCGGCCCAGCTCGGCTCCGCCGAGGAGCTGCTGCGCCTCACCGCGCCGCCGCCGTCCGGTGTCGGGTGCGCCGCCGGCGACGTCGCGGTCCTCGACATCGAGAGCCTCGGGCTGCGCGGCAGCGGCGTGGTCGCCTTCCTCGTCGGGGTCGGCCTGCAGCGCGGCACCGCGCTCGACGTGCACCAGGTGCTGCTCGCCGACCCGGGCGACGAGGCGGCCCTGCTCACGGCGGTGCTCGAGCGCCTCGACGGCGCCGCTGTGCTGGTGACCTACAACGGGCGCAGCTTCGACGTGCCCACCCTGCGCGCCCGCTGCATCGTCAACCGCCTGGGGGACCGCGGTCTCGAAGGGCGGCCGCACTGCGACCTGCTCGGGCCGGTGCGCCGCCTCTTCCGAGACCGTCTCGGTGCCTGCACGCTGCGCCAGGCGGAGGTCGAGCTGCTGGGCATGGCGCGGGTGGACGACGTGCCCGGCTTCGAGGCGCCGGCGCGCTACCGCGCCTGGCTGCGCGGAGCCGGGCCTGAGGTGCTCGCCGGGGTGGTGCGCCACAACGAGCTCGACCTCTGCGCCACCGCGGTGCTCGGCGCCCGCCTGCTCACCCACGTCGACGGCGACCTGGTCGGCCCCGTCCACGCCGCCGACCGCTACCGGCTCGCCCTCCACCTCGAGCGCCGCGGCGAGGCCCGCCGCAGCGAATCCCTGCTGCGCGAGACCTTCGCCGCGCGCAGCGGCCCGTGGGACCGCCGCGCCGGGCACCGCCTGGCGAGCCGGCTGCGCCGCGACGGCGGAGCGGGGGAGGAGGAGGCGATCCAGCTGCTGCGCGAGCTGTGGAGCGCCGACCCCAGCGACCTCCCGGTGGCGCGCGCCCTGGCCATCGCCCTGGAGCGCGCCCGCCTCCTCGACGAGGCGATCGCGGTCGCGCAGCGCAGCGCCCGCCTCTGCGCGGCCATGCCCGCATGGAGGCGCGCCGCGCTGCGCGGGCAGCCTCCCCGCGGCTGGGAGGAGGACTGGGCCCGGCGCCTCGACCGGCTCAGGTCGCGCCGCGACCGCGGCCGCTCACGCGAGGTGGCGTCCGGCCAGCCGCTGCTCAGCGCCGCCGGCGCCTGAACCCGGCGCCCGCGCCGCGCGGAGCGACGCTCCCTAGAGCCCGCCCGGCTGCGCCGGCGAGGCCGCGGGAGTGCTGGCCCCGCCGCTGTTGGCCCACTGGGCCCAGGGGATGTTCCAGTCGGCCTCACCGTCCGAGGAGTCGGCGGGGCGGCCCGTGTTCTTCACGTACACGAGGTCGCCCTTCTGCGAGAAGTTGTAGAAGGTCTCGGCGCGCGCGGGGCTCAGGTTGACGCAGCCGTGCGAGACGTTCTGCGACCCCTGCGCCCACTCCGACCACGGCGCGCTGTGCACGAAGAAGCCGTCGGTGGAGATGGCGGTGTCCCAGTAGACGTGCTCGTAGTAGCCGTCGGGCGAGTTGCGCGGGATGCCGATGGTCGCCGAGTCCATGAGCACGTCGTACTGCTTGTACTGCACGTAGAGCGCGCCCTGGAGGGTGGGGTTGCGCGGGCGGCCGGCGCTCATCGGCCAGGTGTAGAGGGTCTTGTCGTTGGAGGTCACCACCATCTGGTGGGTGGCGGCGTCGATGGTGCTGACGTGCTTGTCGCCGATGGTGAAGCTCATCGTCCAGTTGCCCAGGCCGAAGACGTCGTTGCCGGCGTCGATGCCGAGCAGGTCGGCCTGCAGGGTCACCTTGGTGCCGCTGGCCCAGAAGTCCTGGGGGCGGAAGTGCACCTCGTCCGGGGCGAACCAGTGCCAGTCGCCGGTCACCGGCGGGTTGGTGGTGACGTGCAGGTGGGAGACCAGGTTGGCCTGCTTGTCGGCGGCCACCGGGTTGTTGAAGTGCAGCACGATGGGCATGGCCACCCCGACCGTCTCGCCGTCGACCGGCTCGGTGTCGGTGGTGAGGCGCTTGGGCGTCATCGTCGTGAAGGTGGTGCGTGCCGTGCTCTGGGCGCCGCCCGTGTTGTGCGCCGCCACCTCGACGACGTAGTCGGTGCCCGGCGAGAGCGGCGCCGCCGAGGTCCAGGTGCGCGAGCCGTCACCGAGGGTGCCGGTCAGGAAGGCGGTGGTGTCGCCGCTCGGGTGGACGAGCACTGAGTCGATGCTGCCGCCGTCGGCGGTGACCGTCACCGCGGTGTCGAGGCGGACGTCCTTGGCGCCGTCGGCCGGGACGACCGCCAGGTTCGGCGGCGGCGCCGCCGTGGCGCTGGTGGCACCGGCGGGCGCGGCTCCGCCTGGGGTGGAGCTCGAGGCGGGGCTCGAGGGGGAGCAGGCGACCAGGGCGACCGAGCCGGCCGCTGCCAGGACGAGGGCGGTCAGCGGACGGGGAAAGCGGGGGGTTTGGGGCATTCGGCTGGAACGTACCACTGCTTCTGGGCGCACAGGCGCGCCGCCATCTTGGCGATCACGTCTGCAACGCGGACATCGGGGGCACGGTTACTGTTGCACAACCCGGCCGATCGGGCATCCCGCCGAGCGTGACGAACCTGCCGTGACCTCCCCTCTGACCACTCCCGCCGAGCTCGCCGCCGCCCTCGCCGGCGCCTCGCCGCCGACCCTGCTCGACGTGCGCTGGACCGTGGGGCTGCCGCCCGGCAACGGGCTCCCGGCCTACCGCGAGGGGCACCTGCCCGGGGCGCTGTTCGTCGACCTCGACGCCGAGCTGGCGGGACCGCCGGGCGCGCGCGGGCGCCACCCATTGCCCGACCGGGCGGCGTTCGAGGCGGCCATGCGCCGGCACGGGGTGAGCGCGGCCCGGCCGGTGGTGGCCTACGACCAGGGCGACGACGTGGGCGCGGCGCGGGCCTGGTGGACGCTGGGGTACTTCGGGCACCCGGACGTCCGCGTGCTCGACGGCGGTCTCGCGGCCTGGGTGGCGGCGGGCCTGCCGCTGAGCGCTGACGTGCCGGCCCCGGCGCCGGGCGACTTCGATGCGGTGCCCGGTGGCAGGACGATGCTCGACGCCGAGCAGGCGGCGGAGGTGGCGCGCGGCGGCGTGCTGCTCGACGCGCGCACCCTGGTGCGCTATCGCGGGGAGCAGGAGCCGATCGATCCCGTGGCGGGGCACATCCCCGGGGCGGTGAGCGCGCCGACCACCGACAACATGGATCCGCGGCGCGGCACCCTCCTCCCGGCGGAGGCGCTGCGGGCGCGGTTCGCGGCGCTCGGGGTGGGGGCGGGGACGCCCGTCGGGGCGTACTGCGGGTCCGGGGTCACCGCGGCGCACGAGGTGCTGGCGCTGGAGGCGGCGGGGATCCCGGCGGCGCTCTACGTCGGGTCGTGGAGCGACTGGATCACCGATCCCTCACGGGAGGTGGCGACGGGCGGCTAGTTGAGCCGCTCGATGATCATCGCCATGCCCATGCCGCCGCCGACGCACATGGTCTCCAGGCCGATGGTCTTGTCCACCGTCTGCAGGTCGTTGAGAAGCGTGGTGGTGATGCGGGCGCCGGTCATGCCGAAGGGGTGGCCGAGGGCGATGGCGCCGCCGTGGGGGTTGAGCTTGTCGCTGAAGGGGTCGATGCCCAGCGCGCGAGCGGACGGGATCACCTGGGCGGCGAAGGCCTCGTTGATCTCGACGACGTCGACGTCCTCGATGCTCATGCCGGCGTTGCGCAGCGCGTTGCGGGAGGCGCCGATGGGGCCGAGGCCCATGTACTCGGGCTCCAGCGAGGTGAGGCCGGTGGAGACGATGCGGGCAAGCGGCTTGATGCCCAGCTGCTTGGCCTTGGTGTCGCTCATCACCACCACCGCCGCCGCGCCGTCGTTGAGCGGGCAGGAGTTGCCTGCGGTGACGCGGCCGTCCTCGCGGAAGACCGGCTTGAGCGTCTGCAGGGTCTCGAAGTTGGTGCCGGCACGGGGGCCGTCGTCCCGCGCGTAGACCGAGCCGTCGGGCAGGGTGACCGGGATGATCTCGCGCTCGAAGAACCCGTTGCCCTGCGCCTCCACGGCGAGGGTCTGCGACTTCACCGCGTAGTGGTCCATCTCCTCGCGGGAGATGTCCTCGCGGTCGGCGACGTTCTCCGCGGTCTGGCCCATGGCGATGTAGATGTCGGGATAGCCCTCGGGGTTGCCCGGCACCAGGCGCGGGTTGTAATTGGCAGGGTTGTCTGAAACTCCGTTGACGAAGCGGGAGACGCACTCCACGCCGACGGAGAGGAAGACGTCGCCCTCACCCGCCTTGATGGCGTGGAAGGCCATGCGGGTGGTCTGCAGCGACGAGGAGCAGTAGCGGGTGATCGTCGTGCCCGGCACGTCGAGCCGGGAGAGGATGGCGATGACCCGCCCCATGTTGAATCCCTGCTCGCCGCCGGGCAGGCCGCAGCCGCAGATCAGGTCGTCGATCTGGTCGCGGGGCAGCTCGGGGACCTTGTCGAGCACCGCGTTGACGATCTGCGAGCCGAGGTCGTCCGGACGCATCTCGACCAGGGATCCCTTCATGGCACGGCCGATCGCGGAGCGGCCGGTGGCGACGATGACGGCTTCGGGCACGGGCGTGAACCTCGTGGCGGACAGTGGTGCAGAGCCCAATGGTGGCGCGTCGGGGTCGCCGTCTGTCTTGGACGCTGTCTAGCCCCGCCGGTGCGCCGGAGCCACCTCGACGGGCACGCCGGCCCTGAGCGTCTGGTAGACGACGCAGTAGCGCTCGGTCAGCCGCATCAGCGTGGCCAGCTGCTCCTCGTCCGCGGCGGTGTCGACGTCGAACGCCAGGCGGATGGAGCGGAATCCGACCGGCGCCTCGCGGTCGACCCCCAGGGTGCCGCGGAAGTCGAGGTCCCCCTCGGCGCGCACCGTGCCGCGCACCTCGAGCTGCAAGGCGGTGGCGACCGACCGCATGGTCACGCCCGCGCAGGCGACCAGCGCCTGCAGCAGCATGTCGCCGGAGCAGGCCAGGGTGCCGTCGCCGCCGGTGGCGGGGTGGAGCCCGGCCTCCACCAGCGCCCGCCCCGTCGACACCGAGCAGGCGACATCCTCGGCGTCGAGCTCACCCGAGGCGCGGAGGGTGACCAGGGCCGCGGCCGGCTCCTCGCGGTAGCGCTCCTTGAGCGGGGCCTGCAGGGCGCGCAGCGTGTCGCGGTCCATGGTCACTCCCTCCGGCGCCGCTCAGACGGCCGCCTTCTCGCCGGTCGAGGGGTCGATGACCCGCGACACCTTGACCACGCTGTTGGCGGGGAAGCCGCCGCAGCGGGCGTGCTCGTAGATGATGTCGGGGTCGGGGGCGACGTAGACGCAGTAGATCTTGTCGTCGGTGACGTAGCTCTCCAGCCAGCGGATGTCCGGGCCCAGCTCGGCGAGGACCTTGTTGGACTTCTCGCTGATCGCCTGCAGCTCCGTGTCGCTCAGCTTGCCCGCGCCGGGAAGCTCCCGCTCGATGACGTACTTGGGCATGGCCCGACCTCCGGGTGGGTGGTACCATACTCGCGGTATGGCGTCGGCCGTACCGACGGTCGGGAAGTATGCATACCGAGGGTATGGACGTCAAGCAGCCCGTTCGAAGCCAGCGCGTCAACCAGGGTGAGGAGACCAAGGCGGCGCTGCTCAGCGCCGCCCGGGACCTCTTCGGGGAGAACGGCTACGGCTCCACGTCCCTGGAGGACGTGGTGGCCAGGGCCGGGGTGACCAAGGGGGCGCTCTACCACCACTTCGGCGGCAAGGCGCAGCTCTTCCAGGCCGTGTACGAGCAGGTCAAGCGGGAGCTCTCCGACCAGGTGGTCCAGGTCTTCCTGCTCCCCGACCCCTGGCAGGCGCTCATCGAGGGCAGCCGCCTGATGATCGAGGCCCAGCTCGACCCCGCGGTCCGCCGCATCGTCCTCCACGACGCACGATCCGTCCTCGACCTGGAGCAGATCCGCGCCGTGGAGACGCGCTACGGCACCGTCGGTCTGCGCGGCGTGCTGCGGAGGGCGGTGCGCGTCGGCGCCATCGACCCCGAGCCGCTGCGCCCGCTGGCCCTCATGCTGAGCGGGGCGATCGCCGAGGCCTGCTTCTACGTCGCCGACGCCGACGACGCCGAGGCCGCCCTCGACGAGGCGGTGACCCTCGTCCGCCGCCTGCTCGAGGGGCTCCGCCCCCGCGACGCCGCCGAGGAGGCCGCCTCCGCCTGAGCCGCGCCCCTCGCCGACGTCCATGCGGCGCGTCTATCCTGCCTCCCTGCGCTGAACCAATCACGCCACGGCCCAGGAGGGTAGGACGGGTGAAGTACTTCGTCACCGGTGCGACCGGCTTCATCGGCCGCCACCTGCTTCCGCTGCTGCTGCAGCGTGAGGGCGAGATCGCGGTGCTGGTGCGCCCCGGGTCGCGGGCCCGCTTCGCCGCCCTGCGCGACCGGCTCGACCCCTCCGGCACCCGCCTGCGGGCCGTCATCGGCGACATCGCCGAGCCCGGCCTCGGCGTCGCCGACGGCGACAGGGCGAGCCTGCAGGGAGCGCACGTCTTCCACCTGGCCGCCATCTACGACCTGCTCGCCGACCCGGCGGAGACGGAGCGCGCCAACGTCGCCGGCACGCTGCACACGGTGGAGTTCGCCAACGCCGTCGGCGCCACCTGCCTGCACCACGTCAGCTCGATCGCGGTGGCGGGGCGCTGGCGCGGGCGCTTCACCGAGGAGATGTTCGACGTCGGGCAGCCGCTCGACCATGCGTACTTCAGCACCAAGTACGAGGCCGAGAAGATCGTGCGCGAGCAGTCGCGCGTGCCCTTCCGCGTCTACCGCCCGGGCATGGTCATCGGCTCCTCGCAGACCGGCGAGGCGGACCGGGTGGACGGTCCGTACTACGCGTTCAAGCTGATCCAGAAGCTGCGCGACTCCTTCCCCCAATGGGTGCCCTTCACCGGCCCCGAGGGCGGCGAGCTCAACGTCGTGCCGGTCGACTTCGTGGCCCGCGCCCTGGACCACATCGCGCATCTCCCCGGACGCGACGGCGAGTGCTTCCACCTCGTCGACCCCGCGCCGCTGTCGCTGGGCGACACCCTCAACACCTTCTGCCGCGCCGCCCACGCCCCCGAGTTCGCGCTGCGCTTCGACCGGCGCATGGCCAAGCTGATCCCCGGCAACACCCTCGACGTCGTCGGCCAGCTTCCCGCGATGCAGCGCGTGCGCAAGCAGGTGCTCGACAAGCTGGGCATCCCGGAGACGGCGCTGCGCTACATGGACTACCCGGCGAGCTTCGACGCCGCCAACGCCACCGAGGCGCTGCAGGGCAGCGGCATCTCCGTCCCGCCGCTGCACGACTACGCCTGGCGGATCTGGGACTACTGGGAGCGCCACCTCGACCCCGAGCTGCCCACCGCGCGCAACCTGCGCCGCAAGCTGTCCGGCAAGGTGGTGCTCATCACCGGCGCGTCGAGCGGGATCGGCCGCGCGGTCGCCCTGCGCGTCGCCGCCGCGGGCGCGACCACCATCTGCGTCGCCCGCACCGTCGAGAAGCTGGAGGCGCTGCAGCAGGAGATCGCCAATGCCGGCGGCGCGGCCCACGTCTATCCCACCGACCTCAGCGAGCCGGAGCGCTGCCGGGAGATGGTCGAGAAGGTGCTCGCCGACCATGGCCGCGTCGACGTGCTGGTCAACAACGCCGGCCGCTCGATCCGGCGTGCGGTGCTGCAGTCGCTGGACCGCTTCCACGACTTCGAGCGCACCATGAAGCTGAACTACTTCGGCGCCATCGCCCTGATCATGGCGGTGATCCCGGGGATGCGCGAGCGCGGCGACGGGCACATCATCAACATCAGCAGCATCGGCGCGCAGAGCTACCCGCCGCGCTTCGCCGCCTACGTCGCCAGCAAGGCGGCGCTGGACGCCTTCAGCCGCTGCTTCCAGCCCGAGGTGGCCGCCGACGGCGTGGCCATCACCGAGATCCACATGCCGCTGGTGCGCACGCCGATGATCGCGCCCACCTCGATCTACGACTCGTTCCCCACCATCAGCCCCGACGAGGCCGCCGAGCTGGTGCTGCAGGCGATGATGACCCGCCCGCACGAGGTGTCCACGCGCCTCGGCAAGTTCGGCGAGGTGGTCAACGCGGTGGTGCCGGGGCTGTCGCAGCTGCTCATGACGGCGGCGTTCTCCATCCTCCCCGACAGCGGGAAGTCGCGCGACGCGGACGGCGCGGAGCCGAAGGAGAAGCCTCCGGTGAGCGTCGAGGCGTACGCTCTGTCACAGCTCATGCGCGGCATTCATCTGTAGCTTCAGGGAGTCCAATGCATCCACAGCTCGACGTCATGCGCGAGAAGGGCTTCGTCGTGTTGCGCGACTACGACGGCCCGCCCATCCCCGACGAGGAGTTCCTCGGGCTCGAGTACATGGACTGGAAGAGCGGTGGCGACACCAACTTCGCCCCCATCGCATCGGCGCTCGGGGAGATGGAGTGCGCCGGCTTCTGGGATCACGGCAAGCCCGACAAGGACGGCATCTGGACGGCCAACGCCGCCCGCTGCCCGACGCTGGTGCGCTACGTCGAGCAGGCCGGTGCGCGCTACGGGCGCGTCCGCATCATCAAGCTCAACCCGAGCGACGAGCCGGCCGCGCTGCGCCAGCTCCACCTCGACGACAACAACCGGCTCAACCCCGAGGGCGAGGGCTGGGTGGTGCGCTCCTGGCTGGAGCTGACCGACAACCCCGACTCCTACATGGTCCTGCGCGAGGAGAAGGACGACCCGGCCACGGAGTCGCGGATCTCCCTGCCCAAGGGTCGCCAGGTGGTCATCGACACCGAGCGCCTCTGGCACGTGGTCTGGCACCCGGGACCGCACCCGCGCTACGCGCTGATCACCTCGTGGGAGAGCGGCCCCGCGCTGCAGCGCTGGATCGAGGAGAGGCTTCCCCAGACCGCGCCCGCCGGCTGAGGCCGCCTACGCCCCTGCCGGCACCAGCTGTCCGGCCAGCCGCTCGGCGGCCTGGCGCAGCACGCCGAGGGCGCGTTCGCGCGCCGAGCCGTCCAGCGTCGCCGACGGTGCGGTGACGCCGAGCGCGGCGACCACCTCGCCGTTGCGGTCGCGCACCGGCACGGCCAGGGTGCGGCCGTCCTCGATGAGCCGGCTCTCGCCCTCGGCCCAGCCCTGGTCGCGCACCTGCTCCAGGGCGCGGTGCAGCTCGTCGACGTCGCCGTTGAGCCGGCCGGCCAGGCGCCGTTCCACCTGCCCGCGGTCGAGGTGGGCGAGCAGGACCCGGCCGCACGGCGCCTTGTGGGCGCCCCCCCGCCGGCCGGACGGGTGGCCGGTGTGGATGACCGCGACGGCGTCGCCGTCGTCGAGGACGGAGACGTGGACGCTGCCCTCGACGGCGCCGCGCAGCTCCTCGACCACGGGCTTGGCGCTGAGCGCCAGGTCGACGGCCGGCGCGTAGGCGACCCCCGCCTCCCAGGCCCGCAGGCCGAGGCTGAAGCGCCGCGTCCCGGGGTCGAGGCGCAGCCAGCCGCGGTCGGTCATGGTGCGCAGCAGCCCGTGCAGGCTGGACCGCGGGTAGCCCAGTGCCTCCGCCACCTGGGTGAAGGTCAGCGCCCGCCCGGGACGGCTGAACAGCTCCAGGATGGTCAGGGCCCGCTCCGCCGACTTGACCCCCGAACCGTCGGAATCGTTCACGTCGCGAATCTTCCTCAGAATTCCTGCATATGAATTCTGTCGCGGACCCCGCCGCGAGCGGCATCGAGTGTACCGATCCGAGGGGCATCGATGCGTCAATCTCGGCACAGCATGCACAGAGTTGGCGCCGGGGTCGGCCGCCCCGCCCCGAGGAGGGGAGGGTCGCCGCGGAGGCGGGACCGCGCCGAAAACCGGGTGCCACTTACAATTCGGTTGCCTCGCGCGCGCCTGCGCCCCTCTGGGCGGCGCCGCCCTTCGCATCGACCAGGAGACCGGCATGCCCACGCCCAGGCCAGCCACGCGACCCTCCCACGGCGCCGGCGCGCCCCGCGGAGGGGTGCGGCGATGAGCGCGCTGATCGCCCCCCTGGGCGGCTCGCTGGTCGACCGCCGCGTCGCCGCGGCCGAGGCGGCGGAGCTGGCCGGACGCGCCGAAGGGCTGCCCGCCGTCGAGCTGAGCCCCTCCGAGGCGGCCGACCTGGAGCTGATCGCGGACGGCGCCTACTCGCCGATCGCGGGCTTCATGACCCGCGACGACTACGAGTCCGTGGTCGAGCGCGCCGCCCTCGCCGGCGGCACGCCCTGGACGCTGCCCATCACGCTGACCATCTCCGAGGAGCAGGCGCGTGCGGCGAAGCAGGGCGCCGAGCTGGCGCTCCGCGATGCGGCGGGAACGCTCCGCGGCGTGCTCACCGTGGCGGAGGTCTTCAGCCGCGACACCGAGCGCGAGGCCGGCGAGGTCTACCGCACCACCGACGACGCCCACCCCGGGGTGCGGGCGATGCGCGCGGGCGGCAGCCTGCTGGTCGGGGGGGCGGTGACCGCGCTGCCCGCCGAGGCCGGCGCGCTGGCGCTGACGCCTGCGCAGACGCGCCGGGCCATCGCCGAGCGCGACTGGAGCACGGTGGTCGCCTTCCAGACGCGCAACCCCGTGCACCGCGCCCACGAGTACCTCACCAAGGTGGCCCTGGAGCAGGTCGACGGCCTGCTGCTCCACCCGCTGGTGGGCGCCACCAAGGACGACGACATCCCCGCCCCCGTGCGCATGCAGTGCTACGACGTGCTGCTGCGCAACTACTACCCCGCCCAGCGCGTCCTGCTGGCCACCTTCCCCGCGGCGATGCGCTACGCCGGCCCACGCGAGGCCGTCTACCACGGCCTGGTGCGCCGCAACTACGGCTGCACCCACTTCATCATCGGACGCGACGCGGCCGGGGTGGGCAGCTACTACGGCACCTACGACGCGCAGCTCCTCTACGACGAGCTGGGTGGGGCCGAGACGCTCGGCTACACCGCCTTCAAGTTCGAGCACACCTTCTGGTGCAACGCCTGCGAGTCGATGGCCAGCGCCCGCACCTGCCCGCACGACCGCGAGCAGCACGTGATGCTGAGCGGCACGGCGGTGCGCAAGCTGCTGTCCGAGGGCGGCGAGGTGCCGCACACCTTCACCCGTCCCGAGGTGGCCGAGGTGCTGCGCCAGGCGTACAGCAAGCCCGAGGCGGTGGCGTGACCCAGGTGGCCGGAGTGCGACCGGACCTCAGCCTTCCCCCCGGGGGCGAGGAGCTGGCGCGCGCGGCCGTCGAGCTGGAGGGCGCGCACCCGGGCGAGGTGATCGCCTGGGCGCTGCAGCGCTTTGGGCGCGAGCGCAGCGTCGTGCTCACCGGCCTGCAGGCGGAGGGCGTGGCCGTGGCCGACATGGCCGTCGCCGTCGACCCGCAGGTGCGCATCGTCACCATCGACACAGGGCGCCTGCCCGCGGAGACGCACGAGTACATCGACACGCTGCGCGAGCACTTCGGCCGCGCCATCGAGGTGGTGCATCCCGACGCGGCTCTGCTCACCGACTTCACCACCGAGCACGGCGTCAACGCCTTCTACACCTCGGTGCAGCTCCGCCTCGACTGCTGCCACATCCGCAAGGTCGAGCCGCTGGAGCGCGTGCTCGGCGGCGTCGACGCCTGGTTCACCGGGCTGCGGCGCACCCAGTCGGACCGGCGCGCCCACACGCCCGTGGTCGAGCACGACCTCGCCCACGGGGGCATCGCCAAGGTCAACCCCGTGGCCACCTGGACCGACGTGCAGGTCCGCGAGCACCTGCGCCGGCGCGGCGTGCCGCTGCACCCGCTCTACGGCAGGGGCTACACCAGCATCGGCTGCGCGCCCTGCACCCGCGCCGTCCAGCCCGGCGAGCACGAGCGTGCCGGACGGTGGTGGTGGGAGCAGGGCATCGACAAGGAGTGCGGCATCCACGGCCGCCCGCAGGAAGCGACCGAGGGAGGTACCGCATCGTGAGCGACGCAGGCTTGACCATCTGGTTCACCGGCCTCAGCGGGGCCGGCAAGTCGACGCTGGCCAACGCCCTGGAGGCGGAGCTGCGCCAGCGCGGCCGCAGGGTGGAGGTGCTCGACGGCGACATCGTGCGCGAGAACCTCAGCAAGGGCCTGGGCTTCTCCAAGGAGGACCGGGACACCAACATCCGCCGCATCGGCTTCGTCGCCCACCTGCTCACCCGCAACGGCGTCACCGTGATCGTCTCGGCGATCTCGCCGTACCGCGAGGTGCGCGACGAGGTTCGTGCCATGATCGGCCGTTTCATCGAGGTCCACGTCGACTGCGACATGGACGAGCTGGTGCGCCGCGACGTCAAGGGGCTCTACAAGAAGGCGCTGGCCGGGGAGATCGCCAACTTCACCGGCGTCTCCGACCCCTACGAGCCGCCGCTGCATCCCGAGGTGAAGGTGGACAGCGCCGGCGAGTCGGTCGCCGAGTCGCTGGACCGGGTGCTGGAGGCGATCGAGGCCTTCGACGCCGTGGGCACCCACCAGCACCAGACGGCGTAGCCGCCGGCCGCCGCCTATGATGGGCGCTCCAGCAAGGAGGGCCCGCGACCATGGCGACGAACGGCACGGCGACCGTCATCTGCCCGCTCTGCGAGGCCACCTGCGGGCTCACCCTGGACCGTGACGGCGGGGGCGGCCTGCGCCTGCGCGGCAACGACGCGGACGTCTTCAGCCACGGCTTCATCTGCCCCAAGGGCGTGGCCCTGGCCGGCCTGCACGACGATCCCGACCGGCTGCGCACGCCGATGCTCCGCCGCGACGGCCGCCTCGTCGACTGCACATGGGAGGAGGCCTTCGCCGCGGTGGAGGAGGGGCTGGGCCGCGTCATCGCCGCGCACGGCCGCCACGCGGTGGCGGTGTACCTCGGCAACGCGGGCGCGCACAGCCTCTCGCTGATGCTCTACCTGCGCAGCTTCATCGCCGCGCTGGGCTCGCGCAACCTCTACACGGCCAGCTCGGTCGACCAGATGCCCAAGCAGGTGAGCGGCGCGCTGATGTTCGGCACCGGCGCCCACCTGCCCGTGCCCGACCTCGACCGCACCGACCACCTGGTCATCTTCGGCGCCAACCCCTACGCCAGCAACGGCTCGCTGATGACGGCCCCCGACATGCCGGGCCGGCTGCGCGCGATCCGCCGGCGTGGCGGGAGGGTGGTGGTCGTCGACCCGCGGCGCACCCAGACGGCGAAGCACGCCGACGAGCACCTCTTCATCCGTCCGGGGACCGACGCCTTCCTGCTCGCCGCCATGGCCAACACGCTCTTCGACGAAGGGCTGGTCGACCTCGGCCGGCTGGAGCCGCACGTCAGCGGCGTCGAGGAGGTGCGCGCGCTGGTGCGGGACCTCAGCCCGGAGGCGGTTGCTCTGCACTGCGGCGTCGACGCGGAGACCATCCGTCGCATCACGCGCGACCTCGCGGCCGCGCCGGCGGGCGCGGTGTACGGCCGCATCGGCACCTGCACCCAGGAGTTCGGCACGCTGAGCAGCTGGCTGGTCGAGGTCGTCAACGTGCTGACCGGGCACTTCGACAGTCCCGGCGGCGCGATGTTCACGCTGCCCGCCACCGGCGGCCCGACCACGCGCGGCGCGAGCGGCAGGGGCAAGGGCGCGCAGCTCGGGCGCTGGTCGACGCGCGTGCGCAACCTGCCCGAGATGTTCGGCGAGCTGCCCGTGGCGGCGCTGGCCGAGGAGATCGACACCCCTGGAGAGGGACAGATCCGCGCCCTGGTCACCGTCGGCGGCAATCCCTGCGTGTCCACGCCCAACGTCGCCCGCCTCACCGCCGCGCTGGAGTCGCTCGACTTCATGGTGAGCCTCGACCTCTACCTGCACGAGACCTCGCGACTTGCCGACGTGGTCCTGCCCGCGCCGTCGCCGCTGCAGCAGGCCCACTACGACGTGCTGCTCAACAACCTCGCGGTGCGCAACAACGCCCGCTGGGCCGACCCCGCCCTGCCCCTCGAGGACGGGCAGATGCCGGAGTGGGAGACGCTGCTCCACCTCGCCGCGGCGGTCGCCCCGCGCGACGGCGGCGCCCACCTCGACGCCGGCGCCATCGAGCACCTGACCGTCACCCGCAGCATCGAGCTCACCGTCGCCGACGAGTCCTCGCGCATCCACGGCCGCGACCGCGAGGAGATCCTGCGCGCCCTCGGCGACACGCGGGGACCCGAGCGGCTCATCGACCTCGCGCTGCGCGCCGGCCCCTACGGCGACGGCTTCGGCAGCAACCCCGGCGGCCTCACCCTCCAGACGCTGCGCGACAACCCCGACGGCGTCGACCTCGGCCCGCTGCAGCCGCGCATCCCGGAGACGCTGCGCACCCGCAGCGGCACCATCGAGCTGGCTCCGCAGCCCCTGCTCGACGACGCCCTGAGGTTGCGGCAGCGCCTGGCAGAAACCCAGAGCGCGGGAACGCCCGCGATGGTGCTGATCGGCCGGCGCGACCTGCGCAGCAACAACTCCTGGATGCACAACATCGAGATGCTGGTCCGCGGCAAGCCGCGCTGCACCCTGCACGTGCATCCCGACGACGCGCAGCGCCTGCGGCTCGCCGACGGCGCCGTGGCGAGGGTGGTGTCACGGACGGGCGAGGTGACCGCACCGGTGGAGGTCACCGACGAGATCATGCCCGGGGTGGTCAGCCTGCCCCACGGTTGGGGGCACGGGCTGCCGGGCAGCCGTCAGTCGGTGGCCAGCGAGTACGCCGGCGTCAACAGCAACCTGCTGAGCGACGAGACCCTCATCGACCCGCTCTCCGGCAACGCCGTGCTCAACGGCATCCCGGTCCGCGTCGAGGTCGCCCAGCCCGCCGAGGCGCTGGTCTAGGCGACCTGTCCCGGGGTGCAGCGCACCCGGTCGCCGTCGGTCCACCACACCATCCAGCAGCAGGGGCAGACCTGCATGCCGGCGAGGCCGGCCGGGGTGAGGTGGACGTCGGGGCAGGCGGGGCAGTGCGACAGCGCGAGGATGGTCGCGGCGCGGTCCGAGCCCTCGACCAGGCTGAGCTGGATGCTCGTGGGCAGGCTGTGCTCAGCCTCCGAGCAGGTCACCCGTGTCATCGCCGTTCTGTCGCTCCGTGCAGTGCGCTGTTCTGTTGCTGACGAACGCTACGCCCGCCGCGGCGTTGTCAGACGGGCCGTGTCAAGAGCGTTAAACGGCGTCACCGGCACTCCATCCTGCGGTCGGGCCCCGGCGGGGCGGCGCGAGGCGGAACCCCCGCCCGCTACCCTGCCCCGCCATGGCCGCCCGGGTTCACGCCGAGCACGCCCGCATCGGGGACGTCGACGCCCACTGGCTGGCCGCCGGTCGCGGAGCTCCCGTGCTGCTGATCCACGGGCTGGGCAACAGCTCGCGGGTGTGGCGGCGGGTCATGCCCGACCTGGCGCGCCACCACCGCGTCGTGGCGCCCGACCTGCCCGGCTTCGGCCATTCCTCGCCGACCCGGCAGCGCCCCCTGCTCGAGGCCTACACCGAGTTCCTCGCCGGCCTCCTCGAGCGCATCAGTCCTGGAGTTCCTGCCGCCATCGTCGGCAACTCGGTGGGTGGGGCGGTGGCCATGCGGCTGGCGCTGACCCACCCGCGCCTGGTGTCGCGCCTGGTGCTGGTCGATCCCGCCGGGGTGGGGCAGGGCGTGCCGTCGTGGTGGCGGCTGGTGCGCTTCGAGCCGCTGGTGCGGCTGCTCAGCGCGGTGCCGCTCACCCTGACCCCCAGGCCGGTGCTGGAGCGCGTCATCGCCGAGGCGTACCGGCGCATGGCCTTCGCCCACCCCTCCGAGGTCGACGAGCAGAGCGTCCGGCTCTTCGCCGAGCGGCTCAACAGCCGGGCGCGCATCCACCGCTTCCTGCGCAACGCCCACGACGTCGTCGACGCCTTCGAGGACGGGGTGCAGCGGCTGGAGCAACCCCTCCCCGTGCCGGTGCTCGCCGTCTGGGGACGCGGCGACCGCCTCGTCCCCCTGCACGACGCCCTCGCCCTGCTGGAGCGCATCGGCGGCCTCGAGGTCCGCATCATCGAGGACGCCGGCCACTCGCCGCAGCTCGAGTCGCCCGCCGCGTTCCTCGAGGCGGTGACCCCCTTCCTCGACCGCGGCAGCCTCCCCCGGCCGCGGCGGCGGGACACCACGACGGTGCGCATCGCCACGCGGTAGCGTTCGCGGGTGAGCCAGATGCTCCGCGCCCCGTGCGACGAGGCGGCCATCGCCAGCGCCGAGTCCGACGGGCGCTGCGCCGAGCGGCTGGCCCCCTGGGTGCTGCTCACCGCCATCCTCGCCTCGTCGATGGCCTTCATCGACGGCACCGTCGTCAACGTCGCGCTGCCCGTGCTGCAGCGCAGCCTGGGCGCCACCGCAGGGGACGCGCAGTGGGTGGTCGAGGCCTACACGCTGCTGCTGGCCTCCCTGCTCCTGGTCGGCGGCTCGCTGGGCGACCGCTACGGGCGGCGGCGCGTGGTCATCGCGGGGGTGGCGGTGTTCGGCGCCGCCTCGGCCGCCTGTGGCCTGGCGCCCAGCCCGCCGCTGCTCATCGCGGCGCGAGCGGTGCAGGGGGCCGGCGCGGCGCTGCTGGTGCCGGGGTCGCTGGCGCTGATCAGCGCCGCCTACCCCGAGCAGCGCCGCGGGCGGGCGATCGGCACCTGGTCGGGCGCCAGCGCCATCACCTCGGCGATCGGACCTGTGCTGGGAGGCTTCCTGGTCGGGCACTTCTCCTGGCGCTGGGCCTTCTTCGTCAACCTGCCGTTCGCGGTGGCGGTGCTGCTGCTGCTGGCCACCCGCGTCCCGGAGAGCCGCAACCCCAACGAGCACGGGCGTCTCGACTGGCCGGGTGCGCTGCTGGCCAGCCTGGGGCTCGGTGGCGTCGTCATGGGCGTCATCCGGGCACAGGCCGGCGGCTTCGACGGCGGCGCCATCGCCTTCGTGGTGGCGGGCGTCGTGCTCTTCGCGGCCTTCCTGGGATGGGAGGCACGCCTCGCGGACGGCGTCCGCGGCGGTGGGCGCGACCCCATGCTGCCGCTCTGGCTCTTCCGCTCCCGCGCCTTCGCCGCCACCAACCTGCTCACCCTGCTCCTCTACGCCGCGCTGAGCGGGGCGCTGTTCTTCGTGCCCTTCGACCTCATCGAGATCCAGGGCTACTCGCCGGCCGCGGCGGGGGCGGCGCTGCTTCCCTTCGTGCTCATCCTCTCGACCCTCTCGCGCTGGTCGGGTGGGCTGGTGCACCGCTACGGCGCGCGCCTGCCGCTCACGGTGGGGCCCGCGATCGCCGCCGTCGGGTTCGCGCTCTTCGCCATGCCCTCGACGGGCGGGAGCTACTGGACCACCTTCTTCCCGGCGACCTTCGTCCTGGGTCTCGGCATGGCCGTCACCGTGGCCCCGCTGACCACGACGGTGATGGGCTCGGTGCCCACCGACAACGCGGGCGCGGCCTCCGGTGTGAACAACGCCGTGTCGCGCGTGGCCGGGCTCCTGGCCATCGCGCTGTTCGGCATCGTGATGGTGCGCTCCTTCGACTCGGGCCTGGAGCAGCGGCTGCGCGACGCCGGCGTTGGTGGGGCGATGTACGCGGCGATGGTGTCGCAGGAGCAGCGGCTGGGGCTGGCCGATGCGCCGCCGGGCACCGACCGCACGACGCGCGCAGCCGTGCGCGGTGCGGTGGAGGATTCCTTCGTGGCGGCATTCCGCGTCACCGCCCTGATGGGGGCGGGACTGGCGCTGGCGGGCGGCGTGGCCGGAGCGGCCGGGCTGCCGGGGGCGCGGCGGGAGGCTGGGGAGAAAAGAAAGAGGGCTGCCGGCTGGCGGGCGCCGGGCAGCCCCAGGTCATTATGACTGGATTCGTGGGCAGGGATGCAAGCGCTTGCGCTACGGGGGGTTTTTCGCGCGGCTGAGCCGCGCAGACAGGGCGGGCAGATCCCGCCCTGCGGCGCCAGGCGGACCGGAGGTCCGCTCGGCGCCTGACCCACCCTCGGCGGGCTGGGGGCCCGCCGGGAGGGTGCACGGCTTCTGCGATGGCGGGCCGGGCCGCGGGCAGGCGCCGCAATAGACCGGGGGGAGGCGGCGTCTTCCTGTGCGTGGCCGCAGCGGGACAGGCGGCCGTGGAGCGGCGCCCGCGCCGTGGAGGTGGAGTTCGCATGAGCGCTCGTCGGTACGGCGTTGCCCTGACGGGACTGGTCCTGATGTCGGTGGGCGGCGCCCTGCCCGCGTCCGCCAGCCCCGCGGCGGCGGTCTCGGTGGTCCGCGGGGAGCACTACGGCCAGCGGATCTTCCCGGACAACGTCTTCACCGTGCCCGACAAGCGCCAGGTCACCGGGCTGCGCGTCAACTTCGAGCTGGGCGAGGACTACCCGATCGTCAACGGGAAGGTCCAGTCCAACTGCGACAGCACCGACTACTCCATCTGCGACGCCTTCGCCGAGCTCAACCAGCTCGACGGCTTCGACATCCAGCCGCGCGTCACCGTGCCCTTCAGCGGTCCCGTCGACATCACCTCCGTCGACGACAGCGACTTCTACATCACCGACGACCACGGCAACTTCGTGAGCGGCCTGCGCCAGCTCACCTTCGATCCCGCCGGCAACACGCTGGCGGGCATCGCCGACAAGCAGCTCCAGGAGTCGACGCCGTACCACGTCGTCGTCACCTCGGGGATCAGGGACGCCGGCGGCAACGCCGTCAACGCGTGCGGCAGCTTCTGCCAGACGCGCTTCACCACGCGCACCGCCAGCGCCAGCCTGGTCAACATCCGCAAGGCGATGGACCTGCCGCTGAGCAATCCCGGCAATGCCTATGTGAGGGCGGGCTTCCCCGGCGCGAGCACCTCGACCGCCAGCCGCCAGCTCAGCTTCGTGCAGGGCGGCACTCCGGACGTGTTCCAGGCCGCGCTGGTGCGGCCGTCGGTGTCCGACCCGCCCAGCGGGTCGCCGTCGGAGCCGCAGGGCATCGTCCGCAACGATCAGGTCAAGGTCGACCCGAACGCGCCGGGCGCCTTCACGTCGAGCACCGTGCCGGTGCTCATCCCGCCCGCGTCGGCGGGGTACTACGCCTTCGGCAGCTTCCTCTCGCCGCGCTACCAGTACGCCTCGGCGAGCGGGCACGTCGACAGCGTCGGCGGCAACACCGACGGGGTCATCCCCACCGTGCCCACCAAGGCGACGCCGCAGCCCTTCGGCGCCGACCGCATCGGCGTCATGGTGGTCACCCCCGATCCCAACAAGTTCAACCCCACCACCAAGCCGTGGCCGGTGGCCATCTACGGCCCCGGGTTCACGCGCAGCGACTACGACCTCTTCGTCACCGCCGACTACAACGCCTCGCTGGGGATCATGACCATCGCCACCGATCCCTCCGGGCACGGGTTCGGGCCGCAGAGCTCGGCGACGGTGACCCTGCTCAGCGGCCAGCAGACGACGTTCCTCACCTACGGGCGCGGCCGCGACCTCGACGGTGACGGCCTCATCGGCGACGGCCTCAACGACGGCGTCGGTCCCACCGCCCACCTGCAGCCGGACGGCAGCTACCTGCCCTCGCACAAGCCGCTCGACGGCCTGCAGTCGGGCCTGCAGCAGACGGTGGTCGACAACATGGCCCTGGCCCGCGCGGTGATGGCCGGCGTGAGCATCCCCGGGGTCGGCACCAACGTCGCCGACACGTCGGACGTCATGTACTACGGCCTGAGCTTCGGCGGCATCTACGGCACCATGCTGACCGGCACCGATCCGGTGATCCACCAGGCGCTGATGAACGTGCCCGGTGGGCCCATCGTCGACATCGCGCGGCTGAGCAGCTTCCGCGGCGACCTGGCCACCACCCTGAGCCACGGCCGTCCCGACCTGCTCAACGGGGGCCCGGGCCTGAACGGCTTCACCGAGGACCTGCCGCTGCGCAACGACCCGCCCGAGGTGATCAGCCACAAGGGTGCGGCCCAGCTTCAGGAGCTCTTCGGCGAGACCAACTGGTTCGACCGCAGCGGCAGCCCGGAGACCTTCGCGCCGCGCATCTACGACCGGCCCGATCCCGCCTGGGCGAGCAACCCCAAGAACGCCGTGTTCCAGTCCGCCTACGCCGACGGCACCGTGCCCAATCCCACCGCGGGGACCATGTACCGCGCCGGTGACCTGTTCGGCCACGTCGTCTACTACCGCAACGACAAGACCCCCACCTACAGCAGCGATCCGCACGGCTGGCTGGCCGACCCGACGCTGGCCGGTCGCACCTCGGGTGAGCAGCAGCTCGGCGTCTTCCTGGCCACCGGCAACCTGGAGACGACCAACCCGGCGTGGCTGGAGACGCCCGGCGTCAACCCGCCCGACCCCAACAACTTCGAGTGCCTGCACTACGCCGACCCGCAGACGGGACAGGCGGCGAACCGCCAGCCCTACCCGCTGAGCGGCGACTGCCCGGCGCCGCCCTCGCACGGCACGCCGCCCGCACACACCGATCTCAGCGCCGCCAACGGCGGCGGCAGCCGCGACGACGCAGCCTCCGGCGCACGCGCCCCGCAGAGCACCGACACCGCGGCGTCCGTCCACGGCAGCGCCGCCGGGCGTCCCGCCGCAGCGTCGCCCGCGTCGAGCGGCGCGAGCGCTGCGCCGATCGCGGCGCGTTCGGCCGGCGCAGCGCTGGCCGCGCCGGCCACCACCGTCGGTGGCGCGCTGCTCGTCCTGAGTGCGGTGGGCGGCGCCGTGTGGCGCCGCCGCACCGCAGGGCGGACGATCAGACGCAGGAGTTGAGCGGCACCTGGACCAGGATCTGCTGCGTGGCGGCGGTGTGCCAGGCGGAGTCGAAGCCGCGCGCCACGACGTGGACGACCTCGCCCTCGGTGATGTCCTGACTGATCACCACGTCGTGGCTGGTGACCAGGTTGGCGTCGGACGCGGAGTCGAGGAAGTTGGCGTTGTTCATCAGGACGTCCTGGTTGTTGCCGTCGGCCAGCGTGGTGGTGTCGTCACGAGCCCAGTCGACGCGGCTCGTGGTGGGCGTCGCCGAGGTCCACTTTACCTCGATCTGACACGGGGCGTCCGGCGTGGACAGCGGAGTGACGCTGACGTTGGAGATGCTCGGGAAGGTCACGCTGGGCTGCCAGAGCTGGCCGAGCGAGGTGAACATCTCGGTGGTGATGCGCGGCTGTCCTGACTGGTTGGCGTTCTGGGCGTACGCGGCGCCCATCCACTCCGGCACCCAGAAGCTGTTCGGGTAGTTCGGGATGAGGTTGAACGCCTCGACGTCGTGGGTCGCCGGCGTGCCCGTGCTGCCGGTGAAGAAGGTGAGGGTGAACCACCAGAGGTCGGAGTACATGAACTCCTCGGCGCCGATCAGCTCGCCCTTGGTGTTGCCCGACGTCGCCTCGTTGGCGAGGATCTCGTTCCAGAGGTCGATGTTCGCGGTGGTCTGGTTGTCCTGGCTCTCGTGGCTGCCCTGCGGGCAGGCGACGTCGATGCGCTCGTTGCCGTTGCTGACGGTGTAGAGGTCGGTCCCCGGGCAGTAGTAGCGCGAGTTGCCGAACTCGGTGACCATGGCGGGGCGGGTCGGGTCGTCGGTCGCCATGCAGCTGAAGGTGCTGCCGTAGGTGGTCTGAGCGTAGGCGTCGATGCCCCAGTAGTCGAGGCTCGGCACCTCGCCCGCCCGCAGCCAGCTGTTGCCGGCGCAGTTGCCGATGGACCCGGTGGTCAGCTTGGTGCCGACCAGGTGGCCGGGATCGTTGGTGTGGATGTACTCGGTGAGCTTCTCCAGGTAGTTGCCGCCACCCATCGAGTCGTTGCTGCACGGGTTGAAGTAGCAGTTCCGCGCCGCCTGGTCGGTGGCGTTGCCGTTGTTCCCCTGGGCGTCCTCCTCGTTGCCGACCAGCCAGAACTGCGTGGCCGGGTGATTGCCGACGGCGGCGATGGCCTGCTGCAGCTCCTGCTCGTAGGCGGGGACGTACCACGGTCCGATCTCGATGGTCTGCGACCCGCCCAAGCCGTCGCTGAGCCAGTCGACGCCGATGCCCTGCGCCCAGAAGGCGTCGGCGCACTGCAGCACAGTCGACTGGTTGCTGAGCAGGTCGGGCTCGATGGGCACCTGCAGCACGGTGACGCCCTCGGCGCCGAGCATCTGGGCGTCGGTCTGGCAGGTGGCGGCGTCGGCCCAGGAGCTGGCCGGCCATTGCTCGCCGATGACGTACGGCCAGTAGAGGTAGCCGCGCGGGTTGTAGACGTTCGCCGCGCCGCCGTTGACGCTGAGGGTGATCTCGTTGGTGCCGGCGAGGCGCGCGGTCACCGAACGGGAGGTGGTCTGCGCGGTGATCCCGGCGACCTCGATGGCGGTGCCTGCGGGAAGCGATGTGTGCGGCGCGGCCAAGACGGTGATCTGCATCGGGCCGGCGGGTGCGGCGTTGCGGGTGACGCCGAAGGTCTGCCAGATGGAGGTGAGGTGGATCGGCGCGGACGCGACGGTGGCGCCGGCGGAGTCGGTGAGGGTCACCTGGGCAACGGCGGGCGTCCCGCCGGTCTGGCGGATGAATCCGCGCGCGCCGTACAGCTGTCCCGCGGTTGCGGCCTGGGATGCGGTCTCGGTCATCGAAGCGGCCGGGCCGGTGACGGTGAGGAGGGTGCCGTCACCGCCGTGCGGACCGTCGGCGACGACGCTCTGCAGCGTGGCGGCCGTGGCCGACCAGGCGTCGAGCGCGGCGGCGCCGGCGGGAGGGAGCGCCGCCAGGGTCGTCGACCCGGCGAGCGCGGCGGTGACCAGCAGGGTGCCTCGAAGCCGCATCCCGATCTCCTTCCTGACCAGCGGCACCCCGGGGGCGGGGCTGAGCCCGTCCCCTGCGGGAGGCGTGCCGAGGTAAGTTCGGATTCTTGCCTAAGATGGGGTGCCAGGGCAAGGGGGCCCGGGGCGGCGCGTGGCGCCGGGAGCCGCGCGCTAGGCGGCGCGGCTCCATTCGCCGTCGCCGCTGACGACGTCGGACTGGCCGGAGATCAGCTCGACCATCTCCTCGCACCAGAAGGCGAGCCCGCAGAACTGGTAGGTGAAGAAGCCCTTGGTCAGCGCGGGGGAGTTCTTCTCGAACACCCTGTGCCCCAGGACCTGCAGCGCCCAGCCGCCGAGGAAGAGGGGCACGCCCGCGCGCGGCCGCGCCAGCATCAGCGGGAGCGCCATGGTCACGGCGGGGATGCCGACCAGATGGGTCGCGCGGATGCCGCGGGTGGTGTGCTGCGAGCGGTAGTACTCCATCTTCTCGGAGAACGGCGCGCCGCTCGGCGGCGGGCTGCTGTCGCGTGTGACCGGCGTGAGGTCGCCCATGCCAGCGCCTCCTTCCTCATGCGTGGATGCGTCGACTCGATGATCGCATCCCGTGCAACGCGGACGGTTCCGCGGGCGTCCCTCTCCCGGAGGCCCGAACTCATGCAGCCATCGCTTCGCCGCGTCCCCCGTCTCGCCCTCGCCGTCCTGCTGCTCAGCGCCGCCCTGCCCGCGCTGAGCGCACCCGTCGCCGCTGACCGCTGGTTCAGCGACCCCGGGGCGACCTCGTCGACCGCGGCCTCCGGCGCCGGCGCCGCCAGGGGCTGGACGCCGCCCCCACCCGACAACTGGTCCGGCCACGGGCTCGACCCCGCCAACCCCGCGGGCTGCGATCCCCTCGACCCGGCGCAGTGCATGCTGCCGTACCCCAACGACTGGTTCACCAAGCCCGACCCGACCAGCGCCACCGGCCGCCGCGTCGACCTCACCGTCCTGGGCATGCCGCGCAACGCCGAGGGCAAGCCGATCGAGCCGCAGGAGTGGAACCGCAGCGACGGCTTCAGCGCCGGCGCGCAGATCCTCACCGTGGTGCCGGGGATGACCAGCAACGCCGACCTCGTCCCGTCGGGGCTGCCGCCGGTCACCGACCTCAGCCTCAACGACTCGCTGCGCAACCCCGGCGTGGTCCTGCTCGACACGCAGACGGGGCGGCGCGTCCCGGTTTGGGTCGAGGTCGACCAGTACACCCAGGAGTCGGGCGTGGCCAGCACCGGCTCGGTGCAGCAGGACCTGATGATCCACCCGGCGCAGAACCTCGCCGACGGCCATCGCTACATCGTCGCCCTGCGCCACCTGGTGACCGACGGCGGCGCCGTGGCGCAGCCCTCGGCGGCCTTCCTCGCCTACCGCGACGGCACCGCGCCGACCAGCGACCCCCGTCGCCCGCACATGGAGAACCTCTTCGCCACGCTGAAGAGGGCGGGGGTGCGGCGCAACGACCTCTACCTCGCCTGGGACTTCACCACGGCGAGCACCTGGAACGTCACCGGCCGGCTGCTCAGCATCCGCAACGACGCCTTCGCCCAGCTGGGCGACACCGACCTCAGCGACGGCGTGGTCAGCGGCGGCGCGCCGGCGTTCACCGTGGACTCCGTCACCAACTACACGACGGCGGAAAACGCCGACGTGGCCCGGCAGGTCACCGGCCACTTCACCGTTCCCTGCTACATCGCGCCGACCTGCGAGCCGCCGGCGAAGTGCGACGCGGTGTCGCAGGGGCTGTTCAGCACCTGCCCGACGCCGGGACAGTTCGCTCTCGACCCGACCAATCCCGACGCGGTGCCCTCCCAGGTGCCGGGCCAGACGTACTCGGCGAACTTCATCTGCAACGTCGGGCGCAGCGGCTTCGACAACCACCGAGTGATGCGTCCCGTCGAATACGGGCACGGCCTCTTCGGCAGCGCCGACGAGGTCAACTCCGGCGCCGAGACCAGCATGGTCCGCCGCTTCGACCTGATGTACTGCGCCACCGACTGGTTCGGCATGGCCTCGCAGGACGTGCCCAACGCCGTGGTCGCGCTGGAGGACCTCTCGCGCTTCCCGCTTCTCACCGACCGCGTCCAGGAGGGTGAGCTGGCGTTCCTCTACCTCGCCCGGCTGATGGTCCACCCGCAGGGCTTCGTGAGCAACGCCGCGTTCCGGTGGAGCGACGGCACGCCCTTCGTGGACACGCGCCAGGCCTTCTACGACGGCAACAGCCAGGGCGGCATCTACGGCGGCACGGTGTGCGCGGTGTCGGTCGACGTGCGCCGCTGCGTGCTCGGCGTGCCGGGCATGGACTACTCGATCCTGCTGCCGCGCTCCAGCGACTACGTCGCCACCCAGGCCGTCTCGCAGTTCAACCCGCTCACCTTCGATCCCACCAACCCCACGGGACAGGTGGGCTACTCCAACGTCTTCGACGCCGCCTACCCCGACCAGTCGCAGCGCATGCTCATCCTCGACCTGCTGCAGACGCTCTGGGACCGCTCCGATCCCAACGGCTACGCGTCGCACATGACCGGGGGACTGCCGGACACGCCGTCGCACCACGTCCTCCTGCAGGCCGCCTACGGCGACCACCAGGTGGCCAACATCACCGCCGAGGACGAGGCCCGCACCATCGGCGCCGCCGGCCTCTACCCGCCGCTGGTGACCCAGCGCTACGGCCCGTACCACGACGTCTTCTGGAACATCCCGCAGATCGGCACCTTCCCGTACGACGGCAGCGCCATCACCCTCTTCGACACCGGGCCGGTGCGCGGTGCCAGCCCCGACGGGACCAATCCGCCGCCCACGTCCGACGTGCCCAACCGCTCCGGGGACGACCCCCACGAGGCGCCCCGCCGCGCCCCCTGGGGCCAGGTGCAGAAGGACGACTTCCTCCAGCTCGGCGGCGTGGTCACCGACCCGCAGCCGGGCGGCGCGCCGTACTTCGCCTGGGGATGGGACGGGGTGAGCGGACTGTAGTCCCGCGGGCTGCAAGACCGGTGGGATCGAGGCGGTCTTGCCGATTGTGCTGAGGAGAAAGGGCGCACCGGCTGCAGCCGCCGGCGCCGTCGCCAGCCTGCTCTCCGCCTGCCTCGCGCCCGCGGCGCCGGGACTGGCGGCGCTCGACGCGCCCGGCGTCCACGGCGGCGCCCCGACCGCGACCGTCGCCGGCGCCCGGGTCACCCTCGGCGACCGCCAGGTGTCGCGCAGCTGGCTCGTCAGCGACGGTCCGGTGGGCGGCTTCGTCACCACGGCGCTGGCCGACCCCGCCCGCGGCGAGGACTGGGTCGCCGGCCCGGGGTCGCCCGACTTCGCCCTCACCCTCGACGGCGTCCCGCTCTCCTCAGCGCAGGGTTGGGCCTCGGTGACCGTGCAGGCGAGTGACGGCCCCGGCGTCGCCTCGGTCACCTTCACGGCGACGACCGCGCCGGCCCCACTGCTGCCCGCCGGCGTCACCGTGGTGCGCACCTACACGCTGCACGCGGGCTCGCCGACCATCGCCGTCACCGCCACGCTGCACGACGGCACGCCCGCTCCATTGCGCGTCGGCGCATACACACTGGACGAGGTCACCGCGCCCGTGCAAGGCAGCGCCGAGGTCGACGCCTACCGCGGCGGCTCGGACTTCACCACCTCGTTCCGCAGCACGCTGACCGCCACCGGGACCTTCGACGACGAGGGCGAGGTGCTGCGCGCCGACGCCGGTGGCGCGGGCTGGTTCATCGTGGCGCAGCGCCGCGGCGGCGCGATGAGCCGCGTCGGCGCCGTGGCGTCGGGCACGACCTGGCGGACATACGCCGGCGTGGACCCCGCACGCGACCTGCTGGACACCGGACCCGAGACGGTTCCCAACAGCGACGACAACCGGATCGCCAACCCCGCGTACCCCGCGCCTGTGCGAGAGCGCACCGTCCTGCCGCTCAGCGACCTCGACCTGGGAGCCGCGTTCACCGGTGTCTACGCCGGCGGCGCGCAGGAGGCTGCCGCAGCGTTCGGCGCCGAGGCCTTCGCGCACGGCGCTCCCGCGCCGCCGCGCAGCGTCGACCTCAACACCTTCCATCCCTGGAGCCACGGCCCGGGGCTGAGCGACGCCAACCTGCGCCCGCAGGCCGCCCTCGCCAAGCAGCTCGGCGTCGAGACCTTCATGCTCGACGACCAGTGGCAGGGGAGCAGCTCCGGCGACTGGGCCTGGGACACGGCGCGCTTCCCCCTCGACCCGAGCGGCGTGCCGCAGTTCGTCGACTACCTGCACGCCATCGGCCTCAACCTCGGCCTCTGGATGTCGCCGATGGAGTTCAACCCGTCCAGCGCCACCTACGCCGCACATCCCGACTGGGCCTGCACACCCACCGGCGACGCCACCGCGCAGATCCCCAGTGACGCGGGGCTGGGCGTCTGGGACGCCACCAACCAGGCGTTCCTCGCCCACATGACCGGCGTCGTCGACCACGCCATCGCGGCGTGGGGCGTCACCGAGTTCAAGTTCGACTTCCTCACCTGGCTGGACTGCCCGCCGCACGACTATCTCGACTACGAGGACGCCTTCGTGGGCTGGGTGCGCACCCTGGAGCAGCGCCACCCCACCGTCGGCTTCGAGATCGACGAGACCAACGACCAGCGCACCTGGCCCTTCGAGTCGGTGTCGCTGGGCACGTCGTGGTTCGACAACGACCACACCGCGACGCCGGTGCAGAAGCAGCTCCACGACGTGTGGAGCGCGACGCCGTGGATCCCGCCGTCGACACTCGGTGTGGGGCTGTACGACGGCACGCTGGCGCCGCCCTACACGGCGTCGTTCCTGATGCCGCTGGCGATGCTCACCCACGTCACCTTCTGGACAGACCTGACCACGATCCCGGCCGCGGACCGGGCCGAGACGTCGTGGTGGCTCGGCTGGTACGCGCAGCACCGCGCCGGCCTGTCGGGCGTGGTGTTCAGCCTGACCCCGGCCGCCGACCCGCTCGACGGGCAGTCCTGGGCGGCCTTCCAGCCCTGGCAGGACGGGCATGGGTACGTCTTCGCCTTCCGGCAGGGCGGCGCCTCGCCGTCGCTGACGGTGGCGCTGCACGGGGTCGATCCCGGCGCGGAGTACTCGCTCACCGACGTGCGCACGGGCGCGTCGCTGGGCGAGGCGACGGGCGCGCAGCTCAGCGCAGGGTTCACGGTGACGCTGGCGTCGTCATGGATGGCGCAGGTGATCTCGGTCGTCCCGGTCGGGGACTGAAGGAGGAAGTCCGGTGGCAAGGAGAATGCGCGGGGGCCGCGCGCGGCTCGTGGCGGGAGTCGTGCTGATGGCCTCGGCGGGAGTGATGTCGGCGGGCGCGTCCCCGGCAACGGGCGCGCCGGCAAGCGCGTCGCTCGGAGGCGCCGGCGCCTCGTCCTCCACGCCTGCCGCGGCAGCATCCGCGGCGGCGACGTCCGCCGCTGCGGCGAACGCCACGGCCGCCGGCGGCGGCCACAAGGGCGGCGGCGGTGGCGGCGCACCGCACCCGCAGCCCGCGCGCTTCAGCGTCGGCGCCGCCGTGGTGAGCTACACGCCCCCCTGCGGTCCCGACGGCACCCCCGCGGTGAACAACTGCACCCCGGCGCCACCCGGCTTCGTCGACCCCGCCGGCTGCGTGGCCCCGCCGCTCTTCACGGGACGCCGTCTCTTCGCCTTCGAGGAGCCGTACATCGACCAGCAGGGAACCGGCCACTACGACGGCGGCGACCCCTTCGTCGACTGCAACGGCGACGGCCGCTGGGACGGCAACTTCCTCGGCGGCGGCAGCAACGCACCGCGCTACTACGACCACGTCGCCGATCCCGTCGGCGCCCGGGCCATGGTGGTGTCCAACGGGCACAGCACCGTCGCCGTCGAGGTGCTCGACAACGAGGGCGCCTTCAACATCTACCTCTCGGCGATCCGCGCCCGGGTGGCGGCGCTGCTTGGCCCCCACAGCGCGCTCTCTGCGGACCAGATCTTCATCTCCTCGACGCACGACGAGTCCGCGCCCGACACCATCGGGCTCTACGGCGTCGACGCCACCGGCGCCGGGATCACCTCGACGACATCCAGCGCCAACCCCTACTTCGGCGCCTACATGGTGCAGCAGGCGGCGCAGGCGATCGTCGACGCGTACAACGCGCGCCGCCCGGCCACCATCCGCTACGCGGAGGCCGTCGAGCCGGCCAACTTCCGTGAGTGCTGGTCGTCGTACCCGTACGTGGACGACCAGCTGGTGCCCACGCTGCAGGCCGTCGACGCCGTCACCGGGCGCACCATCGCGACGCTCGCCGACGTGTCGCAGCACGCCGAGACCCTCGGCTTCAACGGCGGCTCCGCGCCGGACCCGGGTGCGCCCGCGCCGACGACGCTGCAGCAGGAGAAGACCTGGGTCAGCGCCGACTGGCCGTACTGGTTCCGCCATTCGCTGGAGAGCGCCTACGGCGGCGTGGGCATCGAGATGGCGGGCTCGGTGGGCAGCAGCGAGACGCCGCAGGTGTTCCCCACCGCGGTGAGCCGCACCCCGCAGCAGTTCGTCGACGCCGACCATCCCGCCGGCTGCCGCACCGAGTTCACCGGCGACCAGAGCACCATGGTGCCGCTCGGCTACTACAGCGAGGACGTCGCCCTCGGCTCGCAGCTCGCCGCCGCGGTGGAGCAGGCGCTGACCGGCGGCACGCCGTCGACGAGCAACCAGCTCGACGGCTCACGCGCCGACGTCTGCCTGCAGGACACCAACGGGCTGTTCGCGGTCGGTGGCGCGGCGGGGTTCTTCGGCGGGCGCCCGTCGTACGCCGATCCCGGCTGCACCGTGCAGCAGCCGGTGCCGCCGAGCGGCAACACCGCCGCGGCGTTCATCAAGACCGAGGTCGCCGCCTTCCGCATCGGCGACGGCACCTTCGTGTCCATCCCCGGCGAGGTGTTCCCCTTCACCTACCTGCGCAGCTTCCTGGGACCGGACGACATGCCCTGCCCCGACCCCAACTCGAACGGCACCGACGCCAACGGCGGCTGCGTCGGTCCGGCCTCGCCGACGCTCTCCTGCGCGCAGGGCAACCCCTACCCGCTGCCGCCCTGGCTGATCCCGCACATGCACACGCCCTACCGCTTCATCGACGGTCTCGGTGAGGACATGGTCGGCTACATCTTCCCCTGCGGCAACGGCGTCGGCGTGCCGGGTGAGTATCCCGAGAACCCCACCGGCTCGGGCTCCGACCGCTTCGGCTGCGGGCACTCCGACGACTCCGAGGCGGCCAGCAGCGACGCATCCGACGCCCTCGGCGCCGCGGCGGTGACGCTGCTCGACTCGCTGGACGGTGCGTCGGCGCCGGAGAGCATCGCCAGCGGGCGCTACGTGCTGCCGGACGGGACGCTGTCGCGCAATCCCCTGGGGACCCCCGGCTCGATCGGCTGCAGCGTCAACACCGTGTTCACCGCCAGCGGTCCCGCCGTCGCGGTGCGACTCGCCGACGGCAGCACCGTGGTGCCGGCACAGTGGATGTCGCTCTCCGGCAGGCCCCAGCCCGGCGGTCCCGACCGCAACACGCGCGGCTGGATCGACGCCTCAGGGCAGCGCCACTGGCTGGACGTGTTCAGCGGCTGACCTGGGTCAGCGGTGGGTGACGGCCACCACCACGACGACGAGCATCAGCAGCGAGACGGCGGCGATGGCGCCCATCGCGCCCCAGTAGCGCTCGAACGGAGTCAGCAGGGGCGGGGCGTAGACGTAGCCGTCGGGCTGCCAGCCGCAGAGCGGGCACTGGCCGCCGGTGTACAGCGGGGTGAAGGCCCAGGAGTCGACGGGGCAGATGGCGTGCGCATGGCGGTCGGCACGGCGGCTCCGCGCGCCCTGCACCGCGGTGCGCAGCCCGTCCAGGACGTCGTTGACGGCCCTCATCGTGGCGACCTCAGTGCGGCGCGATGCAGGTACAGCGCGCCGGCGAGCGCGATCATCAGCGCCTGCCAGGCGAGGTAGAGCAGGAGCAGCCACCGCGTCGACAGCGGCTGGCTGGTGAGCACGGCGGTGAGCGGCACGGTCGCGGCTCGGGGCGCCGGCGTCGCGGCGGGTGCTGAGGGGGCGGCGGCGGGTGCACCCGCCAGCGGGGCGACCGGGAGGATCGGCGACGTGGTGGTCGTGGTCGAGGGGATGGTGCTCTCCGTGCTGCCCAGGTCCGTCGAGGTCCCCGTGCCGAGGTCGGCCTGCAGCGGCGAGTTGACCGCCTCGTTGTCCATGGTCACCACGCCGAGGGTGTGCCGCACCCACTGCTGGGGCACGCCGCCGACGACCGGCACGTTGCCGACGTCGAGCTGGCGGACCTCGACGACCACGCCCTCGGCGTCGACGTGGAGGTTGTCGCCCTCCTGCGCGAGCGCGGGGGCGACCGTGTGCACGCTGATCCCGGCCTGGTTCAGCTTGGCGTTGAGCTGGTCGCTCACTCCCTGCACCTGGTCGAAGGGCGCGTTCTGCTGGGCCACGGTGACGCCGTTCTGGTCGATGACGACGGGAACCTGCGTGCCGCCGGCGTTGACGTAGGCATCGCCGACGGTGACCGAGACGCTCTTGGTGAAGTGTCCCAGGCCATCGGTGCTGACCTGCACCAGGACGTGCACGTCGTCGAGGACCAGCATGCCGCCGCCGAAGGAGGCGTGATGGACGCGGGAGTCGCCGACGGTGACGAAGCCGAGCGCGCTGTCGAAGTAGGAGGTGGTCCGCGCGCTGCCGCCGTCGCTGCCGTCGGCGGGTGAGCCGATCGGTGCCGTGGTGGTGTTGCCCACCGCGCCGTAGGTTGCAGCCGCGGTTCCCGAGGCATCGGTCACCGACGCGGAGGCGGTGGCGGTGCCCGCGCTGAACGACGGCGGGTTGTGCAGTCCCGGGTCCTGGGCGTGGACGTACTGCGGCTGCTGCCCGTTGTAGCCGGGGTACGCAGGCAGGCCCGCGTAGACCGCCTGGGCGAACGGCCCGGTATCCGCAGGGCTGGCGTCCGCGCTGGTGCCGGCGGTGGTGACGCCGACTCGCGCCAGCGGGTAGAAGTTGTCGACCGCGCCCTGGTCGAAGCCCGGGTTGGTGCTGGTGAAGACCTGCTCGCGGTCGGCGGCGGCGGCCACCTGCCCGTTGAAGAGGCTGTAGTTGGCCGCCTGGGTGTCGTCCTGGGCGGCGTGGCCGCTGATCAGCAGCGCGTCGCTCGCCCCCATGGCGACGGCCACGGTGGCGGCGCCGGCCAGCGCGATTCTCCGTCCCGATCTGCTCATCGCCGTGCTCCCGCTGCTGTCGTCTCCACCGGCGTCTCGGGCGCCAGGGTGCCCTCGATGGCCCGCTGCAGCAGGTCGGCGAGGGGAACGCCCTCCCGCTCCGCGCGCTCGGTGAGTGAGCGCATCAGCGCGGGTGGCAGCGACACCGTCACGTTCTCGCCGGACCTGGCCCGAACCCGCCGCCCTGCCCCGGTGAGCTCGGCCGGCTTCTCGGCCTCGGCGCTGCCGAGGTAGGAGCTGGCCACGAAGTCGGGGTCGGCGGCGAGGTCGGCGGCGTTGCCGGCGAAGCGGATCACGCCCTTCTCCAGGACGTAGGCGCGTGACGCCATCTCCAGGGCCTTGCCGACGAACTGCTCGACGAGGAGCACCGAGGTGCCCCGCAGGGGGAAGTCCTTGACCAGGTCGAAGAGCTGGGCGACGACGGTCGGCGCCAGGCCCTGCGACATCTCGTCGATGAGCAGCAGCCTCGGCCGCGCGATCAGCCCGCGGGCCAGGGCCAGCATCTGCTGCTCACCGCCGGACAGCGTGCCGGCCGGCTGGGTGCGGCGCTCGCCGAGCCGGGGGAAGATCGCGTACATCTCGCGGATGCGGTTGTGGACCTCGCCGCCGCTCACTCCCGCCATCCTCGCGGCCAGCCCGAGGCTCTCGTCGACGTCGAGGCTGGGGAAGATGCCCCGTCCCTCCGGGACGTGGATGAGGCTGCTCCGCGCGATGACGTCGGCGCTGCGGCCGTCGATGCGGCGGCCGTCGAAGGTGATGGTGCCGGCCATCGGCCGCAGCATCCCGGAGATGCAGCGCAGCGTCGTGGTCTTGCCCGCGCCGTTGGCCCCGAGGATGGCGACGATCTCGCCCTCGCCGACCTCGAGGTCGACGCCGAACACGACGGGGATGCGCTCGTAGGCGGCGCGCAGCCCGCGGACTTCGAGCAGGGTGCTCATGCCGCCTCTCCCAGGTACGCGGTGATCACGACCGGGTCCGACCGGATCGCCGGCGGGTCGCCGGCGGCGATGACCTTGCCGAAGTCGAGCACGGTGATGTGGTCGCAGACGCGCATCACCAGCGACATGTCGTGGTCGACGAGCAGCATGCTGACGTCGAGGCGGTCGCGCGCGCTGCGCAGGAAGCCGGCGAGCTCGATGGTCTCGTCGGCGTCGAGGCCGGCGGCCGGTTCGTCGAGCAGCAGCAGCGCGGGACGCAGGCAGAGCGCGCGCGCCAGCTCGATGCGGCGCTGCAGTCCTGTGGGCAGGTCCTGCGCGCGCGACTGCGCGAAGCGCTCGATGTCGAGGAAGTGCAGCATCGCCATGGCGCGCTCGCGGGCACGGTGCTCCTCGAAGCGCGCCCAGGGCATCCGCAACGCGTCCGCCACCATGCCGCGGCGGGCGAAGGCGTCGAAGGCGGTCATGCAGTTCTCCAGCACGGTCATGGAGCCGAAGAGCTGCAGGTTCTGGAAGGTGCGCGCGATCCCCAGCCGGGCGCGGCGGTGCGGCGACATGCCGGCGAGGTCGTTGTCGTCGAAGGCGATGCGCCCGCTGTCGGGCGTCTCCACGCCGGAGATGCAGTTGAACAGCGTGGTCTTGCCCGCGCCGTTGGGTCCGATCAGGCCAACGATCTCGCCGCGGTGGACGATGGCGGAGACGTCCTGCAGCGCCTGCACGCCGCCGAAGCGCTTGCCCACGCCGCGCACCTCCAGCAGTGCCATCTAGGCGGCCTCCGAGGTGACCGACACCGCCGGCGGATGCCGCCGTGCGGCCAGGCGGTGGAGGAGGTGGACGACGTCGCGCTCGGTCTTGACCACGACGCCGTCGGGGTTGAAGACGAGCTGGACGATGAGCAGAGCGCCGAGGACCAGGTTGAACCACTGGTGCGAGAGCGGGGTGAGGTCGAGCAGCCAGGTCCCGAAGACGATGAAGAACCCGGTGACCGCGGCGGCGAAGATCGAGCCGGCCCCGAACACGGTGACGGTCGCCACCAGCGCCACCGAGTACTGGAAGCTGTACGAGCTCTGCGAGCCGCCCGCCGCCGACGATTCGGCGACGGCCAGGAGTGCGCCGGCGAGGCCCGCCATCGCGGCGCTGACGCCGAAGGCCGCGAGCTTCCAACCGGCCACGTTGAGGCCCAGGGTCGCCGAGGCCACCTCGGAGTCGCGCACCGCGCGGAGGACGCGACCGGTCTTGCCGTTGCGCAGGTTCCACACCAGCAGCGCGGCGAGCAGGAAGACGCCGAAGGTGAAGAGGTAGAGCTGGTAGGTGTCCAGCTCGTGGCCGAAGATCGCCGGGTGGGGGATCCCGGTCCAGCCAGAGCTGCCGTTGGTGAACCCGTCCCAGGTGCCGGGAGCGAGCAGGGAGACGTCGACGAAGAGCGCGACCGAGACGGTCAGCACCGCCAGCAGCAGGCCGCGCAGCCGCAGCGCGAGGAAGCCGACGACCACGCCGACGACGCCCGCGAAGGCCGCCCCGAGTGTGGCGGCCAGCCAGAAGCTCACGCCGTGGCCGACCATCAGCGAGCCGACGGTGAAGGCGCCGAGGGCCGCGAAGGAGAACTGGCAGAAGGAGACCTGCCCGACCATGCCGGTCAGCAGCACCAGCGACAGCGCCAGCAGCGCGGTGCAGGCTGCCGTGGTCGCCAGTCCCTGGGCAAAGAGGTCGGTGAACCAGGGCACCGTCCCCGCCACGGCGATGCCCACGACGACGAGGCTGCGGCGCAGCGTGGTGGGCGACATCACACCGTCCTCAGCGCGCGAGTGCCGGGGCGGAACAGGATGCCCAGCGCCAGCAGCACGACGAGGAAGGTGACCGCCTGCTTGGAGGCGCTGCCCGCCGCGCCGAAGGTCACCGGGACCTGCTCGGCGACTCCCAGCAGCAGGGCACCGATGACCGTGAAGGTCAGGCTCTGCAGCCTGCCCAGCAGCGCCGCGGCGAACGAGTTCACCACGATCAGCGTCAGCGTGAAGGGAGTGAAGAGGATGAACGGCGTGATCAGCACCCCGGCGACCGCCGCCATCGCCGAGCCGATCACCCAGGAGAGCGCGGTGACCCGGTCGACGTTGATGCCCCACAGCCGCGCCCCGCGCGGGTCGTCCGAGACCGCGCGCATCGAGGCGCCCAGAGTGGTCCGCTGCAGCAGGTATGCCGTGCCCAGTGACATCACCAGCGCGACGATGAGCACCATCAGGCTGTTGAAGCCGAAGCGGGTGCTGGTGCCGGGAATCGGGAAGGTGGCGTCCTGGCCCACGAGGTTGATGCCGGGGTGGTACGAGGTGAATCCCCAGACGAGCCCGGCAACCTGCTGCAGGATGAGCAGCCAGCCGATGGTGACCGCCACCTTGACGATGGCCGGCCGTCCGGTGAGCGGCCGGATGGTCAGCACCTCGATGAGGAATCCCAGCACGCATCCCGTGACGATGGCGGCGAGCAGGCCGAGCCAGGGCGCGAAGGCGCGGTCGGGGAACCACTGCCAGGCGAACGTGTAGGCCACGAAGGCGGACACCGTGGCGACCGCGCCGTGGGCGAAGTTGAGCACGCCGCTGACGCGGTAGATGAGCACCAGCCCGAGCGCGGCCAGCGCGTACACGGCGCCGTCGGCGATGCCGGCCGGCAGGTCGTTGACGAACTCGGCGAGGTTGCCGAGCGGCGCGGCGGCGAGAAGTGCCGTGTGCATCGGCTAGAAGGGGTTGTAGGGGATGTCGACCCAGCCGGTGTCGGTGACCCAGCCGTTGGCCGTGCCGTCCGCGTTGTGCATGAACTGCATCGCGTGGTTGGGGTCGTTCCGGCCGCCGCGGCCATAGCTGAGCGGCTGGGTGAGGCCACCGGTGTCGAAGTTGGTGAGGTTCTGCGCGGCGCTGACCAGCGCCGCGCGGGTCACCGTGCCGTGGATCTGGCTCAGCGCACCGACGAAGACGTGCGCGGCGATCCACTGCTCCTCGGTGTAGACGTCGAGGGCGCTGTACTGGCTCGGGTAGTACTTCTTCACGGTGCCGAGGTAGTCGGCCATCGCCTGGTTGTCCGTGTGTCCCACCGGCTCCAGCACCGGCGTCAGCGACTGCGCGCCCTTGAAGTAGGCGCCGTAGTACGCCTCGGCGCTGGTCTTGTCGAGGCCGGCGCCGCCGGTCGGCTTGTTGAAGCCCTGCCGCTCCTCGGCCTGGTAGAGGCGCGCCATGGAGAACGGGTCGAGGCCGGCCAGCACCGACTGAACCCCATCGGTCTGCCAGGGCGCGACGATGCTGGTGTAGTCCTGCTGGTTGGCGATGTCGACGCCGACGTCGTCGTTGCCCTTGGGATGCTGCCCGCACTTGCTGAGCCCGGCGAGGATGCCGTTGTTGACGCTGGCCGCGAAGCTGGCGTTGAGGTAGACAACCGCGGTGTGCTGGTAGCCGAGGTCGCAGGTGTGCGCACCGCCCGCATAGCCCTGCCGGCCCAGCGGGTCGGCGACGGGGAACGACAGCGGCGACTGGAACTCGGCGTCGACGCCGAGGCCGCCGAAGATGGGCACGCCGCACTGCGGGCAGGACGACGTCTGCGTGTCGAGGTAGGGCGCCTCGGTCTGCTCGCCACTGACCGAGGTCCAGCCGACGATGGCCAGCACGCCCTGGCTGAGCAGGCGCTGGGAGCAGGAGTGCGCCGTGGAGGGGTTGTAGGCGGAGTCGCAGTCGATGAGCTGCAGCTTCTGGCCGTTGACCCCGCCGGCCGCGTTCACCTCGTCGAAGTAGGCGCGCACGGTGTCCCGCTCGACGGTGGCGTCGAGGGGACCGGACTCGTCGAAGATGCCGCCGACGGTGATCAGGCCGTTGTGGACGAAGTTCTGCGTGTTGTTGACGTGGGGGACGGACGCCTGAGCCGCGCTCCCGGCGGTGCCCCCGGTCGTCGTGGTGGTGCCCCCGGCGGCCGCGGCGGCGGCCGGCGCGGCGGTGGCGGCCGCTCCCGCGTTGGAGGCGGATTGCCCGGAGGTCGTGCCCCCGGCGGCGCCGGCCAGAGAGCTGCCCGTCTGCACGGTCACCGAGGTGGCTCCGGAGTGGGTCAGGGCGACGGCCGCGGCCGAGCCCAGCCCGAGCGTGGCCAGCACGGCGACGGTGGTCAGCACCACCACGATGCGCTCGCGAAGCTTCATGGCTCTTCCACCACCGAACTCTTCCCTCCTGCGGTCGCAGGCGTCTCCGACCTGTCAGTTAGACACCCCCTGTCCGGGCTTTCTTGCGCGGGGTGCGGGCCAGGGACCGGCGGCGGGGGCTCGGAGGTCAGCCCAGCCCAGGGGAAGCGGAGGAAGGGCGGGCTCGGCTTGACGTGTCACCTTTGCCTGACTAAAGTCAGAGAGTGCCGACCGAGATGGTTGATCAGGTCCGACGCTTCAACCGCGTTGTCACTGAGCGCGTCGGCGCGCTCAACGATCACTTTCTTGGAGGGCCCAGGCCTCTCGGCGAAGCCCGGCTGCTGTGGGAGGTGGGGCTCGGGGGTTGCGAGGTGCGTCTCCTGCGCTCGCGGTTGGGCCTCGACTCGGGGTACCTGAGCCGGCTTCTGCGTTCGCTGGAGGCCGCCGGGCTGATCAGTGTGGCGGCGAGCGCCGGCGACCAGAGAGTCAGAGTGGCCCGCCTGACCGCTGCCGGTCGACGTGAGCGCGCAAGGCTCGACGAGCGATCCAACAAGCTGGCTCAGTCGCTGCTCGATCCCCTGAACCCGCAGCAGCGGGAGCGCCTCGTGCTGGCGATGCGCGAGGTCGAACGCCTGCTCATCGCGGCCGGCGTGGAGATCCGGCCGGTGGATCCTGAACATCCGGACGCACGCTACTGCTTGGCGGAATACGTGGCCGAGCTCAACGCGCGTTCGACGCGAGGCTTCGATCCCTCGGTTGGCGCCACCGCGTTGCCTCACGAGGTCCGGCCGCCCGCCGGTCAGTTCTTCGTCGCGTATCTGCACGACGAGCCGATCGGTTGTGGCGCCGTCAAGCACCATGTCGACGAAGCGGCTGAGATCAAGCGCATGTGGATCGCACCCCAGGCGCGTGGCCTCGGGCTCGGTCGTCGCCTGCTCGAGACACTGGAGGCATGCGCGGCCGCAGGGGGTGCCCATGTCGCACACATCGAGACCAGTGCAGTTCTCACCGAGGCACTCGCGCTCTACCGCTCGAGCGGGTGGGTCGAGGTACCCCCGTTCAACGACGAACCTTTCGCCGACCACTGGTTCGAGAAGGTGCTGACGGGCGGCACTCGCCACTCGGACGGGTCACGAGCGGGAGGCGAGCGGACCGATGCCTGACGTTGTCGCCATGGCTGACCAGATCGCGCTCCTGGAGCGCACCCCCCGGCTCACCGCGGATCTTCTCGGCGGCTTGTCCGAGAGCTGGCTCGGCACCCCCGACACGGCCGGCGGTTGGACCCCGCGCGACGTCGTCGGCCACCTCATCTCGGCGGAGCTGGACGACTGGATTCCACGCGTCGAAGTCATCCTCGGAGAGGGAACTCGCCGGCCCTTCGAACCCTTCGACCGCTTTGCCCACGTCGAGCGAGACCGCGACGTCCCACTCGCCACCCTGCTCCAGCGCTTCGGCGAGCTGCGAGCCGGAAGCCTGACTCGGCTTCGCGAGTTGGTTACGAACGAAGCGGACCTCGACCGCGTCGGGTTGCACCCCGAGCTCGGAGAGGTCACGTTGCGCCAGCTCGTGGCAACGTGGGCAGTCCACGATCTTGACCACATCGCGCAGATCCACGCCGCACTTGCGGGGAGCCAGGACGCAGCCGTCGGTCCGTGGAAGCAGTACCTGGGCATCCTTACCCGACGGGCTGGCGGGGGATCCGTCGACTCCCGGTAGGCCACCCCGTCGCCGGCCACGACGGAGCCGGCACGCCGGACATCGAGGAGCCACGCGTGGAGCGGGAGACGGGTATCGAACCCGCGACCTTCTCCTTGGCAAGGAGACGCTCTACCACTGAGCTACTCCCGCTCGCGGTTCGCGGCGAGGGAGTATACCGCCGGGCCGGGGCTACCGGCCGCGGAACTCCGCCGAGCGCTTCTCCAGGAACGCTGCCACCCCCTCCGCCGCGTCCTGGGAGGACGCCGCCAGGGCCTGGAGGTCCTCCTCGTGCCCGAGCTGGGTGCGCAGGTCGCTGGACGCGGCGAGGTTGAGCGCCCGCTTGATCAGGCCGACCGAGCGCGGCCCCCGCGCCAGCCGCTCCGCCAGCGCGCCCGCCTCGGTGAGCAGCGTGGCGTCCGGCACCACGCGGTTGACCAGCCCCAGGCGCAGCGCTTCGTCGGCGCCGACCTGGTCCCCCAGCATGGCCAGCTCCGCCGCCTTGGCCATCCCCACCAGGCGGGGGAGGAAGAAGGTGGACCCCGCGTCGGGCACCAGCCCGATGCGCACGAAGGCCTGCAGGAACGACCCCGACTCCGCGCAGACTCGCAGGTCGGCGGCCAGCGCCAGCGACATCCCCGCGCCCGCCGCGACGCCGTTCACCGCCGCGACCACCGGCTTCTCCAGCTCGCGCAGCCCGAGGATGATCGGCGCGTAGCGCGTCTGCAGGTGCCGGCGGATGGCCTCGCCGGGGTTGGCGCCGCCGAGCAGCGAGGCGCCCAGGTCGGCGCCGGCACAGAATCCGCGCCCGGCGCCCGTGATGAGCAGCGCCCGCACGGCGTCGTCCTCGCGGGCCACCACCAGCGCGGCGCCGAGCGCGTCGAGCAGCTCGTCGTCGAGGGCGTTGAGCCTCGCCGGGCGGTTGAGGGTCAGGCGCAGGACGCCGGCGGCGCGCTCGACGAGGAGGACGCCGGTCTGCAGGTCGGTGGCCACGGCGAGGGACTCTAGCGCCGCCTCCGCAGCTACCGCGCCGGGCCGACCAGCGGCCTGACCGGCACCGCCAGCTCCCCGCCCCCCACCAGCCGCAGCAGCGCGCCGAGCACGGGCCGTGCGGTCGACTGCCCGGCCGCGGCCTGCACCAGCACGCCGAGGCCCGCCGCGTGGATGAGGGCCACCAGCTCGCGCGTCTCCGCCGACGCCCCGCCCTCGGCGAGGATCTCGGTGATCCAGTGCACCAGCCGCTGCTGGGTGGCCGGACCGAGGTCGGCCTGGCCGGGGCCGCGGGGCTGCAGCATCAGCATGAGCAGGTCGCGATGCGGGTCGTCGCGGGCTTCGAGCACCTCGACGAAGAGCGCGAAGAGGCCTCCCAGCTTCTCCTGCCAGGTGGCCGCCCCGCCGATGCCGTCGGCCAGGCGCATCTGGAAGTCGGCGAGAGTTTCCGACAGGACCGACCGGAAGAGGTCCTCCTTGCTCTCGAAGTACCAGTAGATGGCGCCCTTGGTGCAGCCGCAGGCCTCCACGATCTGGCGGTTGCTGACGCCCCCGTAGCCGCGCTCGGCGAAGAGCCGCAGCGCGGTGCGCACCAGCCGGTCGCGGACCGGCGCGTCGCCCGGCTGCAGGGGGATCGGAGCGGTGGCCATCGAATCCCAGCATAGGGAATCGAGTCCGCTCCCACAAACGCCGGAGGCCGCCTACGCCTCCTGCGGCGCATCCCCGGCGGCCCCGGGGGCGGCCAGGGTGGCGGCGTCGCGCAGCCCGGCGCGGGTCCACCGCCCCGACCGGGTGCGCAGCATGGCGGCCAGGAAGCGCACGCCGATGAACGCCGCAAGACCCGCCCACACACCGCCCAGCCCCCACCCGAGGAAGTAGGCGAGCAGCGCCAGCGGCACGTAGGCGGAGAACGCCGCGAGCAGGGTCACCGAGCGCAGGAAGGCGACGTCTCCGGCCCCGATGAAGACGCCGTCCAGGGCGAAGACGATGCCCGCCAGCGGCATCATCCCCGCGAACCAGGGCCAGGCCGCATGCGCCGCCTGCACCACCGCCGGGTCGCCGGTGAACCAGCGGGGGATGGCGTCGAAGCCCGCCGCCAGCAGCACGGCGAAGAGGCAGCCCGAGCCCAGCCCCCACCAGATCAGCCGGCGGGTCAGCGCCGCCGCCCGCGCCGCGTCGCGCGCGCCGAGGGCCGCCCCCACCATCGCCTGGGCCGCGATGGCCATGGCGTCGAGCACCAGGGCGAGGAACCCCCAGAGCTGGATGGCCACCTGGTGCGCCGCCACCACCGCGCCGCCCATGCGCGCCGCCACCGCCGTGGCCGTCGACCAGGACACCAGGAAGGCGACGGTGCGCAGCGACAGGTCGCGCGCGGTGCGCAGCTCGGCGCGCATCACCGCCCAGTCGGGACGCCAGGAGGCGCCGCGCCGCTGCAGCGCCCAGGCGAAGATGGCGGCGCTGCCCGTCTGCGCCAGGGCATTGGCCACCGCCGAGCCGCGGATGCCCATGTGCACGCCGTACACCAGCCCGGCGGAGAGCCCGGCGCTCACCACGTTTCCGACAACCACGACCACAAGTGGGGTCATGGTGTCCTGCAGCCCGCGCAGCCAGCCCTGCCCGGCCAGGGTGACGCAGACGAAGGGCACACCCAGCGCCGCGATGCGCACCCACTGCACCGCCTGCGCGTGGACCGCCGCGTCGCCGCCGCCGATCAGCGCCATGGCCGGGTCCGCCACGGCCTCGATGACGGCCATGATGACCACGCCGGTGGCCACCGCCAGCCAGGTCGCCTGCACGCCGGCGCTGAGGGCCTCGGCGGTGCGGCCGGCGCCGTGCCGCCGGGCGACCGTCCCGGTGGTGCCGTACTCCAGGAAGTTGGCCAGCCCGAGCAGGGTGGTGAGCAGGGTGCTGCCCACGGCGAGGCCGGCCAGGGGCCGGGAGCCGAGGTGCCCGACGATGGCGGTGTCGACCAGGACGTAGAGGGGTTCGGCGGCGAGCGCGCCCATCGCCGGCACGGCGAGGCGGAGCAGGGCGCGGTCGTCGGGACCCATCGCCCGCGAGCATGCCAGCCCGCGCCCGGGCGGGGCGACACGTGGTGCTGTGTCAACAAACGAGGGGCGGCGCGTCCTGACGGGTGGAGGCGCGATGGGGAATCGACATCCAGCGGGGCGTGCCGAGCGCGCAGCGACCTGTGCATCACCGGATGCAGCGCACAGGTCGCTGGTGGGCGCCCGACGAAGGCCGGCGGGCGGCGCTCAGCGCGCCGCCCTCCACATATGCCGTTCATGGGGGACGGATCCCGCACCGTCCCCCTCCTTCGGCCCCCGGCGACCGCACGGAATCGAGGCGTGCCGTCGTTACCCCGTACGGCCCCTCAGTGCACCGCTCAGTGAGGACCGCTCTCCCGTGTCTCGATATACTCCGCGCACGGCCGGATCCCGGCCCGAAGGGAATGAGCAGCTGATGCAGTCGATCCAGTTGCAGCCACTGGACGTCACGCCATGGCGGTGACCGCGCAGGCGGTCCTCGCCGAGCCGGCGCGGCCCGGCTTCGAGGAGCTGTACGCAGCCCACCAGCCCCGCGTCTTCCGCACCTGCCTGGCCATCCTGCGCAACCACGACGACGCCGCCGAGGCCACCCAGGAGGTGTTCAGCCGGGCCCTGCCCCTGCTCACCGAGCTGCGCGAGCCCCAGGTCTGGCTGACCACGGTGGCGCGCAACCTCTGCTTCGACCAGCTCCGCCGCCAGAAGGTGCGCGGCCCCGGCCTTGTCCTCGACGAGGAGACGCCCGGCTCCCGCCGCGACGACCCCGAGCGCGAGACCATGCTCCGCGACGCGCTGCGCCAGGCTTTCGAGGCGCTCAGCGGCCGGGAGCGCCGTGCCCTGGCCCGCGTCCTGCTCATGGACGACTCCCTCGGCGACATCGCCGAGATGCTCGGCGTCTCCTACGGCGCCGCGGCCCAGGTGGTGTCGCGGGCGCGGCGCAGGGCGGCGCTGGCCGCGCGCGCAGTGATCGGCGCCAGCTTCGGCTGGCTGCTCCGCCTCGCCCTGCCCGGCCAGCGCAGCAAGGTCACCCGGCTGGCGGCGCAGGCGCTGGAGTCCGGCCAGCACCTCCTCCTGGCGGCGGCCTTCGTGCTCACCGCCGGCGGGCTGACCCACGCCGAGGCGGTCGCGCCGGCGTCGGTGGGCGGGTCGACGCCGGTGCCGATCACGCCCGCGGCGGCGCATCCGGTGTCGGCCGAAGCGTCCGGAGCGGCGCCGTCGAGCGTCAGCGTGCTGCCCCTGCCCGAGGCGGGGCTGCCCTCGCTGCCACCGGGCTTCCACGCCGGGATGATCAGCTCGAGCTCCGGGCCGGCCACGGGAGGGCCCGGCCACCGCCAGGGGAACCCGCAGCCGCCCCCTGCCGTCAACCTGCAGGTGGCCCCGGTGTACCCGACGGCGTCCAGCCACTGCGCCGGCGCCGACGTCGCCGCCGGCCCGAGCACGGCACCCAACGCGGTCAGCGTCCCCGCCGTCGCCTGCGCTCCGTAGGCGGGTTCAGGCGCCCCGCGTCTCGCCCAGCTCGCGCAGCGTCTCGAAGGTGTAGATGCCGGTGTTGTGGCCGTCGGCCCACACCGCGTTGAGGCCGTAGAGGCCGACCAGGGAGATGTCGGCCAGCTCGTCCTCGCCGGGGTCGAGCTGCGGCTTCACCGCGAAGCGTCCCGGCCGTCCCATCTCGCCGGAGCAGACGGCGCAGGGGCAGGCTCGGCGCAGCACGTCGAAGGGGATGCGGTGCGCGGCGCCGTCGGACCACTCGACGATCAGGGCGCGACCCGGGTCGTCGTAGTCGAAGCGGGTGGGGGAGGGGGGCGAGGCCATCGGCCCGGAGGATACGGCTCCCACTGTGCTAGCCTCCCGGCGGCTTCGGCTCGACCGGTCGAGGGCCCTGGCCAAGGAGGGACAGATCCCGGGTGCCGCACTCGCGACGCTGGCTCACGCACGCACTGGCGCTGGCCGCAGCAGGCGCCGTCGCCGCCGTCCCGCTCGCCGCCCGCCACGGGCTGGCGCTCGACGCAGTGGGCGCCGACGGCACGCCGATGGTGATCAGCGCGCTGGAGAACATCGTGCCGGTGTCGGCCGAGGTCACCCCGCCGCCCTCGGTGACGCTGCCGCACATGGCCTGGCCGGTCTCCGGCGAGCTGAGCCAGGGCTTCGGGCCCAGCCCCTACTGGTTCGAGCCCAGCATCAGGGTGGGCAGCACCTTCTACCCGCACTTCCACACCGGCATCGACATCGCCGTGCCCTGGGGGACGCCGGTGCGCGCGGCGCTGGACGGCCGCGTCGAGTACGTGGGCTGGCAGGACGGCTACGGGTACACCGTCGTCCTGCTGCACGACGACGGGCTGCGCACCCTCTACGCGCACCTGTCGCGGTGGACGGTGTCGCGCGGCCAGGCGGTGGCCCAGGGCGAGCAGATCGGGCTCGCCGGGGCGACGGGCAACGCGACCGGTCCGCACCTCCACTTCGAGGTGCGACCGCAGCCGCAGACCGTCGCCGATCCCATGGCCTACCTCGACCCGCTGCACGCGGCCGACCCGCGTCCGGTGCCGGTGCAGTGGGGCGTGACGCCGGCCCGCTGAGCCGGGCAGGCGGCGTCAGCCGAAGCGGCCGCCGCTGACGTGGAGCACGTCGCCGCTGATGAAGGCGGCGTCGTCGGAGGCGAGGAAGGCGACGGCGGCGGCGACGTCCTCCGGGGTGCCCAGCCGCTTGACCGGCTGGGCCCTGATGGCGCGCTCCTTGATCTCCTCGGCGCGCGGGTGGTTGCGGATCAATGCAGTGTCGATGGCGCCCGGGGCGACGGCGTTGACGGTGATGCCGTCGCGCCCCAGCTCCATGCTGAGGGCGCGCGTCAGCCCGACCACGCCCGCCTTGGCGGCGCTGTAGTTCGCCTGTCCCGGATTGCCCAGGTAGGCGCGCGAGCTGACGTTGACGATGCGGCCCCAGCCGCGCCCGCGCAGGTGCGGCAGCGCAGCACGGGCGCAGACGAAGTAGCCGCGCAGGTCGATGTCGAGCACGGTGTCCCAGTCGTCGTCGCTCATCGCCTCCAGGCGCGCGTCGCGCACCACCCCTGCGTTGTTGACGAGGATGTCCAGAACGCCGAGCTCCCCGGCGCTGCGCTGCATGGCCGCCGCCACCGCATCGGCGTCGCGGACGTCCACCTCCACGGCCAGGGCGCGGGCGCCGTGCTCCTGGGGCAGGGCGGCGGCGGCCTCCTCCGCAGCGGCGAGGTCGACGTCGGCGACGGCGATGCCCGCGCCCTCGGCGGCGAGGCGCTCGGCGATGGCCCGGCCCAGGCCGCGGGCGGAGCCGGTGACGAAGGCGGCGTGTCCCCGCAGGCGGCCGGGGATGGGGGAGGGCGTGGACATGGACGCGGACGGTAGCAGCCCCGGCCGCCGCCGGCCGGGTCCGCGCGCGGGTGAGCGATTCATTGACGTGAGCGGGCCGCGACGGTAAGGTTTGCGCCGCGCCGCAGCGGTCGAGGCCGCGGGCGGCGCGCATGTGTCGTGGGGCGTTCACGAGCGACCTGGCCACGGAGCCACGGTCAGCCCCCGGTTGGAGGGAAGGCGTCTCGGCCCGACACCTCGGGTGCCGGGCCGGACGCCGCGGGCCGCCTGCACAGCGGCCCGGCGCGTCCGCACCGAGCTCGCGTACCCTGGCGGCGCCGTGAAGGTCCTCGTCCTCGCGCCGTTCGACCCTGCCGAGCTGGCCCGGCTCGAGGCGGCCCACGAGGTGGTCTACGAATCCTGGATCGAGCTGCGCCGCATGCTCTCGCCCGACGACCTCGCGGCGCGCCTGGCGGCCGGCGGCTTCGAGGCGGTCGTGGTCGAGGCGGAGTTCGTCACCCGCGACGTCCTCGACGCCGTGCCCGGGCTGCGGGTGGTCGCCTCGGCGCGCGGCAAGCCGGTCAACGTCGACGTCGACGCCGCCAGCGAGCACCGCGTGGTGGTGCTGCAGACGCCGGGCCGCAACGCCGAGTCGGTCGCCGACCTGGTGCTGGCGATGGTCCTCGACCGCCTGCGCCACGTCTCGGCGGCGGCGGAGGCGGTGCGCCGCGGGGAGTGGACCTTCGGGCTCGACGACGAGGGCATGGTGCCCTACGTCCGCTTCCGCGGCGTGGAGCTGGGCGGGCGGGTGCTGGCGCTGCTCGGCTTCGGCGCCGTGGCCCGCGCGGTGGCGCGCCGGGCGCTCGGCTTCGGCATGCAGGTGCGCGCATACGATCCCTACCTCGACGCCGCGGCGTTCGGCGAGCACGGCGCGGCCCGGGCGGCGTCGCTCGAGGACCTGCTCAGCGGGGCGGACGTGCTCAGCGTCCACGTCGAGCGGACGCCGGAGACGGTGGGAATGCTCGGGTTGGAGCAGCTCTCCCTCCTGCCGCGCGGCGCGGTGGTGGTGAACACGGCGCGGCCGCAGGTGGTCGACCAGGAGGCGCTGCTGGCGCTGCTGCGGTCGGGGCACCTCGGCGGGGTGGCGCTGGACGTCTTCGCGCCCGAGCCGGTCCCACCGTCGCATCCCCTGCTCGCCGAGCCGGGCGCGCTGATCCTGCCCCACATCGGCGGCGCCACCGAGGACGCGGTGCGCCACCACTCGCGGATGATCCGCGAGGACCTGGAGCGGCTGGGCCGGGGCGAGCGCCCGCTGCGCTGCGCCAACCCCGACGTGCTCGACGCGCTCTCGCTGCGCTGATGGCCCGCCTGCTCAGCGTCGACCTCGGTGGCACCTCGGTGCGCGCCGCAGTTGTGGACACCGATGGCGGCAACGTGGCCGCCGCGGCGCGGCGCACGGTGGCGACGCTGCTCGACGCCCCGCCGGTGGGGCGCAGCTTCGACGCCGCCTCGCTGTGGGAGCTCTGCTGCGCGGCGATCCGCGAGGCGCTCTACCGCGGCGGCGCCGTGGAGGGCGTGGCCGCGACGGCGCAGCGCATCGGCTGCGTGTTCCTCGACGAGGGCGGCGCCGTGCTCTACGCCGGGCCGAACCTCGACTCGCGCGGGGTGGCCACCTCGTGGGCGGTCACCGAGGCGGGCGGCGACGAGCTCTACGCGCGCACCGGGCGCTCGCTGGCGCTGATGTACGCGCCGGCACGG
>Ga0070739_10000702_pt1 | contig 59182 bp, 48 predicted proteins | sample Coa_R1_7_FD_66445 | JGI IMG/M metagenome (GOLD analysis project Ga0070739, IMG submission 66445) | Surface soil microbial communities from Centralia Pennsylvania, which are recovering from an underground coalmine fire - Coalmine... | ecosystem: Environmental > Terrestrial > Soil > Unclassified ...
GGTCACCGCTGAGGTAGTCAAGAAGTATATTCAATACCATCGTCATGAGGAACACCATCCGTCACAGTTAGAATTGTTTTAGGTCTTTAAAGCCCCGCCCTTTGGGCGGGGTTCTTTACTCGGCGAGTATTTTCATTCAGCACACCATCTGTTTCAGGAAACACCGATCTGTCGAATTTACACGAGCAAGTGATCCCGTAAAAATTCAGGTGCCAAATCAGCGCCGTTATCCCATACCAGTGTTTCAAGCTCGGGGTCGATATGGAACGATCTAAATTGTTTAATATCCCTGAGAGGCTCGAACATTTCACCATAGAGCTCGTCTTTTAAGTCAACGACCCCTTCGGCACCATCATTAAACTGAAGCCAGATTCGATAGCCTCCCCGGTATTCCGCTTTCACGACATGAGGGATCATAGGTTAAATTCCTTTACCGCGGAGTTTTTCCAACGAATTATATAAACCCATCTCGCTTCAGCTCGGTGATGAGTTCTTCATGCGAGAGGGACGGCTCCTTACCGCGCTCAGCCACAGCGGCAAGATCCTCGATATCTTCAACGAGCTCCTCGAATTCTTCGATCGGCAAGATGACCGCCTTTTTTTCATCCCCTTTGTCGGTAACATATTGAAGTTTTAACTGCCTTAGGTCAAGCATGCTTACCTCTTTTTTTCATTAGAGATCGATCTGAATTATATCAGACTTGGTAAGAAGTTTAAATTCTTTCGGATATCGACGCTGCAATCGAATAAATCCGTCGACCTTTCAGATCTCGACCTGCGAGAGTAAGTACGCTTTCCCCAGAATTCGGGTAAAAAGTTTATCGTCGACTGCGACCCGCGGGTGATCTGGCAAGTGTAGATAGCGAGATCCTTCGATATAAGAGACCCTGAACAGGTTACTGCTTCACCACCGCAATGGTGCTGTTCGATGTGTTCCATTTTGCGGATGTAGTCGATGACCTCTTGGGTCACAATCTCGCCGGGATAAGAGGGGGATGTCGGGCCGGAAATTTTAATCTTTTATTTTTTCAATTGGAACGCCCCGTCCTTCCTGTAGACTCTGTCGCGCTTTCTCGATTCGGCTCAGAAACCGGGGATCGTTCTCTAGACGGTAATCAAACCAGTCCTCTTCCGATTCAAAACCGATCAGAATTCCCGCAGGTTTGCCGTGACGGGTAATGACGACCTCCTCTTTTTCTGCGATTCGTAAATATCTGGAGAGATCATCCTTAATCTCCGACAGCGGCACTTTTTTCATTCTATCTCTTCGAGACCTTGAAGCCATTCAATTACTCCTTCTTTTGGGACAATTGCCAAGACTTCGACGACCCGTTCTGAAATGTCATAAAAAATCCGAATATCGCCGACTCGTAGTCGATATTGGGGTCGCCGAATCCCTCGCAGGCGTTTAATTCGGCTTTTGCTCTGTTTCATCGGTTCGTGCCGAAGGTGCGCCTCAATCCCATCTCGTACTGCTGCACGTAGATGGGCTTTTAACTGCCGTAGATCCTCAACTGCTTCGGGTGAGAGGACAATCTCATAGCGCATTATAGCCAAATTATAGCCATATTTAAATTAAAACGCAAATGATCGATTTTGATTATTTCGAGAAATAATAAGGAGCAGAGCTGTCTACTGCTTCACCACTGCAATGGTGCTGTTCGACGCATTCAGCCCGTCGACGGTGGCGCCGAGGCGGTCCATTTTGCGGATGTAGTCGATGACCTCTTGGGTCACGATCTCGCCGGGGACGAGGAGGGATGTCAGGCCCAGAAGGATTAGTCCTTTACTCTTTATTATAGAGACATCTTCCTTCTTTCCGTTCGCAAGGATGTTTGCTTGTCCTCTATGTAGCTCGACTGCGTGTTTTTGCGCGTCGGCCGGAGCGTTTCGTCGGGCTGACAGAGTGGTGAGCGGCCTTGATCAAAGTCCGTAACGCCTCATTCACAGCGTCGGCATCGGGAAAAACTTCCGCAACGTCGGGGCTGAGCAGCACCAGATTTGTACCGGATTGGTACGACTTGTAATATTTGCCGCGAACGCCGCGACCGAGGTCGCTGCGCTTGTATTCGGGGCGCAATTCATCGCGTTTAACCTTCTTCATCGACTTCTTTTTATTCGTCATGATCGAAACCCGACTCGTTCTCAGAAACGCGTTTAAACGGGTACTAACAATGCATTCGCCTTATCCGGATATTCATCATACGTGCGGCCGTTCAAAACACGACCGGTCCGTGATTTTCTGACTCCTCCCCATTGTTTGAAAAAGAAAGGAACGTTTGCGGCGCGGCACTGGTGGAGTATTTCATCGACCCACGAGGGCTCCATCGGACGGGCTCCTGGACCCGATTCACCTCCCACAATGACCCAATGAATATGCAAGAGCGGAATTTGGGAGAGTGGGCCTAACAGAGGCTCACAGGAAAGGAACCTCACCGCTGACGGTACCGCTTCAAGGTCGGTAACTCTGAAGAGCATATCGCTGCTTTCGACGCTGACTCCCATCCAAACATTCGAGGGCCACGGCAACCGGCCGGCGACTTTCCGTAATCGGTCGCTGCGCTTCGTCAGAATCTGAAATGTGTGCCGCGGAACCGCTGCCATAACATCAAAAACACGTTGGATGTACTCAAGGGGGATCTCTTCGTGAAACAGATCGCTCATCGAGTTTACGAAGACCTTTCTCGGTTTTTTCCAGCGAAACGGTTCCTCAATGGCTTGTTCATGCAGGGTGACATCAAACCCATTGCGGTAGCGGTGAAGCCCCATCGCCTTCAGACGATGCGCAAGCCTTTCCGCATAACAATTTTTACAGCCTTGACTCACCTTCGAGCAGCCGGTTACCGGATTCCATGTCGTATCGGTCCATTCGATATGTGATTCGGTAGCCATCGATCCCACCCCCTTATTTCTTCAAAATATCATTTGCAATGCGAACGGCGGTCTTAGCGCCCTTTGGATTCCCTGCGGCGAAACATAATAAAAAAAGCGGGACACCCTTCGAGTTTCGGAGAGCGAGCGTGTTTTTTGCGACCTCGGAGAAAATAGACCCAAGCCGTTCGAGAAAGTAATCCCCCAGAGAATCGAAATCGGCCTCTTTCTCCAGAGACGAGGTCCCAAACAGAGTTGCTTGAGAAGAGGGCTTATAAAACCGGGTCTTCCACTCATCGGAGCCGAAGAAACGAGTAAGTCGATCCGCCCAACTACCCGTCGGAGGGCCTTCGCGCGTGAGCAGTCGGTTTATCGCTTGACCTAAAGGGTAAAGAATAAAAAGATCGATTGCTTCAGTGGCGGCGATCCGCTCAATCGTGGACCAATCCACTTGCATCCCGTATGGATCAAGGAACACGACCGCACGATTCTTGTTCCAATCTGTCTGTTCACACCAATTCCAAAGAAATCTATTTGCATCGGAAGATTTTATCGAAATACGGTTATGTAAATTGGGGAATTGCCTGCGGAGCTGCTCTAGTCTCGCTCTGCACTCAGCGTCTCTTTCGACAAAGATGTATTCATCAAACTGGGGCTCCGTCTCAAGCGCGATCCGTGCACTACCCTTGAAAAAGTTTTCAGTTTCAGTCGCTTCGGTTCCAACGAAGAGCGGGTTGATGTCTTCAGAATGTGCCTGCTTCTCTGTTCGGCTGCCCGAGCCAGCGAAGGCATCTACGTACGTGATCCGAAAATGCCTTGCTTGCGGGTTCGTTTTAAAAATCTTCGTGTAAGCTTGTAAATACTTTCGGAGGCGTTCGAGTTTATCCTCAGTCCAATCCCCGCCAAATCGTTGCGCCACGGGTTGACTCCAGGTCCGCTTTTTATGACGAAGAAGTTGAGATCAACACCCATTGAAGATAAAAATCAACCGCAATCCTGCTAAGGATACAGCAAGTAGAAAAATTTTCCAAGCTAGATTAGGGTTAGCCCTACTGCTTCACCACCGCAATGGTGCTGTTCGACGCATTCAGCCCGTCGACGGTGGCGCCGAGGCGGTCCATTTTGCGGATGTAGTCGATGACCTCTTGGGTCACGATTTCGCCAGGGACGAGGAGGGGGATGCCGGGGGGGTAGACGGTGATGATCTCGGAGCTGACCAGGCCGCAGCTCTCGTCGAGCGGGGCGTAGCGATAGTCTCGGAAGAAGGCCTCCCGCGGCGTCATCTGGCCCGCCTTGCCGAAGGGAGGAAGGCTCACCTCCGCGATGAGGGTCGACTGGGCCGGCTTGCCGTGATACTCCTTCGACATCTCGCGGAGCGCGTCGACCAGGCGGTTGAGATCGTCCCGCCGGTCGCCGATGCTGACGATGACCAGCACGTTGAACGGATCGGCCATCTCGACCTGGATGTGGTACTTGTTGTTGAGGATCTGCGACGCCTGAAAGCCGGAGAGGCCGAGGTCCCGGACGGTGATCGTCAGCTTGGTAACGTCGAAGTCGCCCATCGGGGCGAACATCGGGTTTTTGACCATCTCTTTGTCGAAGCAGAAGACGCCGGGGATCCGGTTGATCTTCGCCCGCGCCTCGGCGGCGAGCTTGATCGCCTTGTCGAGGAGCTTTTCCCCCTCGGTCGCCATCTGCATCCGCGCCAGATCCAACGACGCCATCAAAATATACGACGGGCTGGTGCTCTGAACGAAGCGGAGGACCTGGGCGAGGGTCGTCATGTCGACCCGCGGACCCTGCGCATGAAGCATCGACGCCTGCGTCATCCCGCCGATGATCTTGTGGGTGCTCTGGACGACGAGGTCTGCGCCGGCTTCGACAGCGGAGACCGGCAAATCGGGGTGAAATTTCAGATGGGGCCCGTGCGCCTCGTCGACCATCACCACCAGCCCTTTTGAATGGGCATAGGGGATGATCCGCTCCAGATCGGCGCAGATGCCGTAGTAGTTGGGGCTGGTCAGGAAGAGCGCTTTCGCTTCGGGGTGGGCGTCGATTGCGCGGATCGTCTCTTCGTAGGTGACGTTGAGGGTCAATTTTAAATTGTCGTCGACCGCCGGGGAGAAGAAGATCGGCTCGGCGCCGGAGAAGATCAGTCCGGCCAAGACCGACTTGTGGGCGTTGCGGGCGACGAGGACCTTGTCGCGCGGGCCGCAGGCGGCGAGGATCATCGCATGGTTGCCGCCGGTGGTGCCGTTGACGAGGAAGAACGAGCGGTCGGCGCCGTAGGCCTTGGCGGCGAGCTCCTGTGCTTCTTTGATGACCCCTTTCGGTTTTTGGAGGGAGTCGACTTCGTCCAGTGTCGTCAGGTCGATCGAGAAGATCTTCGGACCGACGAATTTACGGAACCGGGTCGAGATCCCCTTGCCGCTCTTGTGGCCGGGGGTGTGGAAGGAGACCTTCCGGCTCTCGGCGAGCGAGACCATCGCGTCAAATAACGGGGTTTTAAACTGCTCTTGGTCGATCATTTTATATGTGGGGGCCCGTCCGGCCAAACAGAAAGAAAGGTCCTCCGATGCCCCCACACCCCGCGCTCGCACCGGCAGAGCCGGTCGCTCGCTTTGCTCTAAATGATGTCGCTTCACGGGGGGTCTCAAAGAACCTGCTTTAAAGTTCTAAAAAACTGTTTCTCAATGGTACGTAAACAACGGATAATTGTCTTCGATGATCCGCTCTTGTTTCTCGATCTGGGCCCGGACCTGCTTTGGTAGATAGAACTGGCCGACGTGGGTCTCTCCGTCGTAGTATTTCAGCTCTCCCTCGATCCGCTGAGAGATCCGCCGGTCGATTTCGTTCTGGTCAAACCCTCTTGGATCGAACCGCTTGGAGGCCAACGCGAATCCCCAGGGAAGACCGAAGGAAGGAATCGCCGCTTGATACGGAGAAACGACGGGGAAGACGGTCCGGAGCGTCTGGTAGACGGCCGAGAAGTTGAGCAGGTTGGTGGCGGCGGTGGTGCCGGCCTGAAGCGAGATGATCCCGTTGTTGGTCAGCCGTTCCATCACCAGGCTGTAGAACTCTTTGGTGTAGAGGAGGTAAGCCGGTCCTTCTTCGACCGGCTCGGAGATATCGATGATAATGATGTCGTAGGTGTCGGTCGTCTCCTCCAGATATTTTCGCGCATCGAGATAACGAACCTCCGCACGGGGATCCTCGAACGACCCCTGATGCCACTGCGGGAGGTGGCGTTTGCAGCTCTCCACCACCTCTTGGTCAATGTCGACCATCAGAACCCGTTCGACAGACCGATGACGCAAAATCTCGCGGAGGGTGGCGCCTTCGCCCCCTCCGACGATGAAGACCTTCTTCGGCTCCGGATGGGTGAGCATTGCAGGGTGGACGAGCGCTTCGTGATAGATGAACTCGTCGACCTCGCTCGACTGCATCTTGCCGTCGAGGACCAGACAGCGTCCGTAGCTCTTGGTGTCCAGAATCTCTACCTGCTGGAATTGCGTCTGCTTGGAAAAGACGATCGTGTCGATTCCATGCATGTGTCCTTCAAACGGAGAGAGATAATCAAGGAACCATTTGTAGCTCTTTGGCTCGGTCATAATGAACAGGCTCTCCTTTTACCGGCTTGTGAGGCAACTTTTGGTCGCCCAAGGAAAGCAGACCTCTCTTCATTTCGACCAGAGAGGGATTCTTCGATTGTAGCTTAGCGACGATGTAAGAGGCGGCGACGGAGGGTTGAAGCGTTTCGCCGCAGGTAAAAATATCAACGGCCGCATAGCCATACTCAGGCCATGTGTGGATGGTCAGATGGGATTCTGCAATAACGACCACTCCGCTGATTCCAAAGGGGCTAAATTTGTGGAACCGACTTTCAATGATGGTTGCCTTCGCTTCCTTCGCAGCAGTGACCAGAATGTCTTCGATCTTCTTCACGTCATTCAAAATCTTGGAGTTGCAATCTTTCAACTCCACCAGCAAGTGCGTCCCTAAAGCGTGCACTCTATTTGCCCCCTTTCATGTGGGTTGGGGTGATGCCACCCCAATTTGTTTTTGTTTGTAAGTAGTCTCACCTCCTTCTCTCTTGGAATCGAAAATGGTGAATGAAATTTTTGTAAATATATAGCAATATTTTTTTTTGTCAAGGGAAAAAATCACCACTAATTGGGGTCTGCCGCCGCCGCGTCGCCTATAGGTTGAGGTCGATCGGCCCACATCGGTTTTTCAGACTGACCCTTCATTTTTATAAAAGTCTACATCACAAACGGACGTATCTTCAATGCCGGATTTGGAACAAATTAGCGAAATTTGAGAGTGATTAGGTCAAAAAAACCCTTTATTTGATTTCAAAAGATTTTTTTTGCTAACATACCCCGAATATGGTCCATTTTCTCTTTCAACGCGCGTGGCAGTTTCTCATCTCGCTTTTTGGGATCACGCTTCTCACCTTCGCTATCATTCATTTGGCGCCGGGAGAGCCGACCGATCTTGAGACGACACTCAATCCTCAAATATCGGCACAAGCCAGGGAAAACTTAAGAAGGCTTTATGGATTGGACCGGCCGCTTCACATCCAATACCTCGACTGGCTGCGGCGCTTCGCCACCCTCGACTTGGGGCACTCGCTTGTCGACGGGGCGCCGGTATCGGAGAAAATCCTCCGCCGACTTCCGATCACGATCACCATTAATTTACTCACCCTGACCGTGATCATTCTGATCGCCTTCCCGATCGGCATCCTTTCGGCGACGCGTCAGTACTCCTGGTTCGATAAAGCGACGACCTTTTTCGTCTATATCGGCTTTGCCCTTCCGAGCTTCTGGCTTGCCCTATTGCTGATGCTCCTCTTCAGTGTTTATCTCGGATGGCTTCCCCTCTCCGGATATCAATCGCTGGCCGCCGCCCAAATGCCACTGCCGGCGCGGCTGATCGACTGGGCGCGCCATCTCGTGCTGCCGGTCTTCACCGCCGCGTTGATCGGCCTCGCCGGCTACTCCCGCTACTTGCGATCGGAGATGCTGGAAGTAATCCGCCAGGACTATATCCAGACGGCGCGGGCAAAGGGGCTCTCCGAGCGTCAGGTGATTTACAAGCATGCGCTGCGAAATGCGTTGATTCCGATCGTCACCCTGATGGGCCTGGAGCTGCCGGCGTTGATCGGCGGCAGCGTGATCATCGAGACGATCTTCGCCATTCCGGGGATGGGGCAGCTCTCGTATCAGGCCGTTTTGGCCAGGGATTATCCGGTCATCATGGGGCTGACGATGTTCACCGCGGTGCTGACCCTGCTCGGCAACCTCCTCGCCGATCTCTCGTATGCTTGGATTAATCCGAGAGTCCGAATTTCTTAGAAGGGGTCGGGGGCCAGGGGTCAGAGAAAACAGAGGTAAACGGGATTCTCAATGAAAGATACTGAGTTGCAACCAGCAGCTTCCTTCGCCTCAGCCGACCCCCGGCCCCCGACACCCGGCCCCCGTTTTTTCTGGCGGCGGTTTCGACGGAATCGGGTCGCGCTGTTAGGCGGAGCGATTGTGATGCTGATTGTCCTGATCGCGCTGGCGGCGCCGCTTCTGTCGCCGTATGATCCGGATGATATTCATGTCGAGGAGGTTCTCAATCCGCCGAGCATCACGCATCCGTTCGGGACCGATCCGCTCGGACGGGATGTCTTAAGCCGGGTGATCTGGGGGGCGCGGGTTTCCCTCTGGGTGGGGTTTGTGGCGGTCGGGATCGCTCTTCTGATCGGAATCACGGTCGGCGCGCTGGCCGGCTTTTATGCGGGGCGCATCGATGCCGTTTTGATGCGGCTGGTCGATATCATGCTGGCGATTCCGAGATTCTTCTTGATTTTGGCGGTGATTGCGATTCTGGAGCCGTCGATCTGGAATATCATGATCGTCATCGGTCTGACCGGTTGGATGGGGGTGGCGCGCCTGGTCCGGGGACAGTTTCTCGCGATCAAAGAGGTCGATTATGTGACGGCGGCGCGGGCGCTCGGCGCGCGCGATTTCCGATTGATCGTCCGCCACATTCTTCCCAACGCCCTTTCGCCGGTTTATGTCGCGGCAGTGCTCGGGGTCGCCGGGGCGATCCTGACCGAATCGGCCCTCAGCTTTCTCGGCATCGGCGTTCAGCCGCCGAAGGCAAGCTGGGGGAGCATTCTGACGGCGGGAAAGGACAACATCGAGATCGCCTGGTGGCTCTCGGTTTTTCCGGGATTGGCGATCTTCGTCACCGTTCTCGGCTATAATCTCCTGGGCGAAGGCCTGCGAGATGCGCTCGACCCGAGACTGAATTTGTAGGGGCGTATTGCAATACGCCCCTACGTTTCGAATCTACGCCGCTTTTTTCATCTGTTCGTATTCCGATTTGCAATAGGTCAGGTGCCGACGCTCGTCCGAAAGCCCCTGCTGGACATACTGAAGAATGTCGGGGGGGAAATTCTTTGACGCCCCCTCTTCATACGCGGAGACGGCCGACTCCTCGTTCGAGACCATGGCCGAGAGGATCGCGTCTGCGCCCCCGAGCTTCGATACCGCCGTCCATCCTTTTTGAAGAAGTCCCATTCCGCCCGGTTTTTTCTCCGGTTCTCCCCCGTATTGCCGGACGAAGGGAGAGAGCTCCCGAATGTGACGTTCGTGGTCGCCCCTGAATTGAATGAAGGTGTCTCGAACGCTCGGTTGGTCGCTCAGGCCGTCGATCGCGCTGTTGTATGCGCCGATGGCGTTGTGGTCGGTTTCGATGAGGTCGTTCAGCGCGCTGACGATTTCATCATTGTTCATGATGGCGCCCTTGTATTCCATGCCTGCTCCTCCTTCTTAATAGGATCATTCTGTTAGGCCGCTTTTGTCAGGAGATACTTTTCCGGGATCTCGTGGAAGTGCTTCCGGCACGAGTCGCTGCAGAAATAGTAAATTCTCCCCTGATACTTCAGCGAGGTTGAAAGCTTTTCATCGATCAAAACCCCGCAAACAGGATCTCGGCTCATTGTATCCTCTCTACATATCTATATGGGTGGGGATCGGTCGCGATCGGATCGGACGGGGAACGATTCGTCGCGGGGGACGGGCCGTCGGCTCCGCAACACGCTCCATCCATCGCGCTCCGATCCAAAGGACGATCCATTTCTTCCGGAAGCGATATCGGAGATGCAGGCCGATCTCATCACCTCTTTCGCGAGGAAGCGTGGTTCCTGCATCCAGGATCGCGGCCTGCGCGCCCAAATGAAGAGACATCATGTTCTCCCTTTTTGGTGTGGATCTCCGGAATGGCTCCGGAAGTATCGATGAGTACTGCAAGCGGGGTGCCGCTGGATGAAAACGGAGCGAATGGATCTGCTCGAAGCGGCGGATAAGAGGAAAGGTGGAAGCACGCACCGTGTGCCGGACTGATACACATCCATCGATGAGGGCGAAGGAGATTGTCTCTTTTTTACACACTCCTGCGGGGGCGCCGGTTGCCGATCACTCCATCCGGTTTGCGGAAATCGTCCACTTCGGAAGGTTATAGGTGATTCCGATCGGCGAGGGCGCAATCCCTTGAAACCTTTTTTGAACGACAGGCAGGGCCATGGGGTAATAAAGGAAGGTGTAGGGTTGGTCCTCCGCAATCAGTCGATGCACCTGTCGGTAGATTTTTTTCCGCTCTTCCTGATTGCAGGTCTGCCGTCCTTTGATCAGTAGGTCATCGACCTGGGGGTTCTGGTAAGAAATGAAATTGAATTCTCCCTCTTTGATCTTGCCGGAGTGCCAGATGTTGTAAATATCTGGATCGAGTCCGACCCCCCAGCCCATGATGACCGCTTCGAATTGTCGCTTATCGATAAATTGATGCAACAGCGTTTGCCACTCCAACGTTCGGATCTGCACTTGAATGCCGATTTTGCTTAAGTCCCGTTGAATGATCTCCGCCGCCTTGGCCCGCTCCGCATTTCCCTGATTCGTCAGAAGGGTGAAGGCAAACGACCGACCTTCTTTTTTAAGGAGCCCGTCGCTGTCGGGGCGCCAGCCGGCCTCGGCGAGGAGCGCTTTGGCCTCTTCCGGATTGTAATCAAGATCACGCACGTCCGGATTGAAAGCCCACGACTCGGGAATGTAAGGGCCGGTCGCGGGCCGTCCCAGGCCGAGGAGCACCCCCTGGATGATCGCCTTCTTGTTGATGGCGCGGGTGAGCGCTTGGCGGACCCGCTGATCCGAAAATCTGGGGTCTCGCAAATTGTATCCAATATAGGTATAGCTCAGCGCCGGGTATTTAAACTTGTTGAATTCCTTTTTAAAAAACGGGCTGTCGGTCTGCTTCTGATACTGGATTGGAGAGAGCCCCATCAGATCGATGTTCAGCGCCCTTAGCTCCAGAAATTGCGTCGCCGTGTCGGGAATGAGTCGATAGATATAGGCTTCAATCGCCGGCTTTCCTTCGAAATAGTCGGGATTGGCGTTCAGCGTCACCCTCTGACCGGTCACCCATTCGGAGAACCGAAACGGACCGGTGCCGACCGGATTGCGGCTGAACGGATCGGTGTTGAGATTTTCCCCTTCGAGAAGGTGTTTCGGGAGAATGCCCATCGTCCAGCTCTCAAGGCCGGGAGCGAACGGCTCTCGATAGACGACCCGGACGGTGTAGGGATCAACCTTTTCGACTTTCTCCACCGTTTCAAAGGCGCTGCTGTAGGGGGTGATAACGTTCGGATCGATGATTTTTTGATAAGTGAAGAGAACATCGTCGGCGGTGAATTCCCGACCGTCCTGCCACTTGACCCCTTTTCTCAGATGAAAGGTCGCCGAGCGGCAGTCGGGCGCCCGCTCGAATGATTCGGCGAGGTCGCCGACCAACTGGATGTTCTTATCGTACTTGACCAAGCCGTTGAAGATCAGGCTGGTGATCGTTTGAGAGGCGCTGTCGGAGGCGAGCATCGGGATCAGCCGCCTCGGCTCGCCGATCGAAGCGGTCGTCAGCGCAAAAGGGTCTTTCGGTTCTTTCGGCTGGGCGCAGTTCGAAATAAGTATGATAAAAAGGAAGGACCATCCTAATTTGAAACTCAATCGCGTTTTCTTGCCGCTCCAGAAAATCATCGCCCCTTCTCATCATACCGTGATGCTATGTCCATTTCTTCCGCAGGATGAATCCAAAGCTCGGAACGACCTTCTGCTCATAAGATCGACCGCACAACGCCGCCGTCGACCCGAAGCGCCGCGCCGTTGGTCACGGAAGCGCCGCCGCCACGCGCGGCTCCGTCCGGCCGTTCACGATGACCGCGGCCCCTTCGCTCGCAAACAGCCGCGCCGCGGCCAGCCCAATCCCGGCGGTCGATCCCGTCATCAGAGCCCGCTTCCCCGAAAGCTGTAGGTTCATGAGAGTCCTCCCTGCGGTCGGAACGTTACTCAATTAAGTGAAGCGAGAAGCACAATTGATTTTCATCTTAGCAAATAGAGGGCACTCGGAGGAAGGGTTTAAACCGTCGGTTCCTTCGAATAGAGATGGCAGCGCACCGTGTGTCTTGTCCCCCGTTCGATCTCTTCGGGATAACGCTCGCGGCAGACCGCCATCACTTCGGGACAGCGCGGGTGGAAGTGGCATCCTTTCGGCGGGTTGAGCGGGGAGGGAATTTCGCCTTCAAGGCGGAGGATCGTCCGTTTCTTGTCGGGATCAATCTGCGGGACGGCGGAAAGGAGCGCTTGGGTATAGGGGTGCTGCGGGTTGTTCAGGACCGCTTCGACCGGCCCGTACTCGACGATTCGGCCGAGGTACATCACCGCCACATCATGGGCGAAATATTCCACCACGGAGAGATTGTGGGTGATAAAAAGATAAGCGAGGCCGAGCCGCCGCTGAAGATCTTTCAAGAGGTTGAGGATCTGGGCCTGCACCGACACATCGAGCGCGCTCGTCGGCTCATCACAGATGATCACCTTCGGATCGACGGCGAGCGCGCGGGCGATGCAGATTCGCTGTCGCTGCCCGCCGGAAAACTCATGCGGATAGCGCCGCTTTGCATCGGCCGGGAGGCCGACCTGATCGAGCAGTTGTTCGACGCGACGCGACGCTTCGGCGGACGACTTGGCCCGTCGTTGTGCGTCGATTCCCTCTTTGATGATGTCGCCGACAATCATCCGGGGGTTGAGCGAGGCGTAGGGGTCTTGGAAGATGATCTGGCAGTCGCCCCGCTTTTCCCGGAGCGCCGAACCGGAAAGGGTCGTCAGTTCGACGTTTCCGAATTGAACGCGTCCTCCTGTCGGACGAATCAATTGAAGGATCGCCTTCCCCGCCGTTGTTTTTCCGCAGCCCGACTCGCCGACCAACGCGATCGTCCGCCCCGCTTGAAGGGAGAGAGAAACGCCGTCGACCGCCTTTACCTGTCCGACGATTCGCTTAAAGAGTCCCTGGTGAATCGGGAAGTGAACCTTCAAGTCGGTGATTTGCAAGAGGGCGCCGTTTGTTTGAACGGGGTCTTTTTGGGTTTCTTTGACCGTCCGCGGGGCAACGGGGGCCGTCGCGGCTGGTCGCGTCGATGTAATCTGCGGATCGTAGAGATGGCAGCGGACGCCGCCGGCCGCCCCCTCGATCCATTGGGGAACGATGGTCTCGCATGCTCCCCACGCGGCGTCACACCGATTTGCGAAGCGGCAGCCGGGAAAGTCCCGGTTCAGCGGCGGGACGCTCCCCCGAATCACGCCGAGATCGGCGCCCCGTTTGTTCCGGTTCGGCAGGGAGTGGAAGAGCTTTTGAGAGTAGGGGTGGCGCGGGTTGCCGAAAAATTCGGCGCGGTCCGCCGTCTCGACGATCTGGCCGGCATACATCACGGCGACCCGATCGGCCATCTCGGAGACGACCGCGAGATCATGGGTGATCAGCAGAATCGCCATCCCCCGCTCCCGCTGCAGGCGGCGCAGCAGGTCGAGGATCTGCGCTTGGATCGTCACGTCGAGCGCCGTCGTCGGTTCATCGGCGATCAGCATCTGCGGCTCGCCGGCAAGCGCCATCGCGATCATGATCCGCTGCTTCATCCCTCCCGACATCTGGTGGGGATATTCGTCGTAGCGGCGGATCGGGTCGGGGATGCCGACCGAGGCGAGGAGATCGCACGCCCGTTTTTTCGCCGCGGCCCTGTCGAGCGAGAAGTGATATTGCAATGTCTCGGCGATCTGCCTCCCCACCGTGATCACCGGATTGAGGCTCGTCATCGGCTCCTGAAAGATCATCGAGATTTTGTTGCCGCGTAGCGGACGCATCGCGACCTCCGGTAGCATGCAGAGATCCTGCCCGTTCAGCAGAATCTCCCCCGAGACGATTCGTCCCGCCGGCTCGGGGACGAGCCGCATCATCGACAGCGCCGTCATCGATTTGCCGCAGCCCGACTCTCCCAGAAGCGCAAAGGTCTCGCCGCGGCGGACATCAAACGAGACGCCATCCACCGCCCGGACGACACCATGATCGGTGTGGAACCAGGTCTTCAGGTCGGTGACTTTGAGAATTGTGTCAGGTTTGTTCATTCAACCGTTTTTGTAGGGGCGATCCTTGCCTGCACTGTTCTACCGTGTGATCGCCCTCTCATTTATTGTCTGGTGTAGGGGCGAATACAAGATTCGCCCCTACATTAGGCCCGTCCCCGCAACCGCGGGTCGAGCGCATCCCGGACCGCGTCCGAAAAAAGATTCGCCGACAGCACCAGGCCGAACATGAAAATGAAGGCGGCGACGAGCGACCACCAGACGATCGGCTCGCGCGCCATCTCCATCCGGGCGCTGTTGATCATGTTCCCCCAGGAGATCATCGCCGGATCGACGCCGACGCCGACGTACGAGAGGACCGCCTCGGCCAACACCAAACCGCTGAAGTCGAGGACGACCGAGATGAGGACGATGTGCATCACGTTCGGGAGAATATGGCGAATGATGATTCGCCAACTGCCGACCCCGAGCGCAGTCGCCGCTTGGACATAATCCATCTCCCGCAGCTTCAGCGTCTCGCCCCGCAGCAGCCGGCAGAGCCCGATCCAGCCGGTGATCCCCAGAATCACACAGAGAAAGAGGAGGCGGATGTCGGCGCGTTGGGTCACGCTGGTGAAGGCGTCGGCATGTTGATCCATGTAGACCTGAAGGATCAGCACCGCAGCAGCGATCAGCAGCACCCCCGGCACCGAACTGAGGGTGGTGTAGACATATTGGATGATATCATCGACCCAGCCACGGAAGTAGCCGGCGGCGATTCCGAGAAGCACGGCGAAAGGGAGCATGACCAATGTCGTCACGGTGCCGATCACCAGGCCGGTCCGGATCGCCTTGAGCGAGAGATAGAAAACATCCTGGCCGACTTTATCGGTTCCGAGGAGGTGATAGTGGAAGCTGAGAGAGAACGCCATTGCGCTCATCACGATCAGAAATGTGATCGTCCCCAATGTCGCCCGCCAGGCGGTCTCGGTCTTTCCTCTCAGGACCGACTGTGCCATCGCTCCGGCGCCGATGCGACGGCGTTGGCTGAGAACGAAGAAGACGATGGCATCCAACCCAAGGGCGGCTGCAAAGCCGATCAATCCGCCGCGAACCACGGTGATCGTCACGTCGTCCGACCACTGCCTTTCCGGATCGGTGAGATGCGCCCCGCCGTATTTTAGCCGGGGGAAGGCGCGTCCTTGGGTGCCATCGGGCATCTCGATCGTTTCCTTCGCGTAGGAGTGCGTGGCGAGCGGCGCGGAGTAGGTCCGCTCGACGCTCTTTCGAAGCCGATCGGTCATCACGTCGAGAAGAGAGATCACCTCCGGTGCGTACTGGGCTGTCTGCTTGTGCGTGCTTTCCGCGCCCGGCTCGGCTGCCGGAAGTTTTCGTCTGAAATGGACTGAGTCGACCAGGCCGACGCCGATGTAGGCGAGTAAAATGACCAAGGCGACCATCGCCATCGGCCGGGAACAGATCTGCCGCCAAGAGGCGCGGAGATCTTCCTTTCGGGAGACATAAATTCCGAGCCAGATGAAAGCGGCCAATAGGATGTAAATCAAGGCGTCGGTCCAGAGGACGACCGGCTTAAAACCCATCAGCTTAACCTCACGCGCGGATCGGCGATTGTGTAAGAGATGTCGGTCAAGATAAGACCGATGATGTAGAGGACCGATCCGAGGAAGACCATCGCCCGGACGATGGCAAAATCTTGGCTGTTGATGGCGTCGATGGTGTAGCTTCCGAGACCGGGGATGCCGAAGAACGATTCGGTCAGAAGCGAGCCGAGAAAGAGGAGCGGAATGAGAACCACCACGCCGGTGAGGATCGGGATCAGCGCGTTTCGTAAGACATGACCGAAGAGAACCCGCAATTCAGAAAGCCCCTTCGCCCGCGCCGTCCGAACATATTCCTTCCCGATCTCTTCCAGGAAAATGGTCCGGTACCAACGAAGCCCGCTTCCGATTCCGGCGACCAGACCGATCACGACCGGAAGAATGATGAATTTTATGGCGGTCAGGCCGCTCCCATAGCCGGAGATCGGGACGAGCCGCAGCACTTTGCTGAAGAGGAACTGTCCCCCGATGATGTAGAAGAGGGAAGAGATCGACATCATCGCGACGGCGACAATCACCGCCCAATAATCGATGTAGGTGGCGCGAAAGAAGGCGACCAGCATCGCCAGCGTGATATCGATCAGCAGTCCGACAATTAAGGCCGGGACGGCGATCGCCAGGCTCGGCCACATCCGCTGGCGGATGTCGACGCCGATCTCTCGTCCATCGTCGGCGCGTCCGAAATCAAACACAAAGAGCTTGACCGATTTTTCGAAGAAGATCGTCTGTGTGAACTTCCCGGCTCCTTCCGCAGCGGGATTAAAGAGGAGCGGCTTGTCATACCCGTGCTCCGCCTTCCATTTGTCGATCGCCTCTTGATTCACCCGCTTCATTCCGAGGTGCATCCGCGCCATGTTGTCGGGGGTGTTTACGACGAAAAAGAGAACAAAGGTAAGGAGATTCACACCGATGAGAATCGGAATGGCATAGAGAATGCGGCGGATGAGATAGCCGGTCATCGAGGGATCCCCCGTTCTTTGCGACGATAGGTCGCCACCGCCGGCAAGGTTCCGATCACCAGGACACCGACGAGAAGCGCCACCGGCCACCAGACCGGTTTATTCCACGCCTGTCGCTGCCGGGCGCGGAGCGCGGGGTCGATTCTGGCATACTTCAGCGTATTGTTCGCCATCAGGTTCGGCTTGGCCTTCCGGTACCAGGCATGATAGAGGCCGAACTGTTTCGGATGAAAGCCGGAAGCCCACGGCGCATCGCGCCGGATGATCTCCACCATCTGGTCGATGATCGCTTTTCGCTCCGGGGTGTTCTCCATGTTTTTCATCTTCTCGAAGAGCCGATCGAATTCCGGATTTTCATAGTTGGTCGCGTTCTCCCCTCCCTTTCCTGCCTTGACGTTCGGTCCGTAGAGGAGGAAGAGGAAGTTCTCCGGATCGGGATAATCGGCGTTCCATCCCCATTGAAAGATCTGCTCGGTTCCTTTGAGCATCTTATCTTGGAAGCGGTTGTAGTCGGTGTTCCGGATGACGAGTTGGATGTTCAGTTTCTCGAACTGCTTGCGCATCCAGTCGAAGCCGGCTTTCGCCTCGGGGCCGGTGCCGGTCGTATCAAAATTAAGAACCAGCGGCTGTCCGGTCTTCGCATCGCGGCCGTCAGGGTAGCCGGCCTCGGCCAAAAGCTGTCGAGCCACCTCAATCGACTTCCGCTGTGGACGCCCGTTGACCCAATCATAGACGTAGCGGTTGATCCCGGCTTCCCCCTCGGTGTATCCGAAGATTCCCGGCGGAATCGGACTCTGCATGGCGATGCCGCGGCCGTTCCGGAAGATCGCGATCGACTCCTCTTCATCGACGGCGATCCCGATCGCCTGTCGCAGCTTGCGGGCCGATTCCGATTTCCCCCCCACCACCGGATCGAGCATGTTGAAACCAAGATAAAAGGTGCTCGTTTCGACACTGGTCACAAGACGAATCCCCTTCTCCTTCATCTCGTCGGACAACTCGGCATCTCCGGTTCCGCTGATCCGGACCGCTTTATCAAAGGCGTCGGACGAGATGCCTGAAGCGTCGTAATATCCTTGTAGAAATTTATTCCAAGCGGGAACATCCTCTTTTTCTAAACTGAACACCACCTTGTCGATGAAGGGGAGCGGTTTGCCGGCGTCGGCGAGCAGGCCGGCGGCTTGATCGCCCGGCTCTCCCTCGCTCGGATAGGTCTCGCCATGAAAATTCGGATTTCTCTCCAGAACCATTTGACGGTTTGGATTGTTGACCGTCAGCATGTAGGGCCCGGTCCCGATCGGGTACCAATCGAGGGTGATGTTCTTCTCAATCAGCCCCGGCTGAGAGTAGAAGCGATCGGCTTCGTGGGGAACCGGGGCGAAGAACGGCATCGCCAGCCAATAAATAAACTGCGGGTACTTTCCGATGATCTTGATCCGATACGTGTATCGGTCGACCACCTCGACCCCCATCAGCGGATATTCCCGCAGATCGAGGAAAGCTTCCCGCCCGGCCTTCTGCTGCGCCTGCTGGAGGGTGGCGGCGAGCTCCTTCAACCCGACGATGTACTCCGACATGAAGCCGTAGATCGGCGATTGAATCTTGGGATGCGCGAGCCGCTTGATCTGATAGACGTAATCATCCGCGGTCAATTCGCGGCTGCCGGTTTGAGTGAAATCGCTCAGGATAGAAATCTTCGACAGTTCTTTCGGACCGAGGTCGTGATAGAGATTGCGCCCCTGTTCATCTTGCGCGAAGGCAGGATGCGGCTGGTAACGGATGCCGGGCCGAATCTTCATTTCATAAACGCTGAACGCCACCTGCTCGGCCGGGTCGGTCTCCTTCAGCCGCTCCCCCTTGGCGTCGAGGTAGATCGGGGTCGGCATCTCGGCAGCCGTCAAGGGAACCAGGGTGTATGGACGTTTCAGATAATGATACTGAAAAGGGGGCTCGTAGATCTGGCCGGTAAAGGTGGCCTCGTTGGAAGAATACGATTGCGCCGGGTCGAGATGCTTCGGCCGTTCGGTGAAAGAAGAGTAGAGGATGTTCTTCCCCTCCTCTGATCGAGGGTAGGGGTTGTTCATCGGAGATCCGGCGCATCCGACGAGGAAGAGCAGAAGAGGCGCTGCGATGAGTTTAGTCGAAAAAGGATGATTCATGCCTAAGGCACGATCATACCGGCTTTGGTGAGAAAACTCAATGGGGTCGGTTGCCGGACCGCGTTGTAGGGGTTCAACATGTTGAACCCCTACAATCGTTTTTCTATTTTGCCGGGGCTGGCGCCGCGGGTGGTGTGGCCGGCGCGCTGGCGGCGGGCTTGTCCGCAGGGATCTTGTCCGGTCCACCCGGGACCGGAACCTGCTTCGGAACGACCTCTTCCGCTTTCTTTTCGGTATCGACGACCGAGGAGGCGACCGATCGCTCCCGGCTCAAGACCGAAAGACTCAACGAGGTGATCATAAAAAGAACGGCGGCACCGACGGTCAGCTTGCTTAAGAAGGTCGCAGCCCCGCGGCTTCCGAAGATCGTCTGGCTCGATCCGCCGAAGGCGGCCCCCATCTCAGCCCCCTTCCCGGACTGAAGCAGAACGACTCCCATTAAGATTAAGCAGACGATAAGATGGACAATCACAATTAAAATGTACATCGGTCTCCTCTAAATCAAAAAGCTTATCATACTCGGTCCGGGGAGAGATTTCAACAACGATTTGCGGCGGTGTTATTTCGCTTTCGCTTGGACCCCCAACGCAATCATATTGCAGAACGAATCGGCGGAGAGGCTGGCCCCTCCGGCCAAAACACCATCGATGTCATCTTTTTTCATGAAGGCCGCGATGTTCTTTTCCGTGACGCTCCCTCCGTAAAGAATCCGCGGGGTGTCGGCCCCCGTTTCTTCAAAGAGGGATCGGAAAAAATTCCGAATCTGACGATGGACCGCCTCCGCCTCGTCCGGCTGCGGTGTCAGTCCGGTGCCGATCGCCCAGACCGGCTCATAAGCGATGAGCCAATCCGAGGGACCGGGCCGCAGATCATCCAGCGCTTCTTTTAACTGACGTTCAATCACCTCCCACGTCCTCTCCGCCTCTCGCTCCTCGCGGGTCTCGCCGACGCAGAGGATCGGAATCAACCCGGCCCGCAACGCCGCCCCGATCTTTTTATGGACCAGCGCATTCGTTTCGCCGAAGTAAGTTCGGCGCTCGGAGTGACCGATGATCACATAGCGGCAGCCGGCATCGCGAAGCATCAGAGGAGAAATCTCTCCTGTAAAAGCGCCCCGCTCTTCAAAAAAGAGATTTTGGGCCGCCAATCCGATCCGAAGCGGACTCCCTTTCAAGGAAGTGGCCATCGAGGCAAGCAGGGTGAAGGGGGGCGCGATGATCGCCTCCCAGGGGGACGGGGGGAGTTGCGGCCACCGTTTTTCCAAGACCCGGAGGTACTCCTCCGCCTCGCCGAGGGTTTTGTTCATCTTCCAGTTCGCGATGAAGCAGGGGGTGCGCATGGATGTCTCGGAATTGTTATCGGGGCGCACCGTCCGGCGCCCTCCAATCGTGATTATTCCTTGTCCGGCAGAACCGAAAGACCTGGAAGCTCTTTTCCTTCGAGGAGTTGAAGAGCCGCGCCGCCACCGGTGGAGATGAACGAAATGTTTTCCGATTCCCCCGCCCGATGGACCGCCAGGGCGGTCTCTCCGCCGCCGACGATGGTCAACGCATACGAGTTTGCAACCGCATGGGCGATCGCCGAGGTCCCGCGAGAGTAGGCGTCCATCTCAAAGACCCCCATCGGTCCGTTCCATAGGATCGTTTTGGCGTTCGTCAGGACTTCGGTGAAAAGGCGAACGGAGGCCGGCCCGATATCGAGTCCGATCCACCCCTTCGGGATTTCTTGAACCGGAACGATCTTCGTCTCGGCCCCTGGGTCCATGTTGGTGGCCACCACACAATCGACCGGAAGATAAAATTTAATTCCCCGTTCGACCGCATGCTCTTTGATCTCTCGTGCGAACGAGAGCATGGAGTCTTCGACCAGCGAATTGCCGACATCATCTCCCAATGCTTTTAAGAAGGTGAAGGCCATCCCGCCGCCGATGATCACCTTGTCGACCTTCTTTCCGAGGTTCTCGACGACGCCAATTTTGCCGGAGACCTTGGCGCCTCCCAGGATCGCCACAAACGGTCGGGCCGGGCTCTCTACCGCTCCTTCTAAGTAGCTGATCTCCTTTTTCATCAAGAAGCCGCACGCCTTGACCTTGACGAATTGGGTAATGCCGGTGATCGAAGCATGGCTTCGGTGAACAGCTCCGAAGGCGTCGTTGATGAAGACGTCGATCCCAAGATCGGCCAGCGCTTTGGCAAAGGCCTCATCATTCTTCTTCTCGCCCGGGTGAAAGCGAAGATTCTCCAGAAGAAGGACATCCCCCGGTTTCAGTTTAGAAACCATATTTTGAACCTGAGGACCGATGCAGTCGGGGGCAAAGAGGACCTCCTTGCCGAGAAGACGTTGAAGCCGCTTGGCAACGGTGGAAAGGGAGTAGCGTGGATCGACCCCTTTCGGTCGGTCGAGATGGGAGGCGAGAATGACCATCGCCCCCTCATCGATGGCGTAGTTGATCGTCGGGAGGGTCGAGCGGATTCGGGTGTCGTCGGTGATGTGAAGATCGCTGTCGAGGGGAACATTGAAATCGGCCCGGATAAAAACCCGTTTCCCTTTAATGGGGATATCCTCAATGGTCAACTTATTCATGTGCATGAGAGTAGGCCTTTCCTTTTGAAAGAGAAGTCGATGTCGAACGTCTAAATGATCTGTGCTGATAAACCGAGGATTACTTTTTTCCGGCGATGTAGAGGATGAGATCCCGAACGCGGCAGGAATAGCCCCATTCGTTATCATACCAAGCAATGACCTTCACCATCCGATTCTGAAGAACCTTCGTCAACATGCCGTCGACGATCGCGGAATGTGAATTCCCGTTAAAGTCGGTCGAGACCAACGGCGCCTCCGTGTACTGGAGGATTCCCTTCAGCTCTTTCTGAGAGGCCTCGTAGAGGGCCGCGCGGACCGAGGCTTCAGTGGCATCCGACTCCACCTCGGCGACCAGATCGATGACCGAGACATTCGGGGTCGGCACTCGAATTGACATGCCGTCCATTTTTCCGGCGAGATCGGGAAGAACCTCCGAGAGGGCCTTGGCCGCCCCGGTGGTGGTTGGGATCATCGAGAGCGCCGCCGCCCGCGCCCGTCTCAGATCTTTATGCGGCAGGTCGAGCAATTGCTGATCGTTGGTGTAGGAGTGGATCGTCGTCATCAAGCCCCGCTTGATCCCGAATCGGTTCAGCAGGACCTTCGCAACCGGCGCCAAGCAGTTGGTGGTGCAGGAGGCGTTCGAAATAATATTGTCCCGGGTCGGATCATACTTCTTCTCATTGACCCCCAGGACGATCGTGATGTCGGGATTCTTCGCCGGCGCCGAGATGATGACTTTTCTCGCTCCCGCGGTCAGATGTTTTTCAGCGCCGGCGCGATCGGTGAACCGGCCGGTTGATTCCACCACCACGTCAATCCCCAGCTCCTTCCAGGGGAGCGCCGCGGGATCTTTCTCTTTGGTGATCCGGACCGACTTTCCATCGACCAGCAGAACATCCTCTTTTGATTCGATCTCATGATCGAAGAGCCCGTGGACCGAATCATATTTGAGAAGATGGGCCAAGGTCTTGGCGTCGGTCAAATCGTTGATCGCCACGAACTGAAGGTTCGGATTGTCAAACGCAGCCCGGAAGACATTTCGCCCAATCCGTCCAAATCCATTAATCGCCACTTTTGTCGCCATCGCTGCTCCTTTCAAAAGAGATAAACGTGTCAAAAGAGATAAACGTGAGGCGTGAAGCGTCAGGCGTGAGGCGAAAAGGATTTAAGGCTTCTGCCTTTACCCCTTACGCCTCACGGCTTCTAAAACGCGCCCTCTTCCTCATCCAACTTGAAGAATTGTGTCGGCGTCGGCGTGTCGACTTTGTAATCCTTCGGCTCGGTCCCCTTCACAAAAATCTCGACGACCCCCTTCTCTTCGTCGGGAGGAGCCAGAAGGCCGGTATGCGGATCTATCTTAGCATAAACGATATTGTCAGGGATAGAGAAAGGGGTGACCGGGAAACGGGAGAGGGTCTCCTGCATAAAGGTCATCCAGATCGGGAGCGCGGCGCTGGCGCCCGCTTCTCGGTCCCCCAGGGTGCGGTTGTCGTCGAAGCCGACCCAAACCCCGGCGACGATATTGGGGGAGAAGCCGATGAACCAGGCATCGGTAAATTCGTTGGTTGTTCCGGTTTTCCCGGCCAGCGGTCTTCCGAGCGATTTGGCTTTTCGAGCGGTTCCCCTCTGAATCACATCTTCCATCATGTTGGTGACCACATAGGCGGTCTCTTTTGAGACCACCTGCTGCGGGGCGAGTTCCCGATGCTCCAGAACGCGGCCGTTGTGGTCGCTGACCGAAACGATCAATGCCGGATCGACACGGACCCCCTGATTGGCGAAGACGGAATACGCGGAGGTGAGCTCGATCAATGTCACGCCGGAGGAGCCGAGCGCGAGGGAGAGATCCCGCGTCAAAGGACTCTGGATTCCGACCCGGCGCGCAAAGTCGATGACATTACGAACCCCGATTTGCTCCAGCAGCCGAACGGTGGCGAGATTTCGAGAGTAGGTGAGCGCTTCCCGCAGGGTGATCGGGCCGTAAAATTTCTCCTCGTAATTTTCCGGCTTCCAGACCTTGTCGAGTTCCTCATCGGTGTAGACGACCGGATTATCGACAACCAAAGTCGCCGGCGTCAAACCCCGCTCGATCGCCGTCGCATAGATGATCGGCTTGAACGCGGAGCCGGGCTGCCGTTTTGCCGCGATCGCCCGGTTGAATTCGCTTCGCTTGAAATCATATCCTCCGACCATCGCTTTGACCGCCCCGGTCGCCGGATCGATCGCGATGAAGGCCGATTCGACGATGGGGTCTTGCTCGAGGCTAAAGAGATATCCTTTCCCATCGGCTCCGACCTTTTTGACCTTGACCTTGATGAGGTCGTGAACCTTGACGATATCGGACGCTTTCGGTTTTTCAATGATCTGAAGATCTTCGGGCAGGTGGGGTCCCTTCAGACGACGGGCGCCCCAGGCCATGTCCTCCATCAACATCTTTCCGGTGATCCCGCCGACCTGGATGAAGGCAACGCCGTCGCGATCGGATACCTGTGTGACATGTCCATCGAGAATCTCTCCGACGGCCGGCGCGGCCATCGCAACTTCGGCCGGTTCAGCCGCGGGATCAAACTTTCCAATCGGACCGCGGTATCCTTGGCGCTTATCCAACTCCCGCAGACCGGTTTTCACAGCGCGGTTGGCCGACCGCTGCATATCGATATTCAGGGTCGTATAGACATTGAGCCCCCCTTTGTAAACGGCATCATCCCCATACTTGGCGATCAAATATTGCCGGATGTGCTCCATAAAGTGGAGGGCCAGCTCCTCCTCCGGAACCAGTTTTTGGAAGAAAAGATCTTGCTGATAGGCTTTATGGTATTGCTCTTCGGTGATGAACTTTTCGTCTACCATGCGCCGCAGGACAACCCCTTGGCGCGCCTTGGCCTTCTGCGGGTAACGATAAGGAGAGTGATCGTTCGGCGCCTTCGGAAGGCCGGCCAGAAAGGCGGCTTCTGCAAGATTCAGATCGCTAGCATCTTTCCCGAAATAGGTCCGGGCGGCCACCTGGACCCCATAGGCGCCATGCCCGAAATAGATTTGATTGAGATAAATCTCAAGGATCTCATCCTTCGTCAGCATCATCTCCATTTTTCGGGCGAGGAGGATCTCTTTGAATTTTCGCTTCATCGTCCGCTCGGGGGTCAGGAAGAGAGAACGGGTCAACTGTTGCGTGATGGTGCTCGCCCCCTGGCGGATTCTTCCGCTCTCCAGGTTGGTCAGGAACGCTTTAATCATCCGAATGTAGTCGAATCCCCCATGCTCATAAAAGCGGGAATCTTCCACCGCCAAAATCGCCTGGATCAGCTCTTTCGGCATTTTCGAGAGGGGGACGAAGACCCGCTTCTCGATATAAAACTGGCCGATGATCCGATTGTCGTCGGAGTAGATCCGCGTCGCCTGACTCGGCTCATAGCTTCCCAACGATTCGAGCGAAGGGAGATCTCTGGAGAAATACCAGATGATTCCACCGATGCTGACTGCGGCGAGGAGAACAAGGGAGAGGAAGGAGAGGAGGAGCCACTTGAGCCATCGAAAGCGCCGCCGCCCCTCGTTATTTTCGATCGGAATATCCAAATTCACCTAGATTAATACAGAGAAAGGGATGAGACATCGAACTCTCAGAGTAACGGTTTTTAGACACCTTGTCAAGGTTGCTTCCAATTGTTTTTAGAAGGGAAAAAGGGCTGAAATCGTCTCATTTTTCGAAAAGGGCGGGGAACAGAATGGTCGCCCGGCGAGGCATCGCACGAGCCGCTGACCGGCTCCTCCTGGGGATTGCAAACTTTTCCCAATTCTCTTATAGTACCTCAATTGGGTTCTGCCGTTTCAGGCTTCCAAAAGGAACCCGTCGGTCAGAGAAAGGAAGCAGTGTTCCGCTCCTCAAAAGAAAGCGCAGGATGAATCCGGTCTCGCTCTTGATTTTTGATCTCGATGGAACCCTCATCGACTCCAAAAAAGATCTCGCCGTTTCCGTCAATCTGACCTTTCGCGATCTTGGTCTTTCTGAAAAACCGCTGGAAGAGATCTACGGCCATGTTGGAAATGGCGTGCGGCGGTTGATCCTCGATTCGCTCGGGGGGGCCGAGCCTGCTTTGATTGAACAAGCGCTGCAAATATTCGAGGGACATTACTTAAAACACCTTCTCGATGAGACCGATCTCTATCCGGGAATGGAGGAAGTCTTGGTCCATTTTAAGGAGAAGAAAAAAGCGGTCGTAACCAACAAGCCGCTCCTCTATACCACCCGGATTATCGAGGGGCTGGGAGCCCGCCCGCATTTTGATTTAATTCTCGGCAGCGAGCCGATCGTGAATTTGAAGCCCCATCCCGAGATGATCTTGCGGACGCTCCATCATTTGAAAGTCTCTCCCGCGGAGGCGGTGATGATCGGAGATTCGATCAATGATGTCCAGGCCGCGCGGGCGGCCGGAATTAAATCGTGCGGGGTCGGCTACGGCATCTGCGATCCCGGGCTTGTCCGATCCGCGCAGCCCGACTTTTTCGCCGAAACGGTCGGCGATCTCAAACGCCTTTTCGTCTAAGATGAAAGGCAAAAGGAGTCTTTTGTGAAGAAAGCCATTTTTGTTTTTACCTTCGCTTTGATGTCCCTTTGGGGCGCCGCCGCTTCGGCGCAAAGCTTGGCCGACCGGGTGGTCGAGAAGACCCTCTCGAACGGCCTCACGGTCTTGATGGTCGAGCGTCACCAGGCGCCGACGATCTCGTTTCAGATCACCTATCGGGTCGGCTCGGTGAACGAGTACAGCGGGATCACCGGGGTGGCCCATCTTTATGAGCATATGGCCTTTAAGGGAACGGAGCGGATAGGGACCTCCGATTATCAAAAGGAGAAGCCAATCCTCGAGGCGTTAGAGCAGATCAATCGGGATCTCACCGAGGAAGAGGCCAAGGGCGCCAAAGCCGACCCGGCGCGCATCAAGGCGCTGCGGGAAAAGTTTGAAGCGCTTGAAAAAGAAGAAGCGAAGTGGGTCGTCACCAATGAACTGGGCGAGTTGTACGATCAAAACGGCGCCGTCGGTTTCAATGCTTCCACCGGTCGGGATGTGACCTCCTATGTCGTCTCTCTTCCGGCGAACCGCCTTCCCCTCTGGATTGCGATCGAAGCGGATCGGATGGCCCACCCCGTTCTTCGTGAATTCTACAAAGAGCGGGAAGTGGTGCTGGAGGAGCGGAGGAGAAGTGTCGAGACGAATCCCGGCGGAAAACTTTATGAGGCGTTTCTTTCGGCCAGCTTTTCGGCGCATCCGTATGGATATCCCACGCTCGGCTGGCCTTCGGATGTCCGATCCCTCTCAGCCACGGAGACGGCCCATTTCTTTAAAACCCATTACACCCCCAGCAATACCATCATTGCTATTGTCGGCGACTTTAAACCGGCGGAGGTGACCCCGCAGCTGGAAAAATATTTCGGCGCGATCCCATCCGGCCCCCCGCCGCCGCGGGTCGTCACCATGGAGCCGCCGCAGCCGGGAGAGCGGCGCGTGGAGGTCGAAGAAGAGGCCAATCCGCAGGTCGTGATCGGATATCACAAGCCGGCCTACGATCATCCGGATGATCCGGTTTTTGACGTGATCGAATCGCTGCTCTCCATGGGACGAACCTCTCGACTCTATAAAAAACTGGTGGAGGAGAAGAAGATTGCGATCGGGGTCGGGGCGAACTCCGGAACCCCCGGGGTGCGCTATCCGAACCTCTTTACCGTTTCCGCCACCCCCCGGGCGCCGCATACCACCGCGGAGATCGAAGCGGCGATCTATGAAGAATTGGATCGGCTGAAAACCGAGCCTCCCAGCCAGAAAGAGTTGGAGAAGATCATCACCAACATTGATGCCGGCTTGATCCGATCGCTTCGATCCAACAGCGGACTGGCGGGCCAACTCGCCTATTTCCAAGCGGTCGCCGGAGATTGGCGGTACATTCTCAAAAACCGAGATCAGATTGCAAAGGTGACGGGAGAAGACGTGATGCGGGTGGCCCGCACGTATTTCACCAAGAAGAACCGGACGGTTGCGACCTTGGTCCAAGTGTCGCCTCCGGTCGAGGAGAAAGGGAAGGTCCTCCCGGTTGTAAAGGAGGAGGCGCGATGAAGCGCGTATTATTGGTCGTATCACTTTTCTGGACGAGTTTTTTACCGGCGCTCTCTTTCGCGGCGCCGGCCGTCGAATTGCCCGATCCGCGGACGATGACCTTTCCCCCGCCGACCTTTGCCCCTCCGAAAGCGGAGCGGCAGGTTCTCTCGAATGGAATGATCCTCTATCTGATGGAAGATCATGAACTGCCGATCGTTCGGGTCGAGGCGACGATCAAGACCGGAAGTATCTACGAGCCGGCGGAGAAGGTCGGCCTGGCCGGCCTCACCGGGGCGGTGATGCGAACCGGCGGCACCCGCCACCACACCGGAAATGAGATCGATGAATTAACCGATCAGTTGGCGATCGAGCTTTCGACCGGGATCGGCTCCGATGCCGGCGGGGCGAATCTCGATGTTCTGAAAAAAGACTTTGATCAAGGGCTGGCCCTCTTCGCGGATGTTTTGATGAATCCGGTCTTCGAAGAAGAGAAACTCCAGATTGCAAAGAACAATGCCATCGAGATGATCCGACGGCGGAACGACCGCCCTTCATCGATCGCCGCGCGCGAATTCAATAAACAGATTTATGGCGCCGAGAATCCGTACGGCCGCGAGGCGACGGAGGCGACCGTGAAACCGATCACCCGCGCCGACCTGGTTGCTTTCCATGAGAAGTACTTCGCGCCGAACAACATGATCCTGGGGGTCACCGGGGATTTTGACAAGAAGGAGATCGTCGGAAAAATTGAGAAGGCGTTCGCCGGTTGGAAAAAGAAAAAGATCGACTTCCCGAAGGTCCCCGCCGTGGTCGAGCGAAAAGAGGGAGGGGTCTATGAGGTGGCCCGGCCGATTACGCAGACGCAGATTCGGATCGGCCATCTCGGCATCAAACAGAACAACCCCGATTACTTTGCCCTTTCCATCATGGACGATATCCTCGGCTCCGGCGGATTCACCAGCCGGCTCTTCCGGGATGTGCGGACTCAACGCGGCATCGCCTACTCGGTGGGGACCAATTTGCGGGCGGGGAATTTTGAGCGGGGGGTTTTTCTCGCCTATGGGGAGACCCGCGCGGAGACGACCCATCAAGCGATTTCGACGATCGTCGATCATATCCGAAAAATTCGCGAGGAGCCGGTGACCGATGAAGAGTTGAAGCGGGCAAAGGAATCGTTTTTGAACTCCTTCATCTTCTCCTTCTCCAGCCCGGCGCAGATCGTCAGCCGTCAGATGTCGCTTGAATACTATGGGCTCCCAAACGATTTCCTGGAGCGATTCCGAGACAATGTCGCGAAGGTCACCAAGGAAGATATCCTTCGGGTCGCCCGCAAATACCTACACCCGGAGCAGTTGGTGATTTTTGTCGTCGGCGATGAGAACCGCTTTGATCAACCCCTCTCATCACTGGGAAAGGTGGTTCGGGTCCAACTGACACCCTAAAACACGTGAGGCGTAAGGCGTGAGGCGTGAGGAGAAAAAGATTAAATCTTTTGACTTTACCCCTTACGCCTCACCCCTCACGCCTTACGGTATTTAAATGCTGCACCGAATGAAATTGCGGGTTTTGTATGGTCGCTCTCTATCAGAGGATAAGACCGCCCGCCGCCGAAAATTACGAGTGATCCTCCTTTCCGGAATCGCCGTCTATTTTCCCTTTCTCCTGATCATCTATCTTGTTTTCTTAGAGACGCGGGTGATCTTTCTCACGTTGATCGGCCTCCTTGCCTCGGTGGTCTCCGTTCCTGTGGCGCTCTATGCCTATGCCAAGGGGTTCGGCCGTCCCCTGGTTGAGATTTGGCGGGAGCGGCCGGATGAAATGAAATGGTTTTCCCTCAAGATCGGTTTTCTCTACGCGTTTGCCCTCTACTGGATGATTTTGGGAATTGTCGAGTTCCTCTTCGGGTATCATGCCTTCCGGGCCGCGCTGATCAGCTTTGTCGCGGCGGCCGTCGCGCGCGACGGCTTTGAGATCGGCTATCTGCGGGCGCGGGAAGAGAAAAACAGACGGACGATTTTTCCGGACGGCCGCCCGATCGGAGAGCTCTTTCAAAAAGCGCCGGGATGGAATACGATATTCATCCTATCGGCGATCCTGATCGGCGGCGCTGCGGGCGCGATCCTCGGGCCGGTTCTGAAGAATTCTCTCCACCAAACGCTGGCGGTCGGGGCGGTCGTCGGTCTGATGGCGACCCTTGCCTATGTTTGGTTCCTCCCTTCCCTCCCTGAAGTGGTATCACTGGTCCGGTTTTTCATTTGGCCCGGCCTGACCATGGCCTGCACCTATTTTCTCATCCTCGCCTATCTTCTTCGGGTGATCTTTCAAGTCCCGCTCTCCCCTGCGCTCGATCTGGCCATTTTAACCGCAGCCTGTTCCGGATGGATGACCCTCGAATCCCTTTTTCTCGGCTTCCTGAAGCGGGAGGCCGATCTGAGCGAAAAGCCTTTGCAGGGCGAAGCGGCGCCGACCGCCTAAGTCATTGATCCCCGAAAAATTGCAGGGAGAGCCCCCTCAAGAAAAAGGTTGAAATCGAAGACCGACTTGGGATATATTGGGACCTCCCTTAGGTTACTGCAATGGAAAAACTTCCTGGCGAAAAACAGCCGCGCACCGCGCCCTCCCTCTTCGGAAAATACCGACTTCTGCGGCCTCTGAAACGAAGCCCCTTTTTAGAGAGTTATCTCGTGCGGTCAGAGGCGCCTCCGCATACTCTGGCCATTTTAAAACGACTTCATCCCCTCGTCGTCCATCGGACCGATTGGGTCGCCCTCTTTCTGGATGAGGCGAGGCAGACGGCGACCCTCTGGCACCCGAACATCATCCGAATTTATGATCTCGGGCAAATCGACGGCATCCCTTTTTTTATTCAACCGTATCTCTTCGGTAAGAAATTGCAGACCCTCTTGTCGCGAAGTCGTTCTCTCCCGATTCCGATGGGGATGGCGCTCCTGCTGATTCGCCAGATTCTCGAAGCGCTCGACTTCGCGCACGGTACCCGGAAGCGCTCCGGAAATCCGATGGCGCATGGCGGGCTTCATCCCGAGCGGATCTTCATCGGCTTTGACGGGGTGGTGGGAGTGGGAGACTTTGGGCTCGGCTGGTTGGAAGATCCCCGATCGGCCATACGCTCTCGGTATCGGCCGCCGGAGTCGATCTCCGGCTTGAAGGGAGGGGAGAAGATCGAAGCGACGCCGGGGGAAGATCTCTTCGCCGTGACCGCCATCTTCTGCGAGTTGCTTGGAGAGTTTCCGGAGCCGATCAAGCCCGGTCTGGAGCCGTGGGGGTATTTTCCGAAGTCGATCCGCTCGATTTTGATCCGGGGACTCGCCGTCGATCCGGCGGCGCGTTTTCAGACGGCGCGAGAGATGATTGCGGCGGTTGAACCCGTTCTGCAGGCGGACTATCCGAGAATGACCCTCTCCAACTATATTCAGGCTCTTTTCGGGAATGAGATGGAGACGGAGCGGCAGACCTTCGCGCAGTCCGAGAGGAACGGATTTCCTCTCATCGAAGCGCTGCAGATCGAGCGGATCGAGCTTCCTTCGGCCGGCGAGATCCCGCCTCCCCCCGTGCCGGCTCCCTCAACCCCCGTCGTGCTTCCGTTGGAGCCGGCGCCGATCGAACCTCCGGCTGTCGAGGGAACGGCTCCAATCCAAACGGCCGGTTTACAGCAACCCCATCGCGGTATCATAGAAGCTCCGGAAACGGCCGTAAAGAAAAAGGCTTCTTCTTGGCAGCCGATCTGGTGGAGTCTTTTCGGGTTGTTGACGACCTGTTTCATCGGGGTCCTCTTTTTCTCCCTCTACCGCTCCCCCTCCGAGCAGACCGTTTTTTCAATGTTGCCGGCGCCGCCTCCGCCCCCCTCCATGGAGGTGAAACGTGATCCGATCGCTCCTCCCCCGGCGACGGTAGGCGCGGGAAAGGAAGAAGCGAAAGAGATTGCCCAACCGTCCGCTTCCGAAGGAAGCATCCCCCCTCTTCCGGACACGCAGCAATCGACTCCAACTGAATCGCCTGCTCATCCGGCGCAGATTTCCGTCCCAGCGGTGACCGAAATAGCGAAGGGACCAGCGGCTCCCGAAATTCCAAAGGACCGGATCCAAAAACAGCCGACGCCTTCTGCTCCTCAAAATGCTTCGATTTCCAATACAGCCCCTTCCGGACCGATCGCTTCTTCAAGCATGCCTGTGGCGACTGTAAGGAGAGCGCCTCTGAAATTAAAGGAAGAGATCCCTCCCCAACCGAAGGTGGAGGAGATTCCGCCCAAACCGAAAACGAATGAAGAGATGGTTTATGAACTGATTGAGCGGCAACGCCGCGCCCTTCAGAGTCTAGACCGAGCGCTTTATGTGCAGGATTTGGCGGATGGGAAAGGGGGACTGGAGCGTCAAATGGGGGCGCTGTTTGACGGCGCCCGACCGATTCGGGTCGAATTTGAGGTTTTCGAGTTGAAAGTTCGGGAGGAGGAGGCCGATCTTTCGCTAATGCAGACCGCACGCCTTCAGAAAGGGAATTCCCGCTTTCAGCAGAAGGTGCTTCTCTTTTGGAAATTGAAAAAAGAGAAAGATCGATGGAAGATCGAAAGATTTAACATCATCGAGAAATACCCGCCGGTCGAAGTCGGCTAAGTCAGAACGCGACCTTCTTAAGACGCCTGGCATCCTCACCCACATCTCTTGACCTTTGATTTCTTCCCCGATATACTCCCCCTATTCAAAAATGGGAGCATTTTGATGGGGCGGGAAATTTCGGCGCCTTCTCTTTTTCAATTGGGATATTATTGGGAGGCAAAAATATTTTTGACCTCCGTGAAGCTCGATCTTTATACTCCGCTCGGAAGCGGACCGAAGACGGCGATGGAAATTGCGTCGGCGATTGCAGCCGATCCTTCCAATCTCGAGCGTCTCCTTGATTCTTTGGTGGCAATCGGCCTCCTCAAGCGCGAAGGGGGACGTTACGCGAACACACCGGTGGTGGCGGAGTTTTTAGTCAAGAGCAGCCCGTTTTACATGGGTGAATTGATGCTGCTCCAGGATGAGGAGTGGGAGGCCTGGGGAAAACTGGAGGAGGTGGTTCGGACCGGAAAGCCGCCGGTGAAGGGGAACATCTTCATGAATCGCCCGGAGGTCGGGGAGAAGATTTTACGCGTCCTCGACCGAATGGCAAAACGGGTCGCCCCCAGCTTGGCGGAACGGATCGATCTTTCGCGCTACAAGACGTTTCTCGATGTCGGCGGGGGAGCGGGGACTTTTTCGATCGCCTTTTGCAAGCGACATCTTCATCTTCAGGGAACCCTCTTCGATCTTCCGCAGACGCTGACGACGACCCAAAAGAACATTGAGAAGGAAAAGATGACCGATCGAATCAACTTGGTCGGCGGAAATTTCAATCAAGACGAACTTCCGGGGAGATTCGATGTCGTCTTTCTCTCCGACATTCTCCACTATCAAACTTCCGAAGAGAACGCGGCCCTCTTCCAGAAGCTCTCGCGCGCCACGAATCCCGGCGGAATGATCATCGTCAAAGATATGTTCTTGAACGAAGAGGCCGCCGATCCCGGCTGGAACGCGATTTTTTCCATTCATATGATGGTCTATTCCGAGAAGGGACGCTGCTTTCCCGGATCGGAGATTCGGGGCTGGCTGGAAAAGGCGGGATTCCACGGAGTCACGGAAGTTGAACGAAATACGGTTTTAACGGCAGCGAAATGAATTTGAAGAGAACGGCGCGGTCTTTGACGTAAGAGACCCCGCGTCGCAGAACAAGCGAGGTGAGATTATGAAACAATTTTTGAGTGCGCCCGGTTTTCTCTCCCCCTATGGAACGTTGGGGGCGGACATCTCCTCGGTCATGGCCTGGGTCTTTACCCTTCTCTTCATCTATGGTTGGTATACCGCCAAGAAGCACCAAGGGCAGCATCATCATTTGGTGACCCTCTGGGGGATGGTGGCGATGCTCGGCTACTTTACCCTCTATTATCTTGCGCGCGGTCTCGGCGCGCTTTCCCTGGAGGGGAAGGAAGGGTTCGGCGGACCCGATTGGGTTTATTCTTATATCTTTACGCCGATGCTGACGATTCATATTCTCGTCATCTCGATCGGGTTGGTCCTGGCGGTTTATATGATCGTCCTCGGGTTTCGATCCTCCTTTAAAAAGGGGAGCGAACGTTATCTGAAAACGGAGCCGCTGAAGATGGGGAGCAAGGGCTTCAACTACACGCTCGTCGGGGCGGGCGTTCTCTTTGGCGGCGCCGCGGTTGTGCGCTGGGGGTCGATGGCGCGATTTGTTGTCTATGCCTGCGGTTTTATTCTGGTGGCAGCGGTTCTCTTGTTAGAACGGGCCGTCGAGCGGTGGATGCCCGATGCCGCGACACGCCATCGAAAAATGGGAACCTTCACGATGGCGCTCTATGTCATCGCCTTGGTCACAAGCACCACCACCTATGTGATGCTGTATTATATCTATCCGGTCAAAACGCAGTAACGATGTCGCAGGACATCGCCCCTCGAACAGCGGGACCTCGCCGAGTTTTCACCTTCAATCTGCCTTCTCAATCTCATCCAAGAGATTGGTCCGAGACCGATCTGCATTTACGCTGAGAATCTCTTCCATTGCAAATCAACGGATCAATTATGAACCGCCACGGTCTTGATCTCGTCGCGCAATTCTTGCCCATCGGCTGCAAGCGGATGCCGGGACTGCACCCACTTGCATGATCGTGGAATATTATCGCATCTCTCCTTTGATAAAAACCGAATTGAGCTCAATGCTGCCCGGCATTTTGTTTGCATTTTAGTGCCATTATTAGTAATGATAGAAAATGAAAGGAGACTTATGCTTTGGACCATCTTTATCATTTTGCTGATTTTATGGGCGCTCGGCTTCAGCCTGCATCTGGCCGGCGGGCTGATTCATGCCCTCCTGGTGATTGCCGCTGTTTTGCTCGTTTTTCAGCTCATTACCGGAGGAAGGAGCACGGCAGGCCCCCCTCCATAGGAGAGATCGCTCTCCGTGATTTCGTTGTCCCTGCCCCGTCCTGTTCGGTTTTTCTCAACCGTATAGGACGGGACCTTCTTTTCCTCTTTTTTCTTTTTATCCTGGCGGGATGTTTGCGTCAGAACCTTCCTCGCCCCGCGGCCGATGTGGCCCGTGAAGCCGCCTTGGCGACCAAAGTCCGGGCATTGATCGCCGCCGAACCGCTTCTCTCTAATCAGCCGATCGAGATCGAGGTGAATCAGGGGACCCTCTTTCTGAGGGGAAAGGTCGAGCGAGAAGAGCAAAAAGAGAAGGCCACCGACGTAGCCATCCGGGCGGGAGGAGATGTCCCGATCCAGAATGAAATTATTATTCAAGGGAGAGAAGAAAAAGCCGGCTTGGGTCGCCCTCTTTTTGTTGCTCGTCATTTTTATCTTATTTGTCCTTCCCGAATGGGTAACCCTCAACCGGCTGATTCCTTCCATCTCACAACAATTCCAAGAATCAACAGGCCATCCTCTTTCGATTGGTGAAATCCGGTTCTCATTCCTGACCGGTCCCGAGCTTCGGCTTCGCAATATTACCATTGGAGCGGAAGAAGGAGAGCGGCCTTTGGCAGAGGCGCAAGAGGTCCGGATTGGATTTCAACTTCTTCCTCTTCTTTGGAAACGGGTCGAAATAGTTGAGATTCATCTCTTCGCGCCGACCGTTTCTCTCACCCGGAGCCAACAGGGTGAGTGGAACATCGAGGATCTTTTTCAAAAAAAAGAAGGGAAGGGAGGGTGGACGGTTTCCATCCGATCGGGGATCTTTGCCGTTCGTCAAGGAATGCTCTTTTTCACCGATCGGGCGCTTTCCGAGGCGCCCTTTCAGTTGACCGCGCACGGAATCGAGATGCTCGTCCGCCGTCCTCTCTTCAAAAGGCAAGTCGATGTTCAGCTTCATATCCCTACCGTTTGGCAGGGGCCTCCTCTCCAAAACGCGGCGGAGCTGAAGGTGGATGGGAGGATCGAGACGAACGGGGGATTCTTCGGGCTAAAACGGGAGACCGCCCGTTTCGATGTAAATTTACAGCGATTCGACACCGATCTCATTCCGTATCTACCGAAAGCGGTTCTACCCTTCTCCTTCCGCGCGGGCCGGTTCACGCTTGAGGCGCAGTGGGCCGATCTCTTTCGAGCGGAGCGACTATTTCGCTCGACCGACACTCGAATCGCGGGGGAGGCAGAGCAGGTCACCGTTCTCCTCTCCAAAGGGCATCCCCCGGTCACTATCGAGAAGGCGGCATGGCGCTACAATTCACAAGAAGGAGACTTCACACTTCAGAAGACCCATTTCTTACACTCCACCTTCTCGAAGACGAATGGGTCACTCCATTCTCCTTTTTCCGAGCGACAGCTCGACATTGAGACCTCCGGAGAGGTTTCCCTATCGGATCTCGCCGAAGTCATGCACAAACAGTTTGGAAGGGAGCATTTAGCACGTGTCAAGGCCCGTGGCGTGGTCGAAACGGCCGTGAAAGTGAAAATACCGCTGAAGGCTCTTTCCCGAACGGAGTTCTACGGTCGTCTTCAGGTTCGTGATGGAGAGGCGACCCCCTTCTCTTCTTTCCGGCCGATTCAAAAAATCAAAGGAACGGTTCAATTAGACGGGCAAAAGCTCTTGATCGAATCGGCGGAGGGGGTGTGGGGAACCGGAATTTTAACCGGGACCGGAAAAATGCCCGATCTGATAAAAGGGGGAATCTCATTCGATTTGCGTGCAACGACCCTCGATTGGGATGCGATTCATCTTCCGCCCGGTGAGGAGCTCCCCGAACCATCGGCAACAACGCCGTCGAATGCGCGCTTGCCTGAGCCCAGCCGGTTATCCGGTTCGAAAGAGGAGAGAGACTACGCGGTCGGTCTGATTCATATTGATCACCTTAAGATTAAGGACTATGACTTCTTCCAGTGTGAGAGTGCGCTGATCTACCGAGAGAAGACACTTCAATTTCGGGACACCGAAGCGAATTTCGAGGGGGGCCTGTTTAAAGCAAATTTCGCGCAAATTTACTTTCGACCCGATGACGCGGTCGTGTTGGCGTTGACCCCCGATCTGAGGCAGATAAATGTGGGGGCGTTCTTGAAAGATTTCCGCGGAGATGGAGAGCGACCGGTGATGTCGGGAAGGGCATTGGTGGCGGGAGGACTCAACTCGCAGGGAAAAGACTTCCACGATTTTAAAAAGAACCTCTCAGGGAAACTGGTGGTCTACCTTGAGAAGGGGACGATTTATCGATTCAAGGCGCTGGCCCGGATCTTCAAGTTAATGAATCTCCGGTCCCTTCCCGATCTGAATGTGAAAGGGATTGACTATGACGCCCTCTCTGGGACATTGGAGATCGACCGAGGGAAGGTGATCCTCCATGATACGATTCTTTTCGGCCGCGATGTCCGTGTGATCGCCAACGGCGACATTGATCTTGGAAAAGAACGGTATCATCTATTGATGGGCGTTCAGGTTTTTCGGCTCGTCGACGAATTCCTCGACCAGATCCCCATCGCCGGACCGATTTTCCTCGGCAAGGATAAGATGTTTATCGCTTCCTATTTTGAAGTCAAAGGGGAGCTCGACGATCCGCAGGTTCAGTTCAAGCCGTGGAAGACCTTGAAGGAATCGACAGTGGCCGTTCTACGGCGCGCCCTGACCTTCCCGTTCCGGCCGAAAGAGTTTGCCGGATGAGATCGGCTGGTATCGCCGTCGATGTTCTTGGTGAGATCTCCTCTCAGAGCGGATCGGATTCATCCGGAGCAGGCGATTTTACGATTTCTGAGAGTAACTCCAGATGTCCTGTCTGCGGAAACATATCAAATGGCTGAAGCCGTCTGAGGGCATAGCCTCGATCGAGCAGAATGCGCGCATCCCGCGCGAAGGTCGCAGGATCGCAAGAGAGATAGATTACTCTCTCTGGGTCGAGCGAGGCGATCCCTTGCATCACCGCTTTGCCGGCCCCTTCGCGCGGAGGATCGAGAAAGATTTGGGTATACGGCGCCTTTTCTCGAAGGGCGCGCCGCACCCCCTCCTCGGCGGAGGCGGCCTGGAGGGAAACGTTGGCGATGCCGGCGCCCTGTAGATTCCATCGGGCATCCTCGACCGCGGCGCGGTTTCCTTCGACGGCGGTGACGGCGGCGGCCCGCTCGGCCAAAAAAAGGGTAAAGTTGCCGATCCCGCTGTAGAGCTCCAAGATCCGATCATTCGGCGTCGGGGCAGTCCACTCAAGCGCCGTCTCGATTAAGAGGTGATTGACGGCCGGGTTGACCTGCGAGAAGGCGCGCTCGCTGATCCGGAAGCGCTTCTCGCGCACCGTGTCGATCAGGAAATTCTCTCCAAAGACATGCCGGCCCCGCCTGTTGCCGACGACGACCCCTTTCAATGGTAGCGTTTGCCGCGCCGCTTCGTAGAAGCGCTCCCCCCGGTCGTGCGGAAATTGTTCGCCGCGCAGAATAATCAAGAAGTCGCCGGAGGCGACCCCCTGCAATTCGATCTCTTCGAGCCGGTCGCGCTGAAGCGATCGGAGAATCGCCTCGATCGCCGCATTGAGCGGTGCGATCAAAAGGGGACAGCGGTCGATCGAAACGATCGCGTGGCTCTTCTGACGATAATACCCGAGCGCGCCCCGCTCCACTTTCAATTGGGATCGTGTCCGATAGTGAAAGGGAAGGGGAGAGGGAATCGGCGGCAGAAGATCGTACGATGTGATCTTGCCGATCCGCGCCAAGACCTCCCGCATCGCTTCAACCTTGTAGCGCAACTGCGCCACTTCCGGCAGATGTTGAAGCTGGCAGCCGCCGCAGATCGTGAAGACCGGACACGGCGCGTCCCTCCGTTCGGGTGAAGCGGTCAAGATCTGGACGATCTCCCCCTCGGCATATCCTTTCTTCTCGCGGACGATCTCCGCCTCGACCGCCTCACCCGGAATGGTGAAGGGGACGAAGATCACCCGACCCTCATGACGGGCCATGCCGTCGCCGCCATGAACGATCTTTTCGATGTGAAGGGGAACGATCGGTAGGGGCAAAAGGCTCCTTTATTCCCCTCCGGGCGCCTCGATGCCGAGGAATTTCATTTTGCGATAAAGGTAGGTTCGCTCGATTTGAAGCGCTTCCGCCGTCTGATTGATGTTCCAGTTGTTCTCCTGGAGCTTGGCGAGGATATATTTTTTTTCGAAGACGTTCCGGGCCTCTTTGAGCGAGCCGGGGTCGCCCCGTTCCGTCGGAGGGAACGAATTTTCTTCGGGAAGGATCCCCTCGGCGATAAATTCGGGAAGATCCTGCGGAAGGATCACCGGCGAAGGGACCATGATCATCAATCGCTCGACGATGTTTTTCAACTCGCGGACATTGCCCGGCCAGTGATATCGCTTCAGCACGGCGATCGCCTCCGGCGAGAAGCGCTTCGATTTGATTCCCTGTTCCTGGGCGATCTCCTTGGTGAAATGTTCCAGAAGCAGCGGGATATCCTCGACCCGCTCCCGCAGCGGCGGAACATGGAGGGGGATCACGTTAAGCCGGTAGTAAAGGTCTTCTCGGAAGGTCCCCTTTTTGATCTCCTCGGCGAGATTCTTGTTTGACGCTGCGATCACCCGGACATCGACCTTCACCCGGTCGCTCCCGCCGACCCGGTAGAATTCCTGCTCTTGCAAAACGCGAAGGACCTTCGATTGAGTCGCCAGCGCCATGTCGCCGATCTCATCCAGAAAAAGGGTTCCCCCGTCGGCGAGTTCGAACTGCCCCTTCTTCTGGTGCTGCGCTCCGGTGAAGGCGCCCCGTTCATACCCGAAGAGCTCGCTCTCGATCAAATTCTCCGGAATGGCGGCGCAGTTGATCTCGAGGAAGGGCTGCGCGCGGCGCGAACTATGGCCGTGGATGGCGCGGGCGACGAGCTCTTTCCCGGTGCCGTTCTCTCCCGAGATCAATACACGGCTTTGCGCCGGCCCGGCCATGTTGATCTGCTCCCGCAGCCGGACGATGGCGGGGCTTGCTCCGATCATTTCACTTTTCTTTTCGACCAGACGTTTGAGGGTGCGGTTCTCCTGCTGAAGCCGTGATTCGGTCAGCGCATGCTTGACCATCAAGATCACTTTTTGCAGGGAGATCGGCTTCTCGATGTAGTCATAAGCGCCGAGCTTAATCGCTTTGACCGCAGTCTCGATCGAGCCATGTCCCGACATCATGATGACAACCAACTCGGGAAAGAGCATCTTGAGCCGCTTGAGCGTTTCAATCCCATCGGGCTCCGGCATCCAGATATCGAGCAGAATCAGCGCCGGCGCCTGCGATTGAACCTGACGAATCGCCGCCGTTCCGTTTTCCGCCGTGACAACAGAATATCCTTCATCCATCAGAACCCCGGAGAGGGTGGAAAGGATGGAAGGCTCATCATCGACAATCAATATTGTTTCAGCCATATTCAATTCCTAAGTGACGTGAGGCGTAAGGGGTAGAACGAAAAGATTTTTAATTTGCTTCTTCTCTTAGCTTCACCCCTCATGTGTGTTCACCTTTCAGACAGGAAGTTCCACCACGAATGTCGTTCCTTTCGGCTGTCGCGGGACGGCGCGGATCTGGCCGTTGTGGTCGGTGACGATCCGATGGACGATCGCCAGCCCCAGTCCGGTTCCGCTCTTCTTCCTCGAGAAGTAAGGGAGAAAGAGTTTGTCGAGATCCTCCGGGGAGATGCCCGAGCCCTCGTCGGCGACCTCGACCCGGACCCTCTGAAGCGTCCGATCGTAGCTGCTGGAGATGTCCAATGCTCCCTGGCGATTCATCGCTTCGACGGCATTCTCGAAGAGATTGACAAAAACCCGTTTGATCTGTTCGCGATCGAGGTTCAGCGGAGGGGCGGTCTCATCGAAGTGCGCGCCGATCGTTATATCTTTATGTGCCGATTGATAAAGGGCGATGACCTCTTTCAAAATCGGATCGATCTTCTGTGGCGTCGGCCGCGGCGCCGGCATTCGGGCGAAGTTCGAGAATTCATCGACCAGATTCTTGAGGTCGTGAACCTCACTGATGACAATCCGGGTCGATTCGTCGAATATCTTATCAAAATCATCTGAATGCTCAAAATACTTTTTTCGAAGACGCTCCGCGGAGAGTTGGATCGGGGTGAGCGGGTTTTTGATCTCGTGGGCGATTCGCTGGGCCACCTCTTGCCAGGTGGCGAGCTTTTGCGCTCGGATCAATTCGGTCAAATCATCAAAGACGATCACCCCTCCGAGAAACCGGTGGTCCTCCCCTTGCAGCAATGATACGGCGGTCCGGAGGGTTAACGATTTTTTCCGCACCTCCAGATGAAGCGGCTCCTCCATCGACGTCTTCTTGAGCCGCTGAATTTTGCTGAGAAGATCGGCCATCGGTTCCATCTTCCGTTTGGAGAAAAAGGAGACGTACTCTTCGCCGATCGCCTCTGCGGCGCAAATATTCAGAATTTTTTCCGCGGACGGGTTGAAGGTGGTAATGATCCCTTTCTCATTCACAGAGATCACGCCGGCGGCGATGTGCTGGAGGATTCCCTCCATATAGGCGCGTCTACTTTCGATTTCCCGGTTCGATTCGGTTAAGGAGCGGTTCGCCTCTTTGACCTTTTCTTGGGTCTGTTTGAGATCGGCGGTCATCTTATTGAAAGAATCGACCAGGACCCCCAACTCATCGTTGGCCTGAACATCGATTTGGACTTCCAGGTCCCCCTGTGCCACCGCGTGGGTTCCCTCCGCAAGTTTCTGCAGCGGAACCGTGATTCCCCGCGCGAGGTAGAGACCAAACCAGGTGGCCGAGAAGAGAATCAGAAGAAGAATAATGAAAAACGAAAGGATATAACTCCCCTTGATCGGATTCTTGAAAGCCTTCAGTTGCTTGTAGTCCTCCAAGGCTTTTTTAATCTCTTCCATCTTTCCGACCATCGAAGGAGGGATGAGGGAATCGACGACGAGGAGGGCGGCCACCCGTTCATTTGATTTGATCGGAAGGATCCCCCGGATCAGATCTCCTCGGTGAGTCGATTGGATCGTGGTGATCGGTTGGGTGGCGCTCAACGCCCGTTGAAGAAGGTCGATCGGAGGAAAAGGGGGATCGGCCAATTGGATGCTGGAGGCCCCCTTCGCGCTGGAGGCGAAGCGCTGAAATCCAGGGGTGAAAAGATGAATCGCTTCAACGCCATATTCCTTCTGCTTTGCCTCTAAAGTATGGGCCAACTCTTCATAAGGGCCTTCAAGGAGATTCCGTTCTTGGACGGTCCGACTCATCTCCAGCGTCAGCAGAGAGATCTCCTCTTGGTTTTTCTGGTAATACCCCTGCGCCACTTCCAGCGATTGACCGAGCGACTTCTCCACCTGAATCGAGAACCAGTTCTCAATGCTGCTCGTCAAAAGGCCGCTGGCGACAAAAAAGAGAAGAATCGATGGGATCATGGAGAGTCCGATGAAGGCGGCGACGAGCTTGCTCTTGAAGCTGGATCGTTTCGGCTGCTGGCGGCGCTCGAAGTAAAGCTTAATCAGATTGCGGGAAAGAAGAAGAATCAACAGAATAGTCAGGGTGATGTTGACGTTGACCAACGTCAGCACCAGGATATTGGTCGAAAAGAGCGCGGGCCCTTCGACCCCTCTGAAAAAAAGCAGGGTCAGAGAAACCGAAAGAGCCAAAAAAAGAGCGGTGATCAAAACGGGACGAAAGCTCCCCTTCGATTTCGGCGGTGTTTTTTCTAGATTAAATTGATTCATTGTTTTTGGCGATGAATCGGCCTTTCTCTTTTTGCCGTGGTCTGCGTCTTCCGTCCTTACCGCTGATCCGTTTCGCCCGACGATTGAAGGGGGCTTCCCTCGGTCATGAGCCTTCCCGGTTGATCGAGAGGATTTCGGAGTTGGCCCAAGGGGTGTCGATCTCCAGAAAGGGGATGAAGAAGAGGAAATAATCGACATAGAAGGGGAGCTTGGCCGCCTTCATCTGAGATTTGATGCTGACGTAGTAGCGGAAGCGGGGTTTGAGAAAACTGACCGGGGCGAGCTTCACATGATCGATCTTGGAGACGATCCGCTTCATCATCTCGATATCATCCACCGTGCTCTCCACCACCTGCTCTCCCTCCCGCTCCGTGATGGTATACTTCTTTTTGAGCGTATCATATTTTACGGTGTAGCGGATCGTTTTGGCCAGCACCTCCTCGTCGAACCAGTTTTTCTGCTTTCTCTTCAAAAGAACGTAATAGTAAAAATCTTTCGGAATGCCGTCCTGAATATCATCAATAATCTCCTTGTTGAATCCGTTCACCAGTTCGGCCGTCACGACGATCTCCTGGTTGATGATTTCAGGGGTGACCCTCCTGATCCGTTCGGGACCAGCCGCAAAGAGACGTGTGGGGGTGAGAAGGATGAGAAGGAAGAGAAAGGAAATCAAACCTGTTCTTTTCGTCATGCCGCTAACCGGACCCAATCTTTTTTTGCCACTCCATTTGGAAGTCGGTGTAAGAGAGAAAGAAAATCTGCTCAAATATTTCAGGAAACGGGAGATTGCCGGCCAATCCCTCCAGAAGGAGCTTGATTCTAAAGAAGCCATAACGATCAATCAAATAAGCGGTCGCGGAACGGCTTTCTGCATAGGCCCGCCGGGCGGTCGGTTCATCGTACCCCATAAAAGAGCCGTGAAGCCGCTCGAGCGGAAGAAGGGGAGAGATCGGAGGGGTCTGATCCGTTTTTCCCCCTTCTTCAAAATAGAGGGCCAATCCTTCATTCAACCAGGTGGGCGTCTTGCCGCGTGAGAGTTGGTGAACGAGCGCATGCGTGTACTCGTGGTAGATCACTTTTTTCAACAAGGCCTCATTTTCAAGCGAGCCCCCGATCGGAAGGTGGATTTTACCATCAAAGAGCGCCTTTGTCCAAGCCGGACTTCGGGTCACGTCATGGAACTGCTGATCCGCATAAAGAACGGCCAAGATCGTCTGGTCCGGGTAATAGGAGAAGGTTCTTCCAATGTCCCGATACGCTTCCTCCAGGAGGTGAATCACCGTGCGGGCGCGCTCTTTTTCTTCCCGGCCTTCGAAGAGAAGGCTGAAATGACGGGTCTCCTCTTGCTGGAAATGCGAGAAGAGTTGATGCTCCCGCTTCATTCGGTCGAGCCGTTTTGCAAGAGCGGCATCGCCCGGATCGAGTCGGGCCGCCTTCTCCCAGGCGCCGATCGCTTTTTCGAATTCGTTTTGGCCTTCATAGATTTCCCCGAGCAGTTTGTATGCGATCATCTGTCGCGGATCGCGTGTGATTCCGATTTCTAACAGGCGGAGCGCTTCTGTTTCTTTCTGCTGGCGATGGAGTGCAATCGCTTCTCCCAGGTAGAAAGTCGCTTCTCCGTCAAAATGCTCGATCGATGCCTTGAAGTGCGGCTCGGCGTCGGCGAAGGAATTTTGACGGATCGCCTCCCATCCGAGTTGGGCGTGCGCCTGGGCCACATTTTTGTGGAGGGTCTTCTCTTCGGGCCGAAGGGTGAGGGCCTGCGTAAAGAGATCGAGCGCTTCCCGGTAGTGACCCGCGTTGAAAAGAGAAAGGCCTTTCTCATTCAGCGCAGCCCAAGCAGGAGGGACAGTGCGGGAAGAGGGCATCTGCTCCTGCGGAACGGTTTGGAGGGGTCGGTCGATCGGGGGCGGGGGAGAACTTGAATCCCCTCTTTCTTGAAAGATGATTTCTTTTCGAGAGGGGAGGACGAAGTAGATCAAAAGGAGAAGGACGAGTGCGAGCAAAAGCGGTCGACGTTTCGAGAACAAAAGCAACTTCCTCTATAAAATAGGGACCCGGAATCAGATTCTGACTTCTGATTATTATTTTAGAAAGCATGGCCAAGCGTAAAATTGACCGCCCAAGGACTTTCACCGGTCTCGCGGTTGAGCTTATATCCCCAGTCGAGCCGAATGGGACCCACAGGAGTATTATACCTTATGCCGACGCCGGTCGTGGATTTAAGATCGGAGAGGCGGATGTCCCGATATTCCAACCAGACATTTCCGTGATCAAAAAAGAGAACAAGGCCGAACGATTGGGGAAGGGCGATCCGAAGCTCCTCGTTGAAGATCAGCATGGCGTTCCCCCCGGTGGGATTACCGTTGACAATGGTGACCCCCTCGATCCCAAGCTTGTCCTGCTCGTATCCGCGAACCGTACTCATTCCCCCAGCGAAAAAACGCTCCGGGAGGGGGATCACTTGCGTGACACCGAACCGCGTCGCCACACCGGCCCTTGCTGAAAAGGCAAAAACCAATCTTGAGGAGAGGGCCTGATACCAACTGCTCTGAACCGTCGCCTTGACAAACTGGGCTTCGGAACCGAGGATCAATGCGGCATCGCGGATGGTGATGGCATTGAGAGAACCCGATCGGGGATTGAAGGGGTCGTCGCGTCGATCGAGAATCAATGAGGGATTGATGCTCCCGATGGTCACTTGGCCGACATCGTCTTTGGTGAGCACGGTTCCCGGTGCGACATCCGACGTCCGGTTTCGATCGTATTGATAAACGAGGGACCCAAGAAGCGATGATGGAGGGGTTTTCCAGAAGGTTTTATCAATGCCGAATGTGCCGCTGGCTCTGTTTAAATGAAAGGAGGGTTCCTGGCGGTCAAGATAGGCTGCCACGATATGGGCATCGGTGTCGCGAAAGAGGAACCAGGGCTCTCGATAACTGAGGGTATAACGCTCCTCCACTCGGCTTCCCTGCACCCTTGCAGTCAGGCTCCGTCCGGTGCCGAAGAGATTTTGATGGGAGACTTCGACGAATCCCCGAAGATCTTCATAATCAGCATATCCAACACCGAATTCCACGCCGATGCTTTGATGTTCGGTGACGGAGAGGTGCAGATCTTGAATCGTCGGATCATCTTCGAAGCGGATCGGCTCGAAGTGAATCCCCGTGAAGAGGCCGGTTCGGTAAAGGCGCTGTTGGCTCTTGAGAATCTGCTCCGGGTTGAACGGATCTCCTTCATGAATCACCAGCTCACGGAGAACGACATAATTGCGCGTCCGCAAATTCCCGTCGAGAATGATCCGGCCGACGCGGACCTGTTCACCCTCGGTGATGTCGTAAGTAATGTCGGCGGTTGTGTGATCTTCCGAGAAAGAGGTCAGCGATTGGATGCTGGCATAAAGATAGCCTTCTTTTTCGTATGCGGAGAGGAGCTGGCGTGATCCCTCTTTCACAATCGCGTCATAGAAGGGTTTCTCCGGCCGAAGCTGCAGCGCCTTTCTCAACGTCTCGTCCGAGAGGTGTTGATTTCCCCGGAGAAGGATCTGGCCGATGCGGGTTCGAATTCCCTCGTCGATTTTGTAGGTGACCGTTGCAAAAGTTTTGGACGGATCAAACTCGATTTCTGGCGTGACGCTGGGGTTCTGAAAACCTTCGCGCTTATAAAATTTCACCAGCGCGGCGGCATCTTCCTCAAGTAACTCGGGCGTATAGAGGCTCGACCGGAAGATCCCTTCGGTTTGAAGCTGGATGAGCTCCTGAAGACGCTTCGGCGGGAAAGAAAGGTTGCCGGAAAAGTGAATCTGTCGAATGCGGGTCCGTGCGCCGCTCTCAATTTTAAAGTGAATTTCGGTCCGATTCTCCTCGGGAAAAGCCTGGGCGGAGACGGTCACCTGCGCGAACGGATAACCGGATCTGTGATAGAACTCTTCGATTTCCCGCGCGCTCTGCTCCAACGTGCTCGGATCGTCGCTCCGCTCCTCTTTGATCAGGACATGTTGCTCTAATTGTTTATTCGACATCGATCCCTGGCCGTCAAAGTAAAGATCAATCTTCGTAGAGGCGGTGATCGGGATGGTGAGATCGACCTCGTTGGTCTTTTCGTTGAAGTCCAGAATCGGAGGGCCGACGACGGCCTTGAGATAGCCCTCCTTGTGGTAGAATGCTTCGAGGCGTTTTAGATTCTCTTCGAGTTTGTCGAAGCGGTAATACTCGCTCGGCCAGGAGGTCAGCATCCGTAACTTCAGCGTTGTGTCGGCGAAGACCTTCTGTCCGGTAAAGTAAAGAGCGCGTATTTTGGCCGGAGTTCCTTCTTGAATGCGGAGGATGAGATCGACTTTCCGCCGGTCTTGAGTCGCCCGCTTCACTTCAGTAGTAAAGCGGGCATGAAAATATCCTTTCTTGCGAAAAAGGGCATTCACATTGAGGAGCGCTTTTTCCCATTTCTCCTCGGTATACTCGTCTCCCGCTTTGAGGCCGATTGAATTGAGGATTTCCTCTTTTGAAAGAAAGTAGTTTCCGGAAAGATCGATTGAGGCAAGAAGGCGTCGTTCGATCAGAATGAATTTTACGGAGATCTCTTCGCCGGCCAGCGGGGTGACCTCCACTTGGATGTCGCGGTAACGGCCGGTGGCGTAGAGACGTTCAATGGCTTGGCGGATCAGGCGGGTCTGGTAGCGGTCTCCCGGTTTCAATCCGATCTGTCGGAAGGTGTCCGACTCGGAGGACCCTTCCGAAAGATCGATGTTGATTTGGTGAATCACCTTTCCTTCCCAGTCCTGGGCGTAGGCAAAGAGAGGTGCGATCCAGAGGCAGATTGTGAGAATTATCGGAACTCGAATCTGAATCGAATGTCCCCCCCGATTCGTCCGTTTTCATCTCGCTCTCCCACCAGAGACACATTCTTGCCAAGCTCATAAATCATCCGGATCAGCTGCTCTTCAGAGGGATCCAGGTTGACCGAATAGGTGACCAGGAGGCGGTTGTCCAGGAGCCGTTTTTCAGCGGTGAGCCGCGGACCGGTCGTTGACTTTATTCCATTTGTGTAGGGATCGACCTGAATCCGATCGACGACCCCGGTTTTCGGCACGGTCCCCTCCAGAATCTCTGAGAGAATGAGGCTGGTCGCCTCGTTGCCTGCGGCTCCCTTTTGGAGCTGGGCGGAATCGGCCGTCATCACGCCAAAGGTGAGAAGCGAAAGAATATCCGCTTCCGGGAGGGTCGGTGAGGAAGAGAGGGTCAGCGTGAACTGAGAGAGGGTTCCCGTGAGACTGAGATCGATTTCATAATCTTTATATCCACTCTTAAACACATTGTCTGGCACCTTCACCGTGGTTTTGGCTTTCAAATTAATTCGAGGATCGATTTTTTGAGGATCGACGAATTCAATGGAGCCGGAAGAGACGGTAAAGTCATTCTTTCGGAAATGGATGATACCCTTCGGAATCCCAATCCGTCCAATCAAAAGAGGCCGGTCAATCGTCCCCTTCAAATAGAGATCGGCTTCGAGGGGGATATTTGCGATATTGTTATCGACTGCGATATTTTCCTTGCCATAGAGGTGAACATTCAACTTGGTGGCGCCGATAAAAGGGGTCTCTTCTTTGATCGTCTCCTCCTCTTTTTGTCGCCATTCCACGACCATCGATTTGAGATCGACCTGTTTGTTATAAATTGCTTTCCTTACCGTCACCTCCCCCTTGAGCGTCTGGATCGATCCCTCCCGCTGGAAGAAGAGCTCGCCGTCGACCATTGCCATGAGGTCTCGAGTGAAATTTACTCGCATGTCGTTGACCTCCAGGAGAAACCCAAAGGGGCCGACTCCAAAGCCGACCAGATCGGCCTTTCCGCTTGCATGAAATTGTCCCCGCCCCATCTCTCCGTCTAACGTCTCCAGGAGCAGAACCCGTTCATTAAAGACCATCGAGAGCGTGGAAACATGAACCGTTTGCGGCAGGACCACGGTGCGCAGTGTGCCGTTTTGAAGGGTCAGCTGACCGAGAATGCGGGGAGATTTCCATTGATCGAAGATTCGCACATCGAGGGTGGCCTTCCCTTTTCCGGAGGTGATTGTCTTCGAGAAGAAGGTGAGGAGATTCAGGTCGGCTTCTCCTTTCACAAAGAGATCGAGCGATTGAAGCGGCGTGAGCCCTCCGTTGAACTCTAAAGCGGTATTCTCCCCTTTGAACCGGGAATTCTCAAAGGTGAACACCCCTCGCTCCGAACGAAAAGCGATCGGACCGTCGTTCTCGACGGCATAGCCGCCGAAATTGGCCGCAACCTGCGTGAATGATCCGGCGAGATTGATCTGATCCATTTTGGAAAACTGGCCGTTTCCCTCCATCTCTCCCGTCATCTGAAGGGTCATTCTGGCGAGCGGGGTTGCGAGAAGTTGTCTCAGGAAAGGATCGACTCGAAGCTGTGCGAAGCGGGCCTGAAAGGAAAAGGGATAGGATTCTGTCAGCCGGACCTCTCCTTTGGTCGAAAAATTCTTTTTCGGGAAAACCCCTTCAAAACGGACAACCCCTTGTTCCCAATCGACCTTCATCGTTCCGGTCTCCACCTCCGTGTCGGCGTACCGGAGGTCTTGGACCGAAGCGGTCGCCTTCAGCTTCGGTTTCTGAAAACTCCCCTCGCCCGACACGTCCAGCGTCATTTCCCCCGAGAGAAGGGGAGCCCGCTCCTGAATCCTCTCAATCTGGTGAAGGGGAAGATGGGTTCCTTTCGCCGCAATTCGATACGTTCCGGTAAATTGAATCTCTCCTTCCCCTTCGACGCGGGCCGGTCCCCGCTCCGCAGAAACTTTGCGAAAAAGAACCTCTCTCTCCGTGACCGTCAGATCGATTCTCGCCCGATCGAAACGCTCGCCGTAAAGGGATCCCCGCGTCGCGCTCAGGGGCCCTTTCACGGTGAAAGCCTGAGGCGTTCCCGTGATGGATAGGCTGCCGGTGGCGGCGGTCTGAAGCGGAATGGAGAGCTTAAAAAAGCGGAAAACATCCTGAGGATCGGCGGAGGTCACCTTGGTCTGAAAATCGAATGCCGGCTGTTGAGGGTCGGTCCATTGAACGGTTCCTTCGAAAGAATAAGGGGGCAAGGACTTCTTCCCCTCAGGGGAGGAAGATTCAAGAGAGCCCTCTTTGAGCAGGAGCTTTTGATCTTGGAGGACGAACCGAGAGGCGAGGGTTCCCATCGGTTTGTTTTGAAGGGTCCATCGATCCAGTAAAACGCGCCCTTCGATTTGAGGATGCTCGATCCGGCCTGAGAGCGTCCCTTCCGCCTGAAGCGCTCCGGTGAAAGGAAGGTCGAGCGCCCGCGTCAGCCCCTTTGTCTCTTCGGAGAGAAGCGCCGCTTGGATCAATAATCCCTGTTGGACATTCCAAGTTCCGTGAAAGGTTGCTTCCAAATTCGGCCACGTGATCTTTCCATGATCGAGCGCCAGCCGGCTCTCCGACCACCTCCACTGGATTTCTCCCGCTTGAAGCAGGGCGATCACTTTTTCAAAGCGTCCCGCGTCGGCCCGGAAAGGAGGCGAGAAGAGGGGAAGCCGCTTCGCTTCAAGGCGGCCTCCTCCGACCCAATCGGCCGGGGCGGTTCCCTTTCCGGAAGCGGAAAAATCGCCGTCAAGGAAGATCCCTTCCATCGCCGGGTCGATTTCCGATGCGGTGTTCAGAAGAAACTTTCGCGTCTTCTCCAACGGCAGATGTTTATATTCAAGCGAAGCGTGATAGATCGGCCCCTCTTCACTCAAGTCCCCCTCGGCCTCCCCGCTGAAGGTTCCTTTGAAGAGCTCGCCCGAGAGGGAGGAAGCAACCATTTTTCGATCGTGATATGAGATTTCGGTGAAAATGGAGCCGATCTCGCTTCCTTCGGAGAGAAGGTGAGGCACGCTCAGTTTTCCTGAGGCGGTGAGATTCGGATAAGCGCCGGTGAGTTGACCCTGGGCGACCGCCTCTCCGGAGAGCTTCCTTTCGACAAGGAGGGGAAGGGGCAATTCCTCCAGAGGAAAGTGGAGATCCCCTTGCAGATGAAGGGGGTCGGTTTGTCCCGGAGCGATCGTCCCTTCCACCCGTAAGCTCGCATGCCCCGAGGTGAGCGAGGCCCGCTTGATTTCGATTGCTTCTGGAGTGACGAGAATTTTTGTCTCAAGCTGATTGATCTCTCTCCCCGCTTTTTCGATAGAGAGCGAGCCTTTTTCAGCCGAAAGATCGACGTCAAAATGGGTCATGCTTAGGTTTGGGAGAATCTCCGCCTGAATCCCCTGAAGCGTAAGGGCGTCAACCGCGCCTGTTCCCTGGAAAGTGACCGAGCCGTTCTTAATTCGCACCGCGCGAACAATCACGGGGGGAGGACTTCCCTTCGACGGTCGCTGCGCGGAGAAGGGAGTTTCGGCCACGACCGAAGGGGTCAGTGTGAATGAAGGGGATTCGATCACAATCTGTCGAATTAAAAACGCTTGGGTGATCAGAGACCAAGGGCTGAAGTAAACGCGGATCTCCTTGGCCGAAAGGGGAGGAACGCCATCGATCGGTTGAGTGGAGATTCCCTTCAGCGCCACGGAGGCCGAAAGGGAGCGGAGCTCGAATTCCTCGATCTGAACGGGGCGGCCCAGCAGTTGCTCCAACCCTTTTCCCGCATACCCTTTTGCTCTCTCCGAGAAGAGATTACTTTGAAGGATGAACTGAACGACGAGAATAAGCAGAAAGAGGGTGGCGAAGAGAGAAAGGATCCACTTTTTTGACAAACAGGACTCCTTAATTGCAGCGAGCCGGAGGCGATCAGGAGGGAAAACCCTCATTACCTCTTTACGAGGAGGGCGGGATTAGGGATGGCGTTTTTTCTCTACCTCCACGAACTTCATTCGCAAGGTAAAGAGGATCTGGGTGAGGAGACCTTCCTCCTCGCTCGTTAGGTTCCCCTTGGTTTTTTCTTCGAGCAGCGCGATTAAATCGATCACTTGGCGCGCCGACGGCAGTTCTACCGACCTCTCCCCGGTCGCAGGATTGGCCTCTTGTCCCAGATGAATCAGCGCAGATGTGGCTAGAGAAAGGATGAATGAGGAAAAATTGACTGGGATCGCGCTCTCCGGCGGCTCCTCGGAGGGCCGCGTCTGGCCGGCCGCGGCGGGGGCGTCCTTTTTCGGAGAAGGGGTCGGTTTTGGATCGTCCGATTTCCCGGACGTTTTTCCCCGATCGGTCTCCTGGAGATGGGCGCGGCGATCTCGAATTTGAAATCCCTTTTCTTCCTCTTCCATTTGCTCCTCCTTCGGACGATACGTTAGCACAAACTTGGTCCCATTTCAAGGCAAGGAAGAGATTCAGGCAAGGAAGAGATTCGATACAAACAGTTCAGATGAAATCAATATGATTGAATGTGAGGTGCACGTTCCTTTGCTTGACATTTGTTGTCGGCGCGGCATAGACTTACCCGTCATTGAGAGAAGGATGCGTCGGCCGCATGGGTGATCCCTTAAAAGAGAAGGTCCATATCATCGGGGTGGGAGAAGACGGCATCCTCTCGATGAATCTGAGAGCGATGCGGTTGATGCAAGATGCCGAACTGCTCTTCGGGCCGGAGCGGCTCCTCGCTTTTTTCCCGAATCACGACGCCAAGAAGATTCCGTTTGAATTGAATCTCAATGAAATTGTCGAGATGATTCAAGCCAATCTCGGCCGGCGGAAAATGGCGGTGCTCGCCTCCGGAGATCCTAATTTTTACGGGATTGCGCGGGATCTGGTGGCGCGCCTTGGGAAAAAGGCGGTCGAGGTCATTCCGAATGTCAGCGCGATGCAACTGGCCTTTGCCCGAATTAAGGAAAGCTGGGAAGAAGCCTTTCTCGGATCGGTCCAGGGGCGGCCGATTGGAGAGGTCATCGAATCGGTCCGCCACGCCGAGAAGGCAGCCCTGTTGACCGATGCGCAGAATACCCCGTCGGCGATTGCGAAAGAACTCTTGGAGCATGGAATCGCAGATCGGACCGCCTATGTTTGCGAAAATGTCGGCGGAAGCGATGAGCGGATCACCGAAACCGATCTGGCGCAGCTCGTGGGGAGATCCTTTTCATCCCGTACCGTCCTGATTCTCCTGAAGCGATCGAAGCAAGAGGCGAATGCCGGTCGACCCTCCGATTCGGTTGTTTCTTCCGCGCCTCACGATGAAGAGGGAAGGATTTAGACCGACCGGTTCCGTCTGCGAAAAGGAGACATTGATGGAATATCCGGAACGCTTGGCCATCGCCGCCGTTCAGATGGCTTCGCTCCCCTATCATGTCGAGGAGAATCTTCGGAAAGCCGATCGGATGGTTCGGGAGGCGGCCTCGCACGGCGCGCGGATTATCGTCCTCCCGGAGCTGTTCAATACCGGATATTGTTATGATTGGAGGAATCTCAAAGTCGCGGAGGATCTCTCCGGCCAAACCGCTCGATGGTTCCGGGCGCTTTCGAAGAAATGGGGAATCTATCTGATTGGGGGAATGATTGAACGGGACCGAGGAAATTATTACAACACGCTCCTCCTGACCAGCCCCCAGGGCCGTCTCGTTTCCTATCGGAAGCGCTGCCTCCCCCTTCAGGAGAAGTGCTATTTCACCAGGGGAGATGATCCGCTGCTGGTCGAGACTCCCCTCGGTCGGATCGGCTTTGGGATCTGCGCCGACCTCCTCGATGAGAAAATCTGGGAGCGATTTCGGAATAAGGTGAACCTTCTGGTTGTTTCATCCGCCTGGCCTGACTTTACGACCGGCGGTTTTCTTTTTGCCAAAACGTCGGTGAACATGCGCATCAGCCGAATGCCTGAACTTCTCCCCAAAAGGCTGGCCGAGTCGTTCGGGGTTCCGGTCGCTTACGCCAACCTCTGCGGACCATTTGATTCTCCTCTTCCTTTTCTCTATCCCTATGCGGTGCGAAGCCGGTTCGTCGGGTATTCAGCGGTGTATGATCGCGGGGGGATTCCCGTCTCAATCCTAAAAGAAGAGGAGGGGGTGGCGATCGGCTCCGTCGCCACCGAGCCGCTTCCGGCCAGGAAGCGTTATTCGGTTGATCCTGCGGTGCGGGTGATGGCCCGCCTGGACCGGATGCTTCTGACGATCCCTTGTCAGCTCTATCGGATGCTAAGTCATTCCAAAAAGAGCAAAGAGATCTGGAGAAATGCATCTCCCTCTCCATAAAATAAAAGCCAAGCCGGGCGGCGACTCATGATGAATCACCGCCGCCCTTTGTAACAGATCGTCCATTTCGATTGTGCTTGCCGGATTCCGAACGGAGGTGCCCTTATGATAGCGATTCGGTTTTTCTTGCTCCGATTTCTCCTGATGGGAGGGATCATTCTTATTGCGGGTCAGGCGGCCGTTGGGGACGAGTTCGGGCGAGATGGAAATTTGGAGATCTATATTCAGTCTGAAAAACCGATATACAAATTCGGAGAGCCGATCGTCTTGAGACTCCGGTTAAAAAACTATACGACGAAACCGCTGGTGGTGAATCGCCGGCTTGATCCGTTCAGTGATCTTCAATGGGAGATCTTTGCGGAGCCGCGCGGATTCATGCCGATTAAAACCGTTCCGCCGAAGCCGCTCACCGCCGACGATTTCATCGAATTAAAACCGGAAGAAGAGGTGAACAAAAAGCTTCCCCCGCTTTCCGAGATCACCCCCGATCCGCTGAAGCGAGGAGAGTACGGAATCCGCATCACCTACGCCAACAAAGAGAAACCAAAGGGGATGGAAGGAAAGGATGTCTGGACCGGTGAAATCGTCACCAACCGGCTCACGATCCAAATCCGGTCGAGCGAACATGCCGCTTTGGAATAACAGCGCCGCCGAATGACATTCGGTCTTCCCCTCGTCTCCGATCGATCATCATCAAACTTTAACGGCTCTCTTCTCTTCGAATCCTCCTGATCTTCAATGAAGTCGGGAAAGGGTTCATCCGCACGCTCCTCCCGTTGCCTTCGTGCTCCCGCCAAATTGCCAATCCGGAATCTTTTGCTATACTTAAGAGCCATGTTGTTCATTCCTTTTCGGAATAGAATCTGATCAGAGCTCTGATCGACCCCCTTTGACCAACCTTTTGGGAGGACTCCATGGCGCGATTAAGGATGATCCGAAACCGGTCCTTTGCTTATCTTGTCTTGATCATCGAGATTTTTCTTTTTACATTCGGATCGGCGCGACCGGTTCTCGCACAACTGGGGGCGATTGGCGGGATCGGCGGGGTCTCCGGGGCGGAGACCAATGAAGCAACCCCGCTCTTCACCATGACCGGCAGCCCCAGCTTTCGGGCGGGAGAGGGGAGCCTCAGCATCGCGTATCAGAATACGCGAATTACAAGATCATTTGGAGATAAGATTGAGGAGCGATATGGGGCTGGGACCGCTGCCGAGTTAACCTCCAAGGTTTTTCTGATGAGCTATGGGGTCACCGATCGGCTGTCGGTCGGCGCGGTTCTCGAATTTGATACTTCCAGGACGCGTGTCCCCGACGATAAAAAAGTGCTCCATGAGGCCGAGAATAGCGGCTTGTCGAATCCCTCCTTCTCCGCCAAGTATACCGTGATTCGAAACCCGAATATCTCAATCCGAGGAATTGTGAAACTCCCCACCGGGTATGAGGCGGGAACCGAGAACCGCGAGGCCGATCTCGATCTCGCCTATTCGGTCTCCCTTGGAGGATTCTCCGATTTCCACCTGCAGCTCGGTTATGACTATACGCTCGCCGATCGGTTCGGCGTGAATCCGCCCGACCTTCTTGTCGCCAATGCGGCTCTGGCCCGCTCCTTCGGTGAAAACTTTGTTCTCTTCACCGAATTGGCTTATCGGCGGACGAAAGGGGGGAGCCCCCTGCAAAAGAGCCTCGATGTAATCCCCGGGTTTAAGGCCCGTTTTCAGGAGAAGTTCCTTTTTTCGACCGCGACTCGGATTTCCCTGATCAACGATTTTAGTTTGGGATATGACTATTCATACCTTGCGCTCCTCAGCTACATTTTCTAGCCGCCGTCGGCCAAGAATCTGAAAGAGATGATGTGAGCGCGAATCTTCATCGCACGCCCTCCGCTCCCCACGGAGACGCCCGGTTTCCCCAGAGGCATTCAACATGAGGATTGATGGAATGAGATCGCCTCTTCCTCCCCTCGGTTTGAAACTGAAGCTGGCCTTTCTTGTCGCCGTCATTATTCTGATCATCATGTCTTCGATCTCATTCCTTTTCGGGATTCGACACGAGCAGACCCTGCGCGGCGAGATGAAGAAGCGGGCAATCCGGATTGCCCAGATGCCCGGCACGATGCGTCTGATCCCGCTTCCGGGGGTCTCTCCTTGGGATCTTTCCAAGCGGATCGTTCCCCTTTTGCCCCAATTGGATCCGAATGTGCTCTATGTCCTCCTCTTTGATGCGTCTGGAAAAGTCCAAGCGACGGCGGTCAATCGGCCGCTGCTCAAGTCATTGCTCGGCCAAGAGGGAATCGAGTCGGCCGAAAAGGATCTGATCGCACAAGCGAGCCGCGACGGAGGACAGGGACTGGATTCGGCCCGATGGGGCTCTCTGCTCCCAGTCGAGGTGATGCTTGCACCGGAGGGGGGTGCTTCGGGAAAAGTGTCGGTCGGCTTTTCCCTCCAAATGATGGAGCGGGAGATTGCTTCCTCTCGCGCGATCGCGGCCGCACTGACCCTCGGCTTTCTATTACTGGGAGGAGGGGCCGCATTTGCGATGGCCTCCTCGATCACCGAGCCGATTCGCATCTTGGCGCGCGGAATGGAAGAGGTCCAGAAAGGAAATTTGGAAGTGAAGGTGGATATTCCGAATAAAGATGAAATCGGAAAATTGGCCGGCTCGTTTAATTTTATGATTGCAGGCTTGCGGGAGCGGGATCGGATCAAAGGGACCTTTCAGCGACTCGTCTCCTCGCAGGTGGCGGAAAAACTCCTTGGCGCCAAGGATGTGGTGCTGACCGGAGAGCGCCGGCGGGCCAGCATCCTCTTCTCAGATATCCGCGGTTTCACTTCGATGTCGGAGCGGATGGCGCCGGAAGAGGTGGTCAGTATGCTTAATGAGTATTTCAGCGTGATGGTCGACATCATTATTGAACATGAAGGGGTCCTTGATAAATTTATCGGGGATGCGATCATGGCGGTCTTCGGCGCGCCGACGCGTCACCCCGATGATCCGGTGCGGGCGGTGCAGACCGCCATTGCGATGCAGCGCGCATTGGCGGCGTTGAATGAGGAGCGGGATCGGCGCGGCGCGGAGGCGATCTATATCGGAATCGGAATTGCGACCGGGGATATCGTGGCGGGGAATATCGGTTCGGAAAAACAGATGCAGTATTCCGTAATTGGAGATGAGGTGAATCTTGCGGCCCGAATTCAATCCAAAAGCGGAAAAGAGAAGATCTTGATCTGCCCCGAAACCTTCAAAGCGGTCCGAGGAATGTTCAAGACGATTCCGCTCGAACCGATGATGCTCAAAGGAAAGAGCCATCCGGTTCAGATCTATGAAGTGGCTTATTAGATGGGTCGGCGTCGGAAAAACGCTCCGACCGCCGGGTTGAAAGCTCGGTTTGAAAATTTGATCGCGTTATTTTTTCCGCTTTAAGACCGATTCGACCGCCTGAACAAGGTGTTTCGCAGTCAAACCGTACTTCTCAAAAAGTTCCGTGGGGGTGCCGGACTCGGCATAGGTGTCGGCGATGCCGACCGCGGCCATCGGCACCGGGCGGGAGAGGGCGAGCACCTGCGCAACGCGGCTTGCAACGCCTCCGGAGAGGAGATGCTCCTCCGCTGTGACGATGGCGCCGGTTTCTTCGGCGGCGGCGATAATGGCCGCCTCGTCGATCGGTTTCAGAGTATGCAGATCGATGACCGCCACAGAAATCCCTCGCTCCTGGCAAATCTCTGCGGCGACCAACGCCTCCCAAACGAGCAAGCCGTTGGCGATGATCGTAACATCTTCTCCCTCTGCAACCTTGTTGGCCCTCCCCAGTTGAAAATGCTCTGCACCGGTATAAATGAGCGGCGCTTTCGGCCGTCCGGTCCGAATGTAGACCGGCCCGACATGCTCCGCCGCCAACCGGACGAGCGCTTTGCAGGAGATCTCATCCGCCGGCGAGAGAACGGTAAATTTCGGAAGAGCGCAGGCAAGGGCAAAATCCTCAACACTCTGCTGAGAGGCGCCATCTTCCCCAAGGCTGATCCCGCCGTGAGAGCCGACGGTCTTCACATTCAATGAGGGATTCGCAACCGACATCCGAAGCTGATCAAACGACTTGCAGAGAAGAAAAGAGGCGAAGCTGGACGCGAAAGGGATTTTCCCGCTGGAGGCGAGTCCCGCGGCGACCGACACCATATTTGCCTCGGCGATGCCGCTGTTAAAGAAACGATCCGGAAAGGCCTTCCCAAACAGGCCGCTCTTGGTTGATTTGGAGAGATCGGCATCAATCGCCACGATACGTGGATCGCGCCGGCCCAACTCGACCAAGACCTCCCCGTAGGCGTCGCGGGTTGCAAGCCCCATCTTTTTTTCTCGCTTGACGGTTTTGGTTTGAGCGGCGGGATTTGTTTTCATCGCGTCAGGTCCTTGAGGGCGGCCTGAAGCTGATCGGCCGTCGGCGCCATCCCATGGAATTCAATATTGTTTTCCATGAAGGAGACCCCTTTCCCCTTTGTCGTCCGAGCAAGCAGAAGGGTCGGCTTTCCTGTCGTCTGCTGGGCCTCCTCGAAGGACTTTAAAATCTGTCCGAAGTCATGCCCGTCGAAATCGATGACGTGCCAGCCGAAGGAGCGCCACTTTTCGGCGAGCGGTTCGATGTCGAGGATCTCCGCGGTCCAGCCGTCCAACTGTTGACGATTGCAATCGAGGATCACAACCAGGCGGTCCAGTTTGTAGTGAGCGGCGAACATCGCGGCCTCCCAGACCTGCCCCTCATTGGCCTCGCCGTCTCCCATTAAGACATAAGTATAATAATCTTTTCGGTCGAGGCGTCCGGCCAGCGCCATTCCCGCTCCGATCGAGACCCCTTGACCGAGCGATCCGGTGGAGGCTTCCACGCCGGCGAGCTTTCCTTTTTCAGGGTGGCCCTGGAGGGGACTGCCGAGTCTGCGAAGCGTTTTCAACTGTTCGAGGGGGAAGTAGCCGCATCGCGCCAAGGCGGCGTAGAGGGCCGGCGCGCCATGCCCTTTGCTGAGGATAAACCGATCGCGATCGGCCCATTCGGGATCGGACGGTTTGTGTCGAAGGATTTTGAAATAGAGGGCGGTGATCAAATCGGCCGCCGAGAGGGAGCCTCCGGGATGGCCGGAGCCGGCAGTCGTAATCATCTCCACGATGTCCCGCCGAAGGAGATTGGCTTTTTTCTGAAGTTCTTCGATGGTCCCGTTGTTCATAAGCGGGCCATAGGGTAGCAGAAAGCCTTTTTCAAGTCAACGAAATGATGAGATGAAAAATCTGATTTTGTCGGAGGTGAGCCGTCGGCTTACCCCGCGGGGATTGCTTGACAGGATAATTCGAACTGATTATAATGACCGAAATTTTGCCGAAGTGGTGGAACTGGTAGACACGCACGTTTGAGGGGCGTGTGGGGCAACCCGTGGGGGTTCAAATCCCCCCTTCGGCACCAACACTTTTCCACTGGGTTTTACTGCGATAAAACTTGAAAGCCCCGCCCTTTGGGCGGGGATGAAAAGTTTTGCCCCACGAAGGGGGGCCGCTGTGTGTTAAGATTCCGGGCATGACGATCAAACGAACCAGTCATG